>Ga0209308_10004957_pt1 | contig 10345 bp, 9 predicted proteins | sample COGITO_mtgs_1204_3_FD_184806 | JGI IMG/M metagenome (GOLD analysis project Ga0209308, IMG submission 184806) | Pelagic marine microbial communities from North Sea - COGITO_mtgs_120405 (SPAdes) (version 2) | ecosystem: Environmental > Aquatic > Marine > Epipelagic ...
ACAGATCCTTTACCATAACTATTCTCTCCAATTAATATAGCTCTTTTGTGATCTTTAAGTGCACCCGCAACAATTTCTGATGCTGAGGCAGAACCATAATTAATCAATACTACTAAAGTTTTTCCATCAGTAATATCTCCCTTTCTAGCAAACCATTTTCTATTTTCTGATTTTTTTCTACTTTTTGTCGAAACTATTTCTCCATTATCTAAAAAAAAGTCTGAAATTTTTATTGCTTGAGTTAATAGTCCACCAGGATTATTTCTTAGATCTAAGATGAACGCTTTTAAGTTTTCATTTTCTTTCAACTTTTTGATTTTTTCTTTTATTTGATCACTGCTATTATCATTGAAAGAAGTTAATCGGATGTAACCAATGTTGTTTTCTAAAAGGTCTGATTTAACTGATTGAATTTCAATTATTTCCCTTGTTATTTTAAATGTAAGAGCTTTTTTTTCTCCACGTCTTCTTACAGTAAGTTCAATTTCAGTACCGACAAGACCTCTCATAAGGTCAACTGCTTCACTCAATGATTTTCCTTGTACCTGAACATTGTCTATTTTTACAATATAGTCTCCAGCTTTAATTCCTGCTTTCGATGCAGGTGTATCATCTATAGGAGTAATGACTTTTACTACCCCAGCTTCCATACTTACTTCAATTCCAAGACCACCAAACTCTCCACTAGTTTCTGTTTGCATTTCCTGAAATATCTCTGGTGACATATAAGATGAATAAGGATCAAGTGATTGAAGAAGACCATTAATGGCTGAATCCATACCTTCAGACTGATCAATTTCATCTACATATTGTTTGTTAATTTTTTCGAGGACTTCACCAAATAAATCAATTTTTTTATAAATATCTATTTCAGCTGAATTTACTGAATATGAAAAAAAAAAAGAAGATAAAAAAACTAAAATTTTCTCTGGATGAAAAATATGAACAATTAAATCAATACCATCAACTAGTTTCCACTCAGCACTTTCTTTGCCTTCTATTTTAGAATTTTTAATACCATTGTCTTTTAACTTTTCTAAAACTTGTTCTGATAAGGATTGAATATGTCTTGAAGAGGTGCCACTAGCAATTATCATATAATCAGCCATTGAACTTTTGTCCTTAAGGTCAATAGTAACAATATCCTGAGCTTTATTGAGATCCAGTGTGTTTATTACAACTGTTTTAAGATCTGAAATTTTATCCATTAATTATGATCAGACTATCAAATTTTTCTTAATTGAGAAGATGAAATGTTGACTTTTTTAAACTCGACGAATGTAAGTGTTTTATTATTTAGTTTCTTAAATGTCTTTGATTTTAAAGAATTTTTTTTATAACCATGACGATCGAATACAATAATATTACATTTTTGTGAAATTAATTCAGACTTAAACCATTTGTGAAAGTTGATTAAGTTATCTGCTCCCATTAAAAAAAAAATTTCAATGTTTTTATTCTTTTTCAGATAGTTGATTAAATCAATGGTCTTATTTGATTTGATAATATTTTCATAAAATTTTACTTTTATAAAAGAATTTAATCCTATTATTTTTTTACAATCTTTTATTTTTTTAGATATTGGTGTTTTGCTCTCAGCTTTTAGAGGATTTTTTTTAGTAACTGCCCAAATAATTTTTTCAAGCTTAAATCTTTTTTTAGCTTCTTTTGATATTGCTAAATGTCCTTTGTGAGCTGGATCAAATGAACCTCCTAAAATTCCAATTTTCATTTTAATATTTAAATTATTTTCTTATTTTTCCTTTACTTGAAATTTCATATTTGTATGAAACTAATTGTTCTAAACCAACAGGACCTCTTGGAGGAAGTGTATTTGTTGATATTCCTACTTCACCACCAAATCCAAATTCACCACCATCAGCAAATTGTGTTGAAGTATTATGCATTGCAATAGAACTTTTAACATTTTTTAAAAACTTATTAGCTGTTTTTATATTTTTAGTAACTATTGAGTCAGTATGCATTGTTCCATATTTATTGATATGATCAATAGCTTCTTCATTGCTCTTCACAACTTTAACTGATACTGCTGCTGTTAAATATTCTGTAGACCAATTCTTTTCTTTGGCTGGATAAACTTTTCCTTTAAAATATTTTCTGACGATGTTGTCTCCATATATTTTACAATTTTGATCATCAAGTTTTTTTAATATTGGATTACAAAATTTTTTAACTATTCTCTCATGAAGCAAAATAGTTTCGGTTGCACCACAAATGGCTGTATTTCTTAATTTTGCATTATAAATAATTTTCGATGCCATATTTAGTTCTGCATCTTTATCAATAAATGTGTGACAGATACCCTCTAAGTGACCAATTATCGGAACTGTTGAAAATTCTTGAACTCTTTTAACTAGGTTCTTTCCACCTCTAGGAATTATTACATCAATATATTTTTTCATTTTCGAAAGCATGGTATCGACCATTTTTCTGTCTTTAGAATCTACAAATTGAATATAATTTTCATCAACTTTATTTTTTCTAAGAGCTTGGCGAAATAATTTTGCTAATATTCTATTAGTATTTATAGCCTCAGATCCCCCTTTAAGAATTACAGCATTACCAGATTTAAAGCATAAACTTGCTACATCAGATGTCACATTGGGTCTACTTTCAAAAATAACACCAATTACCCCAATTGGAATAGTTACTCTTTTGATATTTAATCCATTAGGTCTACTCCATTTTTTTAGAGTTACATTTACAGGATCTTTTAGTTTTGAAATTTTAATAATAGAGTTTTTTATATTTTTGAGTTTTACCTCATCAATTCTTAATCTATTAATTAAATTTTCTTTTATTCCCTTTTTTTCTGCAAATTTAATATCTTTTGAGTTTTCTCTTAAAATTGATTTATTTTCTTTATCAAGCAATTTGGCATAAAGATTTAAGACTTTATTTTTGGTGTCTATATCAATTTTTTTTTCAGCCGCTCTTCTACTTTTAACACCAATTGAATTCATTATTTTATTCATTTTAAATTTCTACCATATCATCTTTGTGAATTACTTCTGATTTAGCAACATAACCCAATAATTTTTCTATTTGATTAGAATGATGCCCCATAATCTTAACTATTTCATCAGAGGCAAAAGAACTTAAGCCTCTTGCACATTCATTATTTCTTTTATCTAAAATTTTAACATGATCTCCTTTATTAAACTTTCCTGAGATTTTTTTAATTCCGGCAGCTAATAAACTTTTTCCTGATCTTAATGCTTTTTTTGCACCATCATCAATTATGATTGATCCTTTTGGTGCAATAGAGCTTATGATCCATTTTTTTCTAGCATCAAGTTTTGAAACTTTGGAATTGAACCATGTACAAATATTTTTTTCACTAATCATTGAGATAGGATTTAGGTTTAGTCCATTTGCTATAACCATATTGCAACCTGCTAGCTGACAAATTTTTGCTGCCTCTATTTTAGTTTGCATTCCACCACTGCCGTATTCATTTACACCTTTAATGTTAATTTCTTTTAAATCTTTTTTTAAATCATTTACTTTTTTTATTAATTTAGCGTCTTTATAAATTTTTGGATTTTTTGTGTAAAGCCCATCCACATCTGAAAGGAGGATTAAAGTGTCCGCATCAGTAATTTGAGCAACTCTTGATGCCAGCCTATCATTATCACCATATTTTATCTCTGAGGTAGCTATCGTATCATTTTCGTTAACAATTGGAATAAAGCCTAAATCAAACAAATTTTCAAAAGTTCTTTTAGCATTTAAAGATCTTCTTCTTTCCTCTGTGTCTTCAAGAGTTAATAAGATTTGTGATATATTTAATTTAAATTTTGTAAATGTTTGGGAAAATAAATTCATCAGTTCTATCTGACCTATGGAAGCTATTGCCTGACTTTTATCAAGTTTAATTGTTTTTTTATTGATATTCATTTTCTTGCATCCAAGAGCTATTGCGCCTGAACTTACAATTACTACTTTTTGATTTTTATCTTTTAATTTTTTGATATCTTTTGCAAAACTAGCGAGCCATTTTTTTCTTATTTTTTTATTATTATCAACAAGAAGTGAAGATCCTATTTTCACAACAATTATTTTAGAGTTTTTAAGAGACATATGACAAAAGTTTAGCTTTAATTTTAGATATAGAATCTTTTTCTAGTGTTGTCATAGTCATTATCTCACAATCTTTTCCTTTAGAGAAATGATCAATTACATCTTTAACAGTACCTTCATCAACTAAATCTACTTTATTAAGTACTACAAGCTCTTTTTTTTCAATTAATTTTGCACTGTAATTTCTTAATTCACTTTTAACTTGTTCGTAAGACTCATTTAAATCTAAGTTTGTAATATCTATAAGGTGCAATAATGATTTACATCTTTCTATATGTTTTAAAAACTGAATACCAAGCCCAACACCTTCATGGGCTCCCTCTACTAATCCTGGAATATCTGCAATAGTTATTTCCTTATCATCATAAGAGGCAACTCCCAAATTAGGATTTAAAGTAGTAAATCTATAATTAGCAATTTTGGGATTTGCATTTGTTATAGCTGCCAACAAACTTGATTTTCCGGCATTGGGCAATCCAATTATCCCAATGTCAGCAATTGTTTTTAATTGAAGCCAGATTGTAAATTCTTCTCCAATTCCACCTTTAGTAAATTTCCTTGGAGCTCTATTTGTAGAACTTTTAAACCTAGTGTTTCCTAGTCCACCTTTGCCACCAATAGCAACGACAAACTCTTCTCCTTTTTTATTAAAATCGAATAATAAAGTTTTATTATCTTCTTCAAAAACTTGAGTTCCAAGTGGCACTTTTAAAAATAAATCGTCTCCTCCTTTACCTGTACGATTTTGACCAGCACCATTCTCTCCTCGTTGTGCTTTATGGTGTTGTTGGTATCTGTAATCTATAAGGGTGTTGAGATTTTCTTCAGCTTTTAAAATTATAGATCCACCTTTTCCGCCATCGCCTCCATCGGGACCTCCATACTCAACATATTTTTCTCTTCTGAAACTTGGCGAACCATCACCACCGTTACCAGCTTTTACATAAATTTTAACTTGATCGAGAAATTTCATAATACAACATCTAATTAAGTTGTACTATTAATTGGGTTTTACTGAAACGAAAGTTCTATCTGCTTTTGATTTTTTGAATACAACTTTACCTTTAGCTACTGAAAAAATTGAATGATCTTTACCCATTCCTACGTTTTCACCAGGAAAGATTTTTGTTCCTCTTTGTCTTACAATTATATTTCCAGGTATTACTGTTTCACCGCCGTACTTTTTAACACCAAGCCTACGCCCAGCACTATCTCGTCCGTTTCTCGATGATCCACCTGCTTTTTTTGTTGCCATAAATTACCTAATTTATTTACCTGTTGCTGGAGCTTTTTCTTTAACTTCAGCCTCAACCTTTTTAGTTGGTTTAACCATTTTCTCTGCTTCTGATAAAACTTTACCATCTTTAGAAAAAATCTTATTAATTCTTATCATTGTATGCTCTTGTCTATGACCATTTTTTCTTCTTGAATTATGTCTTCTTCTTTTTTTGAAGATTAAAATAGTTCGATCTTTACCATTTTTAATTAAATCAGCTTCTACTTTTGCTCCTGCAACTGTAGGTGCACCAATTTCGATAGTTTTATCGTCACCGTAAGCAAGAACTTCATTAAATTCTATTTTAGAGTCAGGTTTTGAATCTGGTAGTTTTTCAATCTTTAGAATCTCTCCAGATTTAACTTTATATTGTTTTCCACCTGTTTTTATTACTGCGTATGACATAGTATGATTTAAATTTAAGTTACCGCAATATAGTTACAGCAAAGCTATAGTCAAGTCGAATTAACTAGAAATTATCCTTTAAATCTCTCAATTTTGAAAAAGAATCAACATTTTTTGCTCTCAAAAATATATTGCACTCTTTTTCATCTTTAAGAGTAGATGGTATTGTAGGAGTATTATTATCAAGTTTTTCTTTGATGTTAGTTATTTTGCTTTGAAGATTTAGATTTTGGGGATCGTGTTTAATACAAAAATTTGAATTTTGTAGAGTGTACTCATGACCACAATAAATTTTAGTATCATCAGGTAGATTTTTTATTTTTGATAGAGATTCAAACATCTCTTCGTATGTTCCTTCAAAAATTCTCCCACATCCTAGTGAAAACAATGTGTCTCCAGTAAATATTGCTTTTTCATTAAAAAAATAAAAACCAATATGACCTGTTGTATGACCTGGAATATGAATTATTTTTGCTTCAAAATTTATTGCTTTTTCATTAAAAAAATAAAAACCAATATGACCTGTTGTGTGACCTGGAATATGAATTATTTTTGCTTCAAAATTATCTGCTTTCCAAATCTGATTATCTTCAACCAAAACACTAATTTCAGGAATTCTTTTACTGTCATTCTTATATCCAACTACAATAGAGTTATATTTTTGTTTTAATTCTTTGTTACCACCAATGTGATCAAAATGATGATGTGTATTTAAAATATATTTTAAATTAATATTTTCTTTTTCTATAAAATTTATTACAGGTTTAGCTTCACTTGGATCAACAACACAAGCATCATTTTTATCTTTATCGATGATTAAATAGCTATAATTATCTTGTAAGCAGGGAATGATCTCTATTTTAATATTATTTTTCAATTAAAAATATCCCTAAATCAGAAAATAAGTTTTTTATTTCCAAATTTTTATTATTTATTAAAGATGTATTTTTTTCATTTAAAGCTAATGATTTAAAAATCTTGAAATTTCTAGATCTTACAAAATATACAAAATCTTTAATTGTACACATATGTAAATTAGGTGTGTTATACCATTGATCTGGAAGAGTTTCTGTTACTGGCATTGTTCCCTTTAGCAAAAGATGCAATCTTACTTTCCAATATCCAAAATTAGGAATTGTTACTATCGCTTTTTTACCAACTCTTAGTAACTCATTAATTACAAGCTCAGGGTTTAAGAATGCTTGTAATGTTTGACTTAGTACAACGTAGTCAAAAGATTTGTCAGGAAATTGTTTTAAATCAAACTCTGCATTGCCCTCAATTACAGTAAGCCCTTTTTCAATACATTTTTGAACTTTATTTTTAGATATTTCCAGCCCTCTAATATCAATGTTTTTATTATCTCTTAAAAATTCCATTAACACACCATCCGCACAACCAACATCTAAAACACGTGTATTTTTTTCAACTAAATCAGCAATAACTTTAAATTCATTTTTCATTATTAAACAGTAGCGTAGGATTTATCTAAAAAGTTTTTAAGAGCATTTAAAAATTCTGGGACATCAAGTAAAAAAGAATCATGCCCTTTATCTGACTCAATCTCAACAAAACCAACGTCAGCTCCAATAGCGTTAAGTGCAATTACAATATCTTTATTTTCTTGTGTAGGGTAAAGCCAATCTGAAGTAAAAGAAATTACAAAAAATTTTGCATTAGTATCTTTAAAGGCATCAGACAAATTACCATTAAATTGTTTAGCTAAATCAAAATAGTCCATGGCTCTTGTGATGTATAAATAACTATTTGCATCAAATCTATCAACGAAAACAGATCCTTGATATCGTAAATAACTCTCAATTTGAAAGTCAGCATCAAAACCAAATTTAAGGTCTTCTCTTTCTTGTAATTTTCTTCCAAATTTTTCTTGGAGACCTTTTTTGGAAAGATAAGTTATGTGAGCTGCCATTCTCGCAACAGCCAAACCTTTGTTAGGTATTGTATTTTTAGTATTATAATTTCCGTCATTCCAATTACTATCAGCTGCAATCGCCTGACGACCTAATTCATTAAATGCTATATTTTGTGCAGAGTGACTAGATGTACAAGCTATAGGTATTACGGTTTTCGCTTTATCAGGGTAATTACTAATAAATTGAAGAACTTGCATACCACCCATAGAACCTCCAACAATTGAAAAAAGTTTATCAATACCAAAGTGGTCAATTAAATTATATTGAGCATTGACCATATCATTTATGGTGATGACAGGAAAATTAGTACCAAAAACTTTCTGTGTATCAGGATCTTTATGACTTGGCCCAAATGAACCTAGACACCCACCAATTACATTAGAACAAATTACAAAATATTTATTAGTATCAATTGATTTATTAGGACCCACAGCATATGACCACCAACCATCCTTATTAGTTACTGGATTTAAGCCAGCAACAAACTGATCACCAGTTAATGCATGAAAAACTAAAATCGCGTTATCTTTTTTCTCATTTAAAGTCCCATAAGTTTCATAGGCAATAGGAAAATTATTAATTGTTTTACCACAATCTAATTTAAGTGGTTTTTTTACCAATAAGGTTTTTAAATTTATCTCTTTATTCATAACAAATGTGATTATTTGAATTGGGAGAAAAAAAACAATTTTAGCGGTTTTTTTTAAGCGCTCGCAATTCAGTTAAATCAGCGCATAAATTTTGTACTAGAAGTTATTTATTATGTCAATTTTTTAAAAATTGTCTTATTCAGTGTAAAAATTTATATTTTTATCTATAAAGAGCTCATAATAAAAAAATGACCATTCCAAAATTTAAAAATTTTAATATTGAGGCATATAAGCCAGGTAAATCTAAAATAAAAAAATTAAAAAAAATTATAAAATTGTCAGCAAATGAGTCCGCTTTAGGAATGAGTCCTAGAGCAAAGAAAATAATTTCTGATAAAAAATTGAAATTAGAGAGATATCCAGATGGAAAATCTGAACTTTTGAGAAGAGAAATTTCAAAAAAATATAAATGTAACAGTAATAAGATTATATGTGGAGCTGGTTCAGATGAGGTTATTCAAATGATTTGTCAGTTATATTTAAATCCAAAAGACGAAGTTATAGTGCCTCAATATAGCTTCTTAATGTATAGGATATATGCAAACATTGTAGGTGCCAAAGTAGTTTTTGCGAAAGAATTAAAATTTAAAATTTCAGTATCTGAAATAATCAACAAGGTAACAAAAAAAACTAAAATAGTTTTTTTAGCAAATCCAAATAATCCAACAGGAACCTATTTGACTAAAAAAGAATTATTAGAGTTAAGAAAAAAATTGAACAAAAATATTTTATTAGTTGTGGATGATGCTTATGCAGAATATATGAAAAATAAAGATTATAAATCAGGTTTAGACCTGTTTAAAAATAAAGATAATGTGTTTATTTTGAGAACATTCTCAAAAATTTTTGGTTTAGCTTCTTTAAGAGTGGGGTGGGGATATGGTTCTAAAAAAATTATAGAAGCTTTAAATATAATTAAACCACCTTTTAATGTAAGTTTACTTGCTCAATTAGCAGCTGTTGAATCGCTTAAAGACTCTAAATTTATAGAAAAATCAATAAAGCACAATTTAATTTTTGCAAAGAAAATAAAATCTTTTCTAGAAAGATACCAAATATTTTCTAATACGATTTCTGCAAATTTTTTATTATTAGATTTTAAAAGAAGCAACCATTCTGCAAAAGAATTTTATGAGAAACTCAAAAATAAAGGAATTATTGTTAGATCTACAGAAGATGGCTATCATATTAAAAATAAATTAAGATTAACCATTGGCTCTAGAAGTGAAAATTTAGCATTTATGGATGCTGTAAAAAATATATTAAATTAATATGAAAAATATTTTAATTATTGGTTGCGGTCTACTAGGTTCTTCTCTGTTAAGAAGAATACATAAAAAAAAAATTGCAAATAAAATTTTTATTTATGAAAAATCTAGTTCAAATGTATCTAAAATAAAAAGATTAAAACTTCCGGGTATAATTATTAAAGATTTAGATCAAGCTGTAAAAAAATCAGATCTAATTATTTTAAGCACACCTATGAGTGAGTATAAAAATTTAATTCTTAAAATGAATAAATCTTTATCGAATAAGAATATAATCACCGATATTGGTTCTTCAAAAATAGAGTCCTCAAAAATTATAAAAAGTTTTTTAAAAAAGGGTATTACTTGGACTCAAGGACATCCGATTGCAGGTTCAGAAGTTAGTGGGCCTGAAAATGGTAAACAAGATATATTTGAAAACAAGTGGTGCGTTTTAATTAAAGAAAAAAATACTAAGAAAAAACATTTAAATTTATTAAGTAGTTTTTGGAAAAAGATGGGGTCAAAAATTGTTATTATGAGCGCTGAAAAACATGACAAAATATTTTCAATGACGAGCCATCTTCCTCACTTAATTGCTTACAATTTAGTAAAATCAGCACAAGATTTTGAGAAAATCCAAAATTATGATTTGATTAAATATAGCGCTGGTGGATTAAGAGATTTTTCAAGAATAGCTGCTTCTAATGAAATTATGTGGAGAGATAT
>Ga0209308_10004967_pt1 | contig 10331 bp, 5 predicted proteins | sample COGITO_mtgs_1204_3_FD_184806 | JGI IMG/M metagenome (GOLD analysis project Ga0209308, IMG submission 184806) | Pelagic marine microbial communities from North Sea - COGITO_mtgs_120405 (SPAdes) (version 2) | ecosystem: Environmental > Aquatic > Marine > Epipelagic ...
GAGGATTATACAGCTCCCGAACATTTAGCAGAGCTCCTGGAGAAAGACCTTTGGGAGATTTTAGACCGTGAATTTCCTGCCTCAGACATTCCTGACGCTTTCGTACGTGAAAACCTACAGCATGAAGCATATGAGCTGCCACGGCAGAGACTGTACATCGGTGGAGACAAGTATTTAACTGCTTTGGATAAAGCGCTTTCTGAAGGGAAGCAATGGATCCTAGTTGACGGGCCCTCTGGCGGAGGAAAAAGCGCGCTTCTGGCAAACTGGTTACAGTCGGTCCGCGACAATAACAAAAATATTGAAGTGCATGCGCATTATCTTGGAGCAACGGCAGATGCCACAGACCCGGTATTTATTGTAAGACGCTTGATTGAATGTATTAAGCGTAAGACCGAAAGCACCGAAGATCTCGCTTCTGATCCTGATGAGTTATTGGATTCACTGCCAACTTGGCTCGCAAACGCAAGCTCTTGGTGTGAACTGCGAGATAAGAAATTTTTATTTGTAATTGACGCTCTAAATGGCCTTTCTGATCGGCGTGATCTGAGGTGGTTTCCACGTATGCTGCCCAAGCATATCCATTTTGTGATTTCCACACTCCCAGGAGAGGTGAATAACGCCCTGGTGGAAAAAGCCGATTGGTCTCGCGTGAGCGTAATGCCGTTGGATGCAACTACTACTGAGTTGATTTTTAAATCTTATCTGGCATTATTTAACAAGACTCTCCCGAATGAATTAGTCGAGCAAGCGATGGCTCATAAGCTTTCGGTCAACCCTCTTTTCCTTCTCACACTAGCGGAAGAGTTAAGACTATTTGGGGAACACGAACAACTGAGCAACCGCTTAGATCATTATCTAACCAGTATAACTGTAGACGATTTATTTGAACGAGTTCTTGAGCGTATTGAGCAAGACTACGGCGCTGATACTTTGCGCGAGATAATGACAGCACTTTGGGCAGCACGTGCAGGATTGCGGGAGGAGGAGATCCTTGGTTACTCCAGTCTCAAGCCAATGCACTGGGCCTATATACGCAACGCGTTAGGTCCGACACTTATCGATGCATCAGGTCGCTTGATATTTGCACATGACTATATGCGTATTGCGGTCTCTGACAGGTACATGGCTGGTAATAATACAGTCGGAAATGAGGGGCAGAGCGAGGAAGCCTTGAATCTCAGACGGGCTGCACACAAAAAACTTGTGAGGTGGTTTGAGAAATATGCATTCCAAGACGGCAAAGGCCTTGTATCTGACGAACGAGCGGCAGAAGAAATTCCATACCAATGGCAACAGGCCCAAGACTGGAAAAAACTGCAGACCACTCTTACAAAACAGAAAATGCTCAACGCAATCCTAGAGCATCGAAGTGAGCAAGAACTCCTATCCTATTGGCTCACACTTGAAAACAACATCAAAACCGACATTGAAACACAATATGAAAAAGCTTGGAAAAAATGGAAACTCAATAAAAAGGATAAAGGTGATCTCGCTCAAAAGCTGACTAACTTTTTGTCCTTTGGGGGAAGGTGGCACGCTACGTTTACCAAAAAGATTGCCAACCTAGCAGTGCAACTCAATACTGAAAGATATGGCAGGAAGAGTGAATTAACAAATAAATCAAGTATGACATTAGCTCGTCTTTACTTAAGAATGGGTGAGTTAAAAAAGGCATTTTTGCTATACAAAAATGTACTCATAGTGGAACAGGAGCAGCCGTCACAGGACAAGCGAATTATTTGCACTGCGCTTAGTGGGATAGGTCAGTATTACACAGAAATATCGGACTATAAACAAGCTAAGTCTTACACGGTAAACGCAATAGAAATTGCAGAGAAAACATTTGGTGATGAACATAAATACACTACTGATTTACGCTTCAACTTCGCGAAGATTTTGGCAGAACAAAAAGAAATTGAAGCCGCGGAAGCGGTATTCATGCAAGTTCTGAAAAATCGCGAACTTCAATTTGGTAAGGAACACCCCAAGACAGCAACTTGTCTGAACGATTTAGCATTACTGCTTAAATCAAAAGGAGATTACGAGCGCGCCGCATTTTTGTACCGTCGCTCTTTGAAAATCGGGGAAGAAAAATTAGGATCAGATCATCCTGCGACGTTAACAGGTGTAAACAATTTAGCTACACTTCTTCACACTACAGGGAAATTTTCTGAGGCTGAAACTCTATATCGGCGTGTCGTAAACAAAAGGAAGGAGTTATTAGGCTCTGCCCATCCAGCGACCGGAATAGCATTAAATAATCTAGCGATGTTACTAAAAGACGTTGGCAAAAATAAGGATGCCGAAATCATATACCGTCGGGCCTTGGAAGTGCTTGAGAATGCCTATGGACCTGATCATTTAAAGGTTGCAACCTGCTTAAGTAATTTAGGCCTTGTGCTGAACAAAATCGGCAGAAGTAAAGATGCTGAGTCTATTTGCCGGCGAGCTCTGGAAATATCTGAAAAATCTTTGGATCCAGATAATTTGCAAATTGCGAGAAGCTTGAATAATTTGGCACAAACACTCAAGCGCCTGGGTAAAAGTGATGATGCTGAACCCTTATATCGAAGAGCGTTAGTAATTTTTGAAAATACTTACGGTCCCGATCACCCAAATGTTGCATCTTGCCTCAATAATTTAGCTCAAACACTCAAGAGTATTGGAAAAGGTAATGATGCCGAGCCATTACTTTACCGTGCGATAAAAATATCGGAAATGAAATTAGGTCCAGAGCATCCTAGCACGATAGTTCAACTAGAAAATTTAGGAATATTATTATCTAGTTTGAAGAAATTTGAATTGTCTTTGATCCAACTTGAGTTAGCCCATGAGCGTCAAACTAATATTAATGGAAATAACTCGATAAAGCAGGTTCGCTCATTATTAGCCATAGCGGAATGTCAATATCATCAGGCTAGATATGAAGAAGCAGAGGTGAGTTTGCATAAGGTGCTGTCATTACAAACCACAAAGTACTCTGGAAACAGTATCAAATTAAAAAAGACACTGGAGGTATTGCGCGACGTCTCAGTAGCCCTGGGCAAGGACACAGACGCACGGGACTTTGCTGAGAAAATTATGTCTCTTGAAAAATGATCACATCACACTACCGTTTTGTTGAGTAATGATCACATCACACTACCGTTTTGTTGAGTAATGTATCATAGTGAGACAGTGTAGGAAGAATTATGCAATTTGAGATAGCTGGCAAAGGCGTAGTATGTAACGTTTATTACATTGAAAAAGAGAAATTAGATGAAATCTCCCCGCTAACAACCGAGACCGGTCCTGGCCTCAAAGACCTCCTAATCGAACACAGTGACTACATCATCAATGTGTCTAGAGGTTTTTTCTCAGATAATAGTCAGTCAGATTTCAGGTTCACGTTATCGAATGGTGAAACAATTGAACAAAGTTTTTTTGAAGATAACGTGGCTGACCTTATCGAAGAGGATGATTGGGATGGAACAGGCCCCGAGTTATCAGGTTATTCGATAATTAACCATGCAGCGCGCGACAAGGACGCCACGACGACCCAAGTTGGTATCGTTGAGTATCACCACTTTGAAAGTGGCAAAATTTCTATAGACTTGGGCGAGTGTGGTGAGGAAAGTCTTACAACTTTCAGACTCCTATGTGAATCGGTAGATCGTGCTGGTCCATCAGGAAACATGGACTTAGCGACCACCGCGACTTATGGAGATGGAGTTGTGGGTATCGAAGATTATGAACATGCTGAGTACGCAATTAACGGCATACAAATAGCGGGCAAAGATTATCCATTGCCAGAAGCTACGTTCGATAAATCACACTCAAGAGTGTGGTTGTGGGTTTACGATGAAGACGAGAAAATGCATCTCATGGATTTCTTCGGCTCACAAGCTCTCCCTGATCCCTGGGTTGTTGATTTTATAGATCTGAAATTGGACGATTTGTATGAAAATTTCGATCAAGACCATCCACATTTGCGCAGGGTGCACAAGTTTTTCAATCAGCAAAGTTTGGAATGGATAAAAGAAAACCCGGAATATACGAGCAGGTATTTGAACAACCACACGTCCACCCAAAAACTGCTAGGGCAATCATCTGAAAAACTCGAACTTCCCGATTTTATGGGTGAGAATAGGACCTTAGATATTTGTACGTTGCTTTGCATGTTCTTGGAGGCGTTTGGTATATCTGGATATGATCCTCAGAAGCTAAGTGCGCTTGATGAATTTGAAATGGAACTGGAGGATCTCGAAACACATACGCTAGGAAATGAGCTGCTTCTCAAATCTCTAAAGCAATCGTTCTGTATGCATTTCGATGTGATCAGTACTATTTCTTTCGGGGAAGAAAGCTTCCAAGAGATGTCACACCCCTCGTTGGCTGACGCTATTCGTTTCGCCAATGAGATACTGGACGACCCGGACGCATCCTTTAATCAGCAATGAAACGATGCACTAACTTCCAAACTGAACCACTCAAGTGGGGCTGCTCACAGCCCCGATTAACGTCAAAAATAGATTGAACCTACATATGTCACTTTCAAAATCAGATTATATGCTGTTTCTCCGTCACCCAGCATGGCTTTGGCTGAAAAAGAACGACCCTACTGAGCTACCTACTATACCTCATTCAGCTAAAAACTGGCTAGATGAAGGCTACGAATTTGAAGCATTCGCAGAGCAACTTTTCTCAGACTCAAAAAAAATCGAATTTATTGGTGATGACAACATCATGACCGCTCGAACATCAGCTGCTTGGGCAGAAGGCGCTCAGTGTGTTTCTCAAGGCAAATATGAATTTGGTGAGCTAAGTTGTATAACAGATATTTTGGAAGCTGACGCCAATGGCTATGTTCTTACTGAAATAAAGAGCAGTTCTTCTGTAAAACCAGAACACGAGTTGGACCTAGCATTTCAAAGTGTTGTTCTGAAGGGTGCCGGTTATGATGTTCATACTTACAGAGTTGCTCATGTGAACTCTAGCTATGTCCGAGACGGCCAGATCGATACAAATAGGCTCGTTTCTATTACCGATGTGACAAAAAATGTTGAGAGCATAATCGATAAAACAAAATCGAACATTGATAAGGCTCTAACCGTAATAAGCGCCAAAAAAATCCCTGATATGGACCCCTCAATGGCAGCGTCTAACGCTTTTCAGGAATGGTTGGATATCAGGAAAACTCTGGAACCTCACTTAGACGAGGATAGCATTTATCACTTACCAAAAGTTGGTAGCGGTGTGGTGAAAAAGCTAAAGCAGAACAATATAACCCGTCTCAGCGATATCAAAGACGGCGCACTGTTGTCGCATGGAAGTGCGAAATACTGGAAAGCCAAGGAGCTGGGCGGACGGTATATCAATAAGCCTGAAGTTAACAAGTTTTTGGATAAGATTATCTATCCAATTTACTATCTGGATTATGAAACTTCGTCGAATGCTGTGCCTCTATGGAACCATACCGCTCCCTATCAACAAGTGCCTTTCCAATATTCTTTACATATTAAACGCGATCCAAACGCGTCATTAGAGCATTTCGATTATCTACATATAGCAAAGGACAATCCTATTGACGGGCTTTTAGAAAAATTAAGTCAGGATATCGATGGTTACGGCTCTATAATTGTTTGGAACAAAGGCTTTGAAATGAGCCGAAACACCGAGATGGCAGAATATGCCCCCAAATATCGAGAATTCTTACTTGAAGTAAATCGTCGAGTTATTGATCTGATGGAGCCATTCAATGAAGATCTGATTATGGACCCTGCATTCAAGGGTAGTAACTCTATCAAAGATGTGTTGCCGGCGATTGTACCTGGTTATTCATATAGCGATTTAACGATAAAAGATGGAGGGACTGCGGCGAGTGAGTGGAAAGCAGTAACTCTTCAAGACGGTCCAAATAAAGAAGAGGTGTACGCGGATCTAATAAAATATTGTGAAAGAGATACAGAGGCGATGGTGCTGATCCATCAAGAATTAATTAGAATGGGTCAAGATGAGATCTCTAGATGAGCATTATGTTTGGGGCCGAGAATTATGAAAAGTTGCCAAAGTTGTTATGAGGTGTTGGAACATCAAGGTTTATGTGATTGCGGTAATTTGAGACGTGTTAGGATTTGTTTGACAACACTGTCTCAAGTCACAGCAGGCGCGGCGCAAGTAATCTGAAAGGTAGTGTACCTGTGAACCGAAGCATGAATGAAGTCCTTTCCGATACCTCATTGTTTGAGGATCATTTTTGTTCTCCAACGACCGTCAAAAACTTGCGGGGGGTGCCCACGCAGGTCTTGCAGAAAGTCTTGCTGGAACTTCATCAACATACAGCGTGCAATATATTTGCGTCACCTCGGCTATGGACGCCTGCTGGAAGTGAGCAATGCGTTGTTGTGGCGGGATCACTTGGGATTGACGGAAGAACAAGAGGAAAACGGGTTGGTCTTTGCGTGGATCGGAAAGCTTATGACAAGGTTAGTCCTAGTGCCATTTACCTGTGGGCGAACACCGAATGCGTGGATCAAATAACAGCCGATGGCGCGGTAAGCCATGACTTTGAAAAGATGTGGGTCAGCTGGCGCTCCTTAAGCGAGACAGGGCCTGCGAAGTATTTACGCTTGTTGATGCCTGTTGCCCGTAAAAGTAACAGCGGGTGGGAGGTGAGTTTTGATAGCGACAGGGGAGAGCTTATCGCGTTCCTCACCGCACTGAGGGATCGATACGAACCAAAGCCCGCCACATTAAAAGCCTTGTCGTCAACTCTGAAGCTTTTTGGCCATTCAAACGAGGCAATAACGCCTGCGGTTATCGATAATTATCGACACGCTGACGAAGATGCCCCCGACACTGACGCCGAGTTTGACCAGCAAAAGCCAATCAGCATCGTCAGAAACCTAAGCCGTAGTAAGCCTGCACTTCGAGAGCGGGTGCAACCGACCGATGCTGACACAGACGACACCAGCAAAGTGATCATTCGCAGGTTTGAGGCGCATACGCTCTTTTCGGCCCTACCCAAGGTGCCACCAGCGCCGTCACTTTCATTCATGGACACCGCCTTTAGCTGCCGGAACCTTGATGCTGAACCTTTCCAAGCCGCGGGCCTATACGGGATCTTTTTTAAAGCTTCAGCCGAACAAGCGCCCAGCCTGATTTATGTTGGCCTGTACCGGAATGGTCAGGTTGGGTCGGGGCCTGTTTTCGGGGGAAATGTCCTGAGGGATCGGTGGGTAAAACATATCGCGACATGCTCGATGCGCGGGGCAAATGTTGGTATCGGGAAAAGAACGGCCCAGAGGATGCGCTTGGACCCCGATCATGACTTTGCCGCCCTTGGCCAGCCGAACGTCGCGGAGCTGATCGTCAAGGACACCGGCTTTAATGCAGGCGAAAACCGTGCCTTATTTGCCAAAGGGCAATGGTCAGTTCTGCGTGACGCAACAGGCGAGGATATTCTGCAACTGTTCAGCTTCTCCTATGTCCGTTTAAGCGCCTTTCATGGAACGGAAAGTGATGACCAGATCAGAAGGCGCGTCAGCGCAGCCGAGGATCGGGTGAAGATAGACCTTGCACCTATCTGCAACGGAGAGACGTTGCTCGGCCAGCACCGAACTGACGTCACACCGGAACAATTTGAAGTATCTGCAACTTTCGCATTGTCTGGGTAACGTAATAATCAGGCGCTTTTGGTTTGGCATTGGCCCTTATCGACCAGCCGGATGATCTCCAACTTCTCTGATGCAGGGTATCTCATTCGTGGTCGCCCCCATCGCCTGTCATGCTTTTTTTGAGCAGACCCAGTTCGAGCGTCTGTTCCGCGACGACTTTTGCTTCACGGCGCAACTCTTTGACCTCATCGGTGTTCGCGGCACGCGCTGTGTCCCCAGCCAGGCGCTTCTTCCCGGCTGCTCACTCCTGGAGCGTTTCTATGCTGTTTAGAGTAAGCTACAACATCCAAGATTTCCTGCAATCCATACTTTAATACAAATACTAAAGATACTGGCTCAGTTATAGGGGCCAAGACAGGTGGAACTGAAAAATACGCTACAGCTTAGTTCCGGAATAATAAGACTTGCTGCTAAAAACTTTCAAGCCAATCTGGAACTCTAATGGACTGAAATGAGGGTCGTTTCAAATAACTTCAAATGTCAAAAGCTAAGCTATTAAATTTCCACTCTACTGGTTCTTTATTCGGGTTCGAATGACCAAAAGGAGTAAAGGAAGAGTATGGTGTACCAAACATATCAAGTATGTCCTGACGACAATTGATGTCATTTTCCAAAGTCTCAAGAATACCTTTGTCATCATCTAAATGCATTTCAGGATACTTAAAATTAATGATCGATATAAAGCAATCTTCTAAAACGTCGTATACACCTTTTTCTAAATATTCTTGATATCTTTGGAGAGCAAAGCGCCTCCACCCATTATGTTGGGAGTTCGTATGATTAATCGACCAAACATTTGATCCCGTACACTTAAGCCGATGCTTTCTCAAACGTTTCAAAATCCCCTCCGGAGATTTTAGTTTTTTGATTTGTCCATTTTTTTTGTATGAGTACTGTGCCGCAATACCTACATAAAAAATCTTTTGCTTTGCAAAAAACATGACGTAGATCCCATGGTTTGACGCAGAGCCTTTTGCAAAAAAAGAGTCTACTTTCTGATTTTTTGGATTTAAAATCTCATTTGAGTTCAGAGTTTTAATTCGATTTGGCACCCAGATACTGCCTTTACGGACATATTTTTCTGTGCTTTCCCATGGCGACTTATCAGGGGCGACATTGAATAGATCTCCAACTGCCGTTGGCTTATATACGTTAAACTCTATCATCTATGAAGCTCCAAATAATCTTTTTAGTAGAAGACAAACTTAATTGAGAACTCTGTTTTATTCTCTAATCGCATCGCGGAGGCGCAATACTATTCAGCCAAGTTTAGTATCATTCAGCAACGCTATGTGTCGTGCTTATTCTTCAGTTTCGCCAAGTTCCCCAAGATCATAGATGTTTACGTCCGGATCATCTTCCCACTCCTCGCCATTATAATTGTAAGCGGTATAACTTGTGGTCCCAATGAATGTGTAAGGTTCATTGATTAAATCACTTTTGTAGGTTTCATTCGTGATTAAGTGTATTGTACCATTATACTCTATTCCGATTACCTCGGCCTGAAAGTCTTCACCAAAAATATTAGTGATAAGGTCAGCTGTCCGCGGGGCTGTTGTATGATCCGCGCCATTCGCAACTATTACTTTAAGATCAGATAGTTTGAAGTCATCAGCAACAGTTAAATTTAACGTTGAGAGTCCATTATAACCATCAAGATCGACTTGACGAACTATGCATTTTTTATACTTTGAGAGGTCTGGCATATAACGATCTGGGGACACACACTTAAAATCGTTGTACGAAAGAACTGAATCATACTCCATATCATTGTTTTCTAAAAATTCTGCTTTTATTTCGTCTGGTGTCGCACTTTCATAGGACTCGTCAAGGTACACTGAGTCATTGTATAAAATATCATCACCAGACAATACCTTTACACTTAGATCACCATAGTCGTGACTAAAACCTCTTCCAAAGTACTCTGTGTGATCGGCTGTTACCGCCAAGAACGCACTGAAGCTCTCACCTTTAAAATCTTTCAACACCCCATCTATATCTTTATTAAAAAAATATACCTCGGTGATTTTACTGTTACCTAAAAATTCTACGCTAATTTTTTTTGCCATTTTTCTAACTCCTTTTGTTTACCTTAATTTTTTTAGATACGTATCCCTTCAAAGGTTTGGGATACACCTTAGCTGACTGTCCAGTTTTCTGGGACCACTTCACTTTTCATACAATAGAAAAGCAAATTTTGGCAATTAGGACAATGAAAAACAGGCAATAAAGCAACTAAAAGACTTCCATTTTCACTAGTACTTTTTAGGGTTATCTTATGTAAGTGCGGTGTTTTTATGGAAGTGAATAATTTTCTAGCGGGACGGCGTAATCCAACACCAACAGACGCAGTTCTAGCTAAATGCTATTACCCAATGCTTTGTGAACTTGCTAAGCAAAAAAAGGGTGCTGTCAGACGAATGAGAACTCGCATCGGATTGCTGGCGCAGCTTTAATCTATGCGCTCAACAGTTGGCGCCACTCAGTAAGAGCGGAGGTTCGATTGATCTTGAAATTGTCTCGTGAGTAGAAGTGGCGCTCCTGATCGAAATGGTTGTGGACTGAAGAGTGGACGGCAGCGAACTTTTGCAGACATCGCATCTGTCGAAAGCGGAGCATAGCGCGTTCTCGTCGTCGAAACGGCAAGTGGGAATTCTCAGCCCGATTATTTAC
>Ga0209308_10004971_pt1 | contig 10320 bp, 13 predicted proteins | sample COGITO_mtgs_1204_3_FD_184806 | JGI IMG/M metagenome (GOLD analysis project Ga0209308, IMG submission 184806) | Pelagic marine microbial communities from North Sea - COGITO_mtgs_120405 (SPAdes) (version 2) | ecosystem: Environmental > Aquatic > Marine > Epipelagic ...
TTTTTTGCCTTAAATCCTTTTAAAATTGCAGAAACACCAAGATATAAAACAAAACCTAAAACAGGTAGAGCCAAACTTAAAAATATTATTTTTTCCATTATTTTTTATATCAACAAATATTAATCTTCATCTTCCTCTCTCCAACCTTTTTCATACATTAACCAAGCTGCATATATTACTGATGATGTTCCTACTATCATACCAAAATCAAAACCTGTTTGCTGATCATATAAATACCATCCTATTTGAGTTGCTCCTATTGGAGGAACAGTCAGAATTAACATCAATATTGCAATTCTATAATAATATCGAGGCTTCTTCATGCTAAACTTTATCAAAAAATAATCGATTAGTTAAAGTGTTAATAGTGGGTCAAATTATCTTATTTAGATATTATACCATTTAATGGAGCTATTTCTCCAATTTTAAATATAATTGCGTCTTCTTTTTTAAAACCATATTTCTCTGCACTTGCTTTAAATCGTACAGGTGGTTCCATAATTGGTTCTAGGGATAAAACAAAAGTTCCCCAGTGGGTTCCCATAACTTTTCTACTTTTTAAATCCTGTGCTACATTTAAAGCTTCTTCAGGTGTTGTGTGATAAATTGATTTATCAAACATGGGTTTAAAATTGTAAGCTCCAATGTTAATCATTGTTAAATCAATTGGACCATATTTTTCACCTAATTCTTTATAAATGTTTCCATAACCTGTGTCACATGCAAATAAAATTTTTTTATCTTTATATTCAATTAAAAAATTACCCCAGAGCGTTTTATTTGTATCTGTAAGACTTCTTTTAGACCAATGAACAGCTGGCAGAAGTGTTACTTTTAGATCATTGTTAACTTTAATTTCTTGATACCAGTCCATTTCATTGACATCTTTAAATCTATAAGGAGTAAAATATTTTCCAAGATTTAAAGGAACTAAAACTTTTGAATCTTTGTACGGATACCTCCTGATAGTAGCCATGTCTTGATGATCATAATGATTATGTGTTAATAAAAATAAGTCGGTTTTTGGAATTTCATTTAATTTTAAAGCAGGTTCAGTAAATCTATCTGGGCCAAATATTAAAGGTCCAGCATTTTTTGAAAATACAGGATCAGTTATAATCGTTGTCTCTCCCAGTTTAATTAAGAAAGTAGCATGACCAATCCAAGCAATATAATCCTCATTTTTATACTTCTCTAAATCTGATAAAACTTTTTTTTTATCTACAACATGTTCTTTTGGAACTGTTAGATCTATCTTTTTCTTTTCTTTGGTAAATTGTCTGTATGAAAATTTAACATCTTTAGATCTTACGGGTGATCCTTCTGGGTTTCTAAATGTTCCATCTGATAAGTGATGATAAGGCTTTTTTTCCATAGCAACTAATGAAGAGTTATAAGCAATTATTATAAATAAGAAAATTATAAATTTTATCATTTATTTTAGTATTCTTTATTTTTGTGATCTTTTAAAACACTCAATTGTGTTTTTTAACAAGCATGCAATCGTCATTGGCCCTACTCCACCTGGAACAGGAGTTAAAGCTTTCGCAACTTTAGAAACTTCGTCAAATGCAACATCGCCAACAATACCTTTCTCAGTTTTATTGATTCCTACATCAATTACTATTGCATCTTTTTTGACCCAATCTGCTTTTACAAGTTCTGGAATACCAACAGCTGCAACGATTATATCTGCCTCTAAGCATTCTGCTTTTAAATCTTTAGTTTTTGAATGAGTAATTGTAACTGTACAATTTTCTTTCAAAAGTAGTTGTGCCATTGGTTTACCGTTTAGATTTGATCTACCAATCATCACAGCTTTTTTTCCACTTAAGTTTGGCTCAATTTTTTTAATCATTAAATAACATCCTAACGGTGTGCAAGGCACTGAACTTTCATAACCTGATGAAAGATTACCAACATTCATTGGATGAAATCCATCAACATCTTTTTCAGGTAAAATAGTTTCGATAACTTTTTGTTTATCAATGTGTTTTGGTAAAGGTAATTGAACTAAAATTCCTGAAATATTTTCATCCTTATTAAGTTCTTCAATTTTATCTAACACTGTTTTTTCTTCTACAGCTTCTGGATATTTAATTACTTCAGATTTTAAACCAACTTCATTTGCTGATTTTTCTTTATTACGTACATAAATTTGACTAGGAGCCATATCTCCAATTAAAATAACAGTAAGACCAGGGACTTTATTGTGTTTAGCCTTTAACTGTAAAACTTCTTGTTTTAGTTCTTCTCTAAGTTCTGCAGCTGCTTTTTTCCCGTCTATTAAAATCATAAAGTTTATTAAAAAATTATTGGTGCAATGTACAGCTTCATACACATTTCTATAAACCAAATCAACAAAAGTAAAATTACTGGTGATATATCTAGTGAACCTAAATTTGGTAAAAATCCTCTAATTTTGTTTAAAATTGGGTCTGTTAATCGATAAGTCATTTCTAGAATAGAATAAACAAATCTATTTTGGGTGTTTAAAATATTAAAAGCAACCAGCCAACTAATCAAAACATTTGCTATCACCACATATGAGTAAAGTTTTAATATTTGAAGAGCTAAATAAAAAATTGCTATCATTTTTTTTCTACATAAATTGATTGACTTGGAAAAGCAAAAGATGCTTTATTTTTTTCTACTATTTGCTTGATTTCGATTGCAAGTCTTTCTTTTACAGAAAGCCATTCATTCCAACTGTTTGTTTTTGTAAAACAACGAACATACATATCAATAGAGCTGTCAGAAAATTTATCTATTCTTACTGCTACACCAACGCTTGTGTTGTAGTCATCACTTTTATTAATATAATTTTCTATTTCATTTCTAACTGCTTTTAGCTGATCAACTGTTGTGTCATACTGAAGGGTAATTATCCAACTTATCAACCAATTGGATGTTTCGCTAACATTTATGACTGCATTTTCTGCAAATTGAAAATTTGGAATTATAGCTAGTGATTTATCAAATTTTCTAATTGTTGTAGATCGAAAACCAATTTTTTCGACAATACCCTCTATTATTCCATCTACTAAAATCCAATCACCAATTTTAAATCTTTTTTCAACCAACACTAAAATTCCTGAAATTAAATTTTTAAATAAATCTTGAGCACCTAGTGCAACAGCAACACCAAATAGACCAAGTCCTGCAATAATTGGTCCTATCTTTATTCCCCAAAGCTCTAAAACAGCAGCTAAACCAAGAATAAAAATTAGAATTTTTAAAGATTTAATAATCCAACCAATCAATTCACGAGTAAGCATTTTATCTAATCCACTTAAGATATAAGAAATTGGTTCAATAACTTGGTGAATTACCCAAAAAATAAATATGGTAATTAATGTTCTGTTAATTGTATCAACTACAGCTCTTCCCTCTTCTGCAAAAGACATATAATAGCTTGCAATAAAAAATCCCAAAACAATCGGTAAAAATCTTGCTGGCCCTTCCATAGCATGTACAAAAGTATCGTCCAATTTGTTAGTGGTTCTTTTTGAAATGTTCTCTAATCTTTTAATAATCACTTTACTGATAATTCCCCTAAAAATTAAAAAAATAAAAAATATTCCAATACCAATCAGTATTTGAAAAATATCTACACCGTGAATTCCCTTTGACCAAACAGATAAAAACAGATTGCTAAAATTATTTAATAATTCCATGTTTAGATTTTATATAACAAAAATTCCTCTTCTCCAGGACTAAAAAGAAAAATTTTTTTCCATTTGATTTCATTTAAAATTGATGAGGTTTTTTCGCCAATACACATTAAATTTGTATTCATCCATAGGTTTTCAAGTTGATAGTTTTTAATCACTTTTAAAAAATTAATTGCACTATTTGGTGAATAAACATAGACAATTTCTGGCATTTTTAATTTCAGTTTTTCTATAAAGTTCTCATCATATTCTTTAACTGGGTTTGATCTATAATTGATAACTCGCTTTATATTATACCCTTCAGAAAGAAGTTGTTCATCTAGGTGACTTGAGACAACTTCACCACTCACGTAAAGCAACCTCCCTTCTGATGAGTTAAAATTTTGTAAAACTAATTCTTTTAAATTATCAACGTTACCTTCTGCTGCAAAAACATTTTGGAAACCAACACTTCTTGCTTTTTTTTCTGTTGCATCACCTACACAAAAACAAATTTTTTCTTTATCTATTTTTTTTATATCTAAAAATTTAATTGCATTAGAGCTTGTAAAGATAATTCCTTTAAAGTCATAATAATTTAAGTTTTCATAATTTAGACCTTCAATGCTTATTAAAGGTAAATGAGAAACATTATGACCAAGAGTTTGAAATTTTAAGATCAATTCTTGACAGTCTTCTATTGGTCTTGTGAATAAAATATGCATATTATTTTTTATATGAATTATTAGATACTTTTTTTAGATTTTTTCCCATCTCTATTCCTAGTTCATAAGCTTTATCTACTTCTCCAAATGACTTCAAATGAAATCTTTTTTTGCCATCATGTGAAAAAAGTTCTGCTTCCAAATTAATTTTATTTCCATCAATATTTGCAAATGCACCAACTGCTGTTTCACAATCCCCCTCTAAAATCTTTAAAACATTTCTTTCAGCTTTAATACAATTGCTCGTGTTTTGATGATTAACTTTTTTTAAAGACTCTATTAAATCTTTATCATTTTTTCTACACTGTATTGCTATAACACCCTGTCCTGCACTTGGTATTATTTCAGCAGTAGAAAAAATTTGAGATATTTTTTGGTCTAATCCTAAAGAATTAATTCCAGCAGAAGACAATATAATAGCATCATAAAGATTATCATTTAATTTTTTAATTCTTGTGTCAACATTTCCTCTTATCAATTTACAATCAAGGTCTTCTCTTATTTTTTTTATTTGAAACTCCCGTCTAAAGGAGGATGTCCCAACTATAGAACCTGGAGCCAAATCTTTTAAAAGTTTGTTCTCTTTGCTAATTAAAACTTCTCTAGGATCATTTCTTTCTAAAAAACAATTTGTTACCAATCCTTCAGTTTCTTCTGCTGGCATATCTTTTAACGCATGGACTGCTATATCAATATTATTATTTAACAATTCTAGTTCGATTTTTTTACAAAATAATCCCTTACCACCATACTCAGATACTCTTTCATTAATTATTGTATCTCCCTTTGTCGTAATACTTTTAATATCAATACTTTCTATTTCTGACTTTTTTAATAGTTCCACTTTAGCTCTTTCTGCATAAATTAATGCTAGTTTGCTTCCTCTTGAGCCAATAATAATTTTTTTATTTTTCATTTTATTGCTTTATACTTCATACTTATATTGAGATTGTAATATTAATAAAAACTAATTTAATGAAAAAAAAACCCATAATTTTAGGAATTGAATCGAGTTGTGATGAAACAGCTGCTTCAATAATAACTGAAAATGAACAAGGAAAACCAATAATTTTGTCAAATATTGTTTCAAGCCAAGTTGATGTTCATAAAGAATTTGGGGGAGTAGTTCCAGAGCTGGCAGCAAGGTCACACATAGAAAAAATTGATTTAATTACAAAAAAAGCAATAAATCAAAGTGGAGTAAAAATCGACAAAATAGACGCTGTTGCATCTACTGCAGGTCCAGGTCTAATTGTTTGTTTATCAGTTGGTTTAAGTTTTGGAAAAACAATGGCATCATCACTAGGCAAACCTTTTATTGCTGTTAATCATTTAGAGGGGCATGCTCTAAGCCCAAAACTAAATTCAGATCTTAATTATCCATATTTATTACTTTTAATTTCTGGAGGACATACACAATTTTTAAGTGTCCAAGGCTTAGGCAATTACAAAAGATTAGGTACAACTATTGATGATGCTGTAGGTGAAGCATTTGACAAAACTGCAAAATTACTTGGTATAGAATTTCCTGGCGGTCCTCAAATTGAAATTTATGCAAAAAAAGGAGATCCAAATAAATATGATTTACCAAAACCTATTTTCCATAAAGGTGGGTGTAATTTATCTTTTGCTGGTTTAAAAACAGCGGTTTTAAAAATTTCTAAACAAATTAAAACTGAACAAGAAGAGTATGATTTGGCAGCTTCTTTTCAAAAAACTGTTGAAGAAATATTATATAAAAAAACAAAAATTGCTTTTCAGGAGTTTAGAAAGATTAATACTGATGATAAAAATAAATTTGTTGTTGCAGGTGGTGTGGCTGCAAATAAAAAAATAAGAAATATGTTAGAAAGTCTTTGTGAAGAAGAAAAATTTGAAGCAATATTTCCTCCTATTAATTTGTGTGGGGATAATGCTGCTATGATAGCAATGGTTGGATTAGAAAAATTCAAATTAAAGAAATTTAGTGAGTTAGATCACCCAGCAAGACCTAGGTGGCCTTTAGATGAGGAGGCAATTTTTTTAAAAGGTGCTGGAGTAAGATTGTAATGTTGTTGAATATCACCAGGCTTTTCATAAGTGACAAAAGTGAAACTATTATAATCTTTTTCACAATTTTCATGTGAGCCAATAAAAAAATTTAAGTTATCCCCGTGAATTACTTCACCACTAACCCTTGCATAAGATAAAGATTTATATTTAACTAACAAACACAACGAGACTTTGATTTGTATTGCACTTTGTATAGCACGTGTTTTGTAAAAATGGTGTATTATGAAAGTGCTATGTTTAAAAAAGTAAGTAAACACTGGAGAAACAATTAGATGCAGTATTGGTTAATGAAATCAGAACCAGACGTTTGGTCAATTGATCAGCAAAAAAAGGCCGGTACAAAAGGTGCTCCTTGGGATGGTGTAAGAAATTATCAAGCAGCAAAAAATTTAAAAAATATGAAAAAAGGTGATCTTTGTTTTTTTTATCATTCAAACATTGGTAAAGAAATTGTTGGTATTGTTGAGGTCATAAAAGAAGCTTTTTTAGATAAAACTGATGAAAAAAAAAGATTTGTTGCAGTCCAAGTTAGGTTTAAAGAGAAACTTAAAAAAAGTGTAACCCTAGAAAATATTAAGAAAAATAAGGCTCTTAGCCACTTATCACTCATTAAACAAAGCAGATTATCAGTTATGTCTATAGATTCTAAAAGCTGGAAAATTTTAAATAAGATGAGTAGTATTTAAAATTCTCATGAAAAAAATAAAAAATAAAAAATTTAAATCTAAGAAAAAAAATTCAAGAAAAGCTAAAGTTGGGAAAAAAGTCTCAAGAAAATCTAAAGCTAGAAAAAAAAATTCAAGAAAAGCTAAAGTTAGGAAAAAGGTTTCAAGAAAACCTAAGATAACAAAAAATGATGTTGAATCTGAAAAAGAATTAATTTTTAAAACTAAACCTGAGTGGACTAAAAATGCTCTGATAAATAAAACGCAATATCAAAAAAAATATTCTGATTCTATAAAAAATAATAATGAGTTTTGGAAAAAAGAAGGAAAAAGAATTACTTGGATCAAGCCATACAAAAAAATTAAAAATGTTAAATATAGCAAAACTGATGTTAGAATTAAATGGTATGAAGATGGCACTTTGAATGCTTCAAGTAATTGTATCGATAGACATCTTAAAGATAAAAAAGATAAAACTGCAATTATTTGGGTTGGAGATGATCCCAAAAATACAAAGAAAATATCTTATCAGCAGTTACATAATGAAGTTTCTAAGGTAGCAAATGGACTAAAGAGACTTGGGGTTAAAAAAGGAGATCGTGTAACAATCTATTTAACGATGATACCTGAGTTAGCAGTTACAATGTTGGCTTGCGCAAGAATTGGGGCTATTCATTCAATTATATTTGGTGGCTTTTCTGCTGACTCTATTTCTGGAAGAATAAACGACTGTGAATCTGAGTTTATAATTACTGCTGATGAAGGCGTGAGAGGAGGAAAAACAATTCCTTTAAAAGAAATTACAGACGAAGCTTTGTTAAAATGTCCTAATGTCAAAAAATGTATAGTTGTCAAAAGAACAGGTAATTCTATAAATTGGGTAAATGAAAGAGATATTTGGTATGATGATTTAATTAAAGATGTTCCTAATAAATGTGACCCTGAAGAAATGAATGCAGAAGATCCTTTGTTTATTCTTTATACTTCTGGCTCAACTGGTAAACCAAAAGGAGTTCTTCATACTACTGGTGGCTATATGGTTTATGCGTCAATGACTCACCAGTATATTTTTAATTATAAACCTAAAGACATTTATTGGTGTACAGCAGATATAGGGTGGGTAACAGGACATAGTTATATAATTTATGGTCCACTTGCTAACGGAGCTACTACAATAATGTTTGAAGGTATTCCAACTTATCCTGACAACTCAAGATGGTGGCAAATTATAGATAAATATAAAGTTAATATTTTTTATACCGCTCCTACAGCAATTAGAGCTTTAATGAGAGATGGCGATGAACCTGTAAAAAAAACCTCTAGAAAATCACTAAAATTACTAGGAACTGTTGGCGAACCGATAAACCCTGAGGCCTGGATGTGGTACTATAAAATTATTGGCAATTCTAAATGCCCAATAGTTGATACTTGGTGGCAGACTGAAACCGGAGGAATTTTAATTAGTCCACAAACTGGAGCTATTAATTTAAAACCAGGGTCTGCAACAAAACCTTTCTTTGGCATAAAACCATCTATTCTTAATAAAGAAGGAAAAGAAATTAAGGGCGCTGGAGAAGGTAGGTTGTGTATTTCTCAATCTTGGCCTGGGCAAATGAGAACGGTTTATGGTGACCACCAAAGATTTATTGATACTTATTTTTCACAATTTGATGGTAAATATTTTACTGGCGATGGTGCAAAAAGAGACAAAGATGGCTACTATTGGATTACAGGTCGTGTTGACGATGTGATCATAGTCTCTGGGCACAACTTAGGAACTGCTGAAATAGAAAGTGCTTTTGTCGCTCATCCAAAAGTTGCTGAAGCAGCAGTAGTTGGTTATCCACATGACATTAAGGGCAATGGCTTATACTGCTATGTTACTCTTAATGCTGGTGAACAGGATGACCTTGACCTTGAAAGAGATTTAAAACTTTGGGTAAGAAAACAAATCGGACCATTGGCAACGCCTGATATTATTCATTTTTCACCCGGCTTACCTAAAACTAGATCAGGAAAAATTATGAGAAGAATTTTAAGAAAAATTGCGGCTAATGAACATGACCAATTAGGTGATACAACAACCTTAGCTGATCCAAGTGTTGTTCAAAGTTTGGTTGATAATAGAAAAAATATTTAAATTTTTATCAATTTAGAAAATTCATCTTTAATATTGTCCCACTTTAATATCATTGAATTTAAAACTATTTTTCTATCAAGAGTTTTTAATTCTTCTGCGATAGGAGCCCACTCGTATAATGCTAAGGCGCTTTCATTAAAAGGCCATGATTTATAATAGTCATTCCAATTAATTTTATCTAACCTTTCTGTAAATTTTTTTTTGGCACTAACGACTACCTCTTCTGGCATTCCATTTGCAAGTTCTTGATTTAATATTTCTTCATATATGTTCGAAGCGTTGTCAGTTTTTTTATAATCATAAAAAACACTCAAATAAGATAAACTGTAAAAAGTTAAGTCTTGAAGAGCTACGGAATAAATATTCCATTTTGCCTGATTGATAGACGCTAAAAATTTTTCATCGTCAAAATGTAGAACCCATTTTGTTCCCATTCTTGTTTTCAAATAATTATATAAAGTTACTTGAGATACCCACGCTGATTTCTTTTGAATAAAAGATTTAAGATCGTCAATATTCTTAATTTTTTTCTTCGGTAAAATTCCTTTAAATAAAGCAAATAAATAAACCTTAAAATCTTCTAGTTTTATGTCTTTTAGTTTAAGTTTATATTTTAGCATTTTTAACTACCTGTGGTTGTTTTATAATATAAAAACTTAACAATTTCGACCTATTTTAGGGGTTACAATCTACATCAATTTAAGTATGGTTTCTTTTTAACCTATAGGGAGAGTAAAAAATGTCAAAACAAGAAAAACACTGGGAAAAAACTAGAGGTTTGCTATTCGTTACTTTAGCAATCTGGTTTGTATTCTCAATTGGCATCTTTTTCTTCGGAACCGAAATGGAAGCATCTAGCTTCAGGCCTTTTGGATATCCGCTGTCATACTATATGACATGTCAGGGATCATTACTTGCATTTGTAATATTGATTTTCTGGTTTGCTGGTAGACAAGAGAAGATAGATGAAGAATTTGGTTATACTGAAAGAGAGGATGACTAATGATTAAAGGTAAATTTATAGACAATCTACCAAAAGTTTATGGAATCTACACAGGTGGATTTTTAGCTTTCATAATCTTAAT
>Ga0209308_10004973_pt1 | contig 10317 bp, 8 predicted proteins | sample COGITO_mtgs_1204_3_FD_184806 | JGI IMG/M metagenome (GOLD analysis project Ga0209308, IMG submission 184806) | Pelagic marine microbial communities from North Sea - COGITO_mtgs_120405 (SPAdes) (version 2) | ecosystem: Environmental > Aquatic > Marine > Epipelagic ...
TATTTTAGGATATGGTAAAGATTATCAAGTAGAAATAACCGACCCATTCTCAGGCGAACAACAAAAAACAAATATTGATTTAGCTAAAATACAAATCAAAGAAATAGATAAAACTCTTTTAAATTCAGATAATAAATATGAATTTGATTTACCACTTGCAAAGAAAAAAATCATTTTTAAATTATTAACACATAAAGATGAAAAAGATATTTCAGCCGAAATACAAGCATTACAAAGGTTAAGAAAAGAAAGAGATGGTGCTGGTAGTGAAATCAGTACTCGTTTAAGATATATGATAGAAGAGATTGATGGTAATAGTGATAGAGGATTTATTAATAATTTTGTTAAAAACAATTTATTAGCAAGAGATACTAGAGCATTAAGAAACTATGTACAAAAAATTAGTCCAGATTTGGATTTAAAATTTAATTTTACGTCAGATTTGACAGGTGAGCAGGAGGCACTTGACATACCATTAGGTGCCGGGTTTTTTTACCCTACCGACTGATTACTCAATTCAACTTCATAATCAGATTTGGGAAATGGTTAACTTCGGTAATGGATTTACTTGGACAGAGGTTTATACTATGCCAATTCATTGGAGAAGGTTCTATTTCAAAAAATTAGTAGATAGTAAAGCAAAAGAAAAGGCTGAATATGATAAAGCCAATAAAAAAGGTGGTTCTAAGGGACCAAATGTAAGAGTGAGGAAATAACATCCTCACTTTTTTTTTACATTATATTTATAGTAGTATAAAACTATATAAAAGGAAACAGTATTATGTCCAACAACAAAATAAATGAAAATATGTTATCTCGTTTCTTTGGAGATGTATTTGATAACCTAAGAGATGGAACTGCTGATAGGTTTATCAATAAGGTAAGAAAAAGAAAATTCCCAAAAGAAATTATAAATTCTTTAGAAAAATTAAAAAAAGATAGAGATGATTTGCAAAAAAAGTTAAAAGCCTACGAAAAAAAGTATGGTGAAAAACCAAATCTTAAATAAACTATAAGGTAACTAATGGCTGGCGAAAGAAGTAGATTAACGGTATTAAAAGAACTAAAAGTAGTAGAGGACGCTATTGTCGAGCTCCAAGCAAAAGGTGCAAAAATAACTAAAAAACAATCCGCTGATTTAAAAGAAAGGGAGTTGTCTCAAATAAAGCTACAAGCTGAATCTGCAAAGATTCTTCAAGATAATTTAAAAATATTTGCAGCATCAGAAAAAAGTATAGGTCAAATATCTAATAGTTACCGAGATTTTAAAAACCAACAAAAAGAAACAAATGATTTAGCCAAATCATTGGGAGATGAGATAACTCCTAAACAAGCCAAAGGAATAGCTGAAGTACTCTCGCTTTCACGAGATTTATCAGAACTTAATATTGAAGATACAATACAAATAGAAGCCCAACAAGGTGAAATAGATAATAAAATAGCTAATCTTCAAGAAGAATTAAAACTAAACGATAAAATACTCAAATCTCTTAAAAAACAAAATTTAACAGGTAGTGATATTGCTAAATCAACTAAAGAAGAAAAAAAGTCATTAAAGGCAAGTGATAAAGCAGCCGAACAACTGAAAGAAAAGACTCAAGGTATAGCAGAAACTTTAGAATCTGCAGTAAAACAAGTCTTTAACCTTGCTGGTTTTCTAGGATTAGCTTTTGCAGCTGCAGGAAAATTTGCAGGAAAAATTGCAGAAACTAATAGAGAAATAGGTAATGTTGGTGGAGGATTGGGTAATCTTGCCTTTGAAACTGGATTACTGAGTTTGTATTTTGATAATACAACAGAAGGCCTTAAAGCATTTTCACAAGAGTTTGGAAATATACCATCAGATAGAGTTCTTGAAGATACACTCTTAATATCAAAAAATATAGGAGTATCGGCAACCGATGCTGCTAGATTACAACAAAACTTTGCTGGAGTAAATGGTGGTTCAAAGGATATTGCTAATAATATGCTTAAAACCACTCAACAATTTGCTAATCAGAATAATCTTATACCATCACAGTTGATGGCTGATTTAGCAGCAAATACTGAACAGTTTGCATTATTTGGAAAAGATGGTGGAAAAAATATATTAGCTGCAGCAGGATATGCAGCAAAACTTGGTGTATCAATGTCTAAAATATCAGGAATAGCAGATAATCTGTTAGATTTTGAATCATCAATAACTAAAGAATTAGAACTTTCTGCTATGTTAGGTAAAAATATTAACCTAAGTAAAGCTAGAGAACTTGCGTATGCGGGTGATTTAAAGGGAGCAACTCAAGAAACATTAAGACAACTCGGTGGAATATCTGCATTCAATCAAATGGATTACTACCAAAAGAAACAAACTGCAGACTTGTTAGGAGTTACTGTTGAAGAATTTAAAAAAATGGCAACCAATCAAGGTCAAGCCAATGATATGACTTCAATAGGAGTTTCTCAATTCGATAGTATGGGTGAATTAATAGCTAATATTGGTAATAGTTATATACCTACAATATTAACAGGAATAGCTGGACTTCTTACTTTAATGGCATTAGCAAATAAAAAAACTGGCATAATGGGAAGATTGTTTGGTGGCATTGGTAGTGCGATAGGTGGAGCAAAAGATAAACTCTTGAATTTTGTAAGTCCCAAAACAATGGGTCCTATGACCAAGATGGGTAAACCTGATATGAGATTTAAATCAAACAAAGAAGGTTCAGGTGGATTAAAATCTCTAGCAGAAGGATTAAAAGCTATGGGTAACCCCAAAGTTCTTTTCGGTGCACTTAACTTAATACCAACCGCATTAGGTATGGTTGCAATGATAGCAGCAATACCAGGTATGTTAGGAGTAGGATTACTCGGTAAAATAGCAGGAGCAGGTTTAAGAGCATTCGGACTTGGATTATCTGCATTTGGTGCTACTGTATCTGCTGCATCAGCTCCTATATTAACAGGATTGGGTATTTTAACATTACTTGGTGCAGCATTAATTCCTCTTGCATATGCACTTAGTTTAACTGCTCCGGTAATATCTGCATTTGGAGATGTATTAAGAGGAGCATTTGAAGGGATTGCAACAATGATTCCACCAATAGTTGATGGTTTTATGTCAATTTTAGGAGTAATAACTTTAGAAAAAGTAGGAGAACTTGCTCTATTTTCATTAGCAGTTGTTGGATTAGCAGGTTCAATGTATTTACTTGGAACATCATTAGCATTTTTAGGAGCAGTTGGTCTACCAGGATTATTTATGTTAGCTGGAATTGCTGCATTAAGTGTACCAATTATAGCATTGGCATCTATGTTAGGAATCGGTGGTGAAAGTTCTGAAGAAACCTCAGCAATAGAACAAGGTGGAGAATCATTAGAACAACAAATGTTAAATCAGTTAAAATTAATGACATCTGCTCTTGAAAAAGGACATATAATAAAAATGAACGGTCAGACAGTTGGTAAAACAATTTTTAGTAATGAAGATAATAATCAAATGCAAGCTACTGCAATAAACTAGGAGTAAATTATGTCAAGAACAATAATGGAATTATTTCATAGTAGTGGTTTAAAGGAATCAGTTAAGGCTGATAAAGAAACTTTTATAGAACAAGAAATAAGTGGTATTAGAATCAAATCACTTGTAGAGTTAAACAATCCTCTTATCTATGGTAATGAGGCAACTCGTATTGCATTAAGAACTACTCCTACACTTGATGCCATCAAAAAAAATACTACAAGTGTAGATGGTGGTGGGGGATTAATAGGTGGAGCAATAACTGATGCAAGAAACTTTGTAAATGATAAATTAGGAATTCCATCTGCATTAACTCCATCTAAAGTATCTGATAAAGTAATAGAATTAAGAGCTGATAAAAAATCTAAAACTAATTCACAGACACCTATCACACAAGATAGTTATGGACCCAATGGTAGTTTAGTTGGTAAATTCTTAAAAGATACAGGAGGTGGTAATCCAACAACCATTGGTAAACAAGCATTAGGAAAAGGAATTGGGCTTTTAAAGGATAAAGCAAGAGAAGGATTATTTGGTGGACCACAATCAATAGGTGAAGCTGCTGGTGATGATAATGCAGAAAAAATTAAAGAATATTCAAATACCAACCCATATACTAAAATATTAAAAGATGTAAGAAATTATAAAAACGAGGGTGGGTATCAAGAATTCAAGGATTACGAAAACGAATCCCCAATTAAGTTCGCAAATGCAAGTGATAGTCAAGTAGATTTAAGAAAAGTATCACCAGCATATGCAGTTTCAAGAGGTGGACTTATGAGATTTGGAAATACTGAATATGCATTTGAACCAAACACTATAAAAGAAAGTAAAAAATTAAAAACACAATATAGTTCCGAAACTCCATATGCTACTCGTTATAATAGTGAAGGAAAAGGAGAACTTGTTAAAGGCAGTAAAGCTGAGGAAAGTTTAGGGGAATTATATGGTTTAAATAATCTTGGTGATAATATTAATACTATAAGTGTTGCAGATGATTATTCATTAGATGAAAATGATGCATTCATTAAAGTTGGTACTGATACTTATAAAGATTTAATCCCATTATGGTTTAGAAGAAAAGGTGGAACAAAACCAATTGCATTTAGAGCAATTATATCAGGACTTACTGAATCTAGTACACCATCATGGTCTGGACAAAAATTCTTAGGTAATCCTTATTCATTTTATTTATATGAAGGAGTTGAAAGAAGTATATCATTTAATTTAAAAGTTGCAGCTGCATCTCCAATAGAACTTGCTAATATTTGGGAAAGATTAAAAGTATTAACTACTTATACATACCCAACAATTAAAAATGGATTATCAAATCCTCCTATTATAGAATTTAGATTAGGTTCAATGTATAATAACAGAACTTCATTTATTGAAACACTACAATATACTATACCAGATGAAGGAAATTGGGAAACCGATGGAGAGGTAGTTGGATATTTACCAAAAATTGTTGATATATCAATGACACTTAAATTTATTGAACAAGAAGGAGCCGAACAACGAGTTTATGATTTTAATTTAAGTAAAGCAGCGGTTGATAAAATTAATCAACAACGAGAGGTAAATTTTTCAACTAAAGAACAAATTAACTCAAATGGTACTTACAATAGGGCAAAACCAATGAAAATAACAATAAAAAAACAAGCATCTGGACTTGGAATCTCTGATACGAAACCAACAGTACTAAAAAGTGTAAACCCTAATGTACCATCACAAACACCACCTTCATCAGATAGAGCAACAGAAGATATAAAAACAGAAAGTGCACAATCTTCTGCATCAACTACATTAAGTAATAAAACTCCTATACAAGCTACAAAAGAAGAGGAAAAGAAATCAAACATGAATCCTTTCCAATCAAAAACTTTTACATCTTTAAAAGTAAGAAGGGGTGCTAAAGTTAAAGTTGAAAGCATACCAAAAAATAAATTACCTTATTATGCTAAACAAGAATCTCTTGATAATCCAGGTTCTATATATGTAAAAAGTGAAGGTCCTCATTCTATTAAAGGTGGGAATGTATATGTATTTGAAGAAATCTCACCATCAGGAACAAGACATCTACTAATGAATGGAACTGGTACTATACCAACAGACCCAACTCCAAGAGAACTTGCAATGGAAAGAGAATTAACTAATTCAACAAGAGGAAGCAATGGCGGAACTGTAGCTAACTAAATTAATAAATTATGTCAAGTAGATATCAAAATAATAGAAGTAAAAAACTCAAAAATGGTAAAACTGTATTTCGTTCAAAACGTTATCCTAAGATACCAAAAAGAGATAGTGATATTTATGTCGTAACTCAAGGTGGTGATAGGTTAGATACCTTAGCTAATCAATTTTATAGTGATTCATCATTATGGTGGATAATTGCAGCTTCAAATAATATTCACGATGCACCCTTTGCATTAAAAGAAGGAACGATAATAAGAATACCAATAGATAAAAATACAATTTTAAATAATTTTTACGAATAGTTATGGGGTTTCCACAATTTGCAAACATAGACGGCCGTATTTATAAAACCATGGTTAACAGAGCTGGTAACAATAAAAGTATGTCTGAACTTCAACCTTGGATACGAGTAACCTCAACATTACATGAATTTTTAACATTAGAATCTATTAAAAATGTAGAATCTTTTTCAGAAAAATATGGTGATACTCAAAAAAGTGGTAGAGTTGGTGTAAATAAAAATGGTGCATCAATATATGCAGGTAATGAAAGAGCGTTTAGGCCTTCCCCTACAATTAGTGCACTAGATATATCACAAGGAAATGAAGGTTTAAGTAAAAAAGCATCCTTTACAATTACTGCATACACTAAAGGTCAAGCAGAACTTATTATTAATTACTTCATGGAGCCAGGAGTACATTGTTTAATAGAATTTGGATTTAACCAAAATCAGAGTGTATCACAAAAATGTCAATTTGGTGGAAATATTGAAACTAAAAGTGGGGCCATTGTATATGATGGTATACCTGGAAATGCATCCGATAAAAGTAAAGAGTCAAATGATACTTCTGCTACTTGTGAAGTTATTAGATATAAAAATATAGCATACGTTAGAGAAAAAAGAAAACGTTCAAATGGAAGTTATGATGCAATGCTAGCAATTATAACGGGTGGTAATACTAATTTTGGAGATAATGAATCTTACAACATTGATGTAGAATGTACATCTATTGGAGAACTTCCAGCATATTTACAACATCATAAAAATATACAAACAACTGATACTGGTTCACCAACTGCATTTAGTAAAAGATTTAACCCAGCAGAGTTTTCTGATTATGGACCTGATGATAAAGGGAGTGCAGAGGAAATAGGAAAGTCATTATTTAAACAAATGTATAATGAATTACCTGCTCATAAGAGAATGACAAAAGTATATAACCTTGTTGACGAAAAATGGGCAATACATCCATCTAATTTTGTTAATATGGATAAGGAGATTAGAACCACCTTAACAGAAGAAGTTAAGAGTGGAATGCTTGCATTAACGAGTAATGATAAACTTGAACAAACTGCAGAAGAAATCTCATCAAATGGAATTGTAGAAAAAGCCACAGCTCAACAAAATGAAGAAAAAGACAAAAAAACCCTTCAAGTAAATGCGGATAATGTTAATACAAAAACAGGGATAGGTGATAATGTTGTAGGTAAAATTCCAGGTGACCAACCTTTATTTTCAGATAGAAGATACATTAAAGTTGCACTTGCTTTTACAATTTTAGAAATGCAACCAAATACAAGTGATGAAATACCAGTTATATGTCAAGATGGTACAACAGTATCACCATTATATATAAATTGGCAAGATACTATTTGTAAAGGACATAAGCATATGTACTCTGTTGACCCAAATACCTTATATATTCCGAATAAAAATCATCCAAGATTTAGAATTGAAGGTGCGTTTATGGACCCAGTTACGGAAATAAACGAGGGTAAAGAAACAATTACTGCATTTACAAACCCTATACCAAATTTACTTGTAGCAGATGATGAAGGTAACGTTACATTTAATGAAGATAGGGACAATACAATTACAGATATGCATCCAGAACCACATGGAGCAGAAAAATATTCATGGTTTCCAAGTAATGAAGCCTTAAAATGTGGTAGTCAACGAGATAGTGATGTTAGTTTTAATTATACCGAACAAGATAAGTTTAATTGGGGTTATTTAAGAAATCTTTATATAGATTTTGATTTTTTTATTCAAACAATACAACAAAATAGTTATTTATCAAAAGATGTAATGTACACCCTTCTAAATGGGTTATCTGGTGGTGTAAATATGATGTGGGATTTTCAAATAGTTGAACAATGTTCAATTGATTATAATCAATCAAGAACTGAAAATGGAAATGATAAAGATGATTTTTATCAATGGTATTCAACATATATAAGAGGAGCAACTGATGAGAGTGGACCAACTCCAGGTCAAGAAGAACTTGCAGTAGTAGATTTAAACTTTTTTGGTAAACAAACCCCACAACCATCGTTAGGTATTGCTGGATTCCAATCTCGTGGATTAAAATCTCCATTTCTATCAGCAACTTTAAAATTTGATATTCCTTCTGCTATGAAAGGACAAATTGTTGCACAAAGAAGAAAAAGTGGAAATACTCATAATCCAAATTTAGAACAAAAAGATAAAAACTTTAAACAAGGTGATAATACAAAACAACCTCTTTTTTCTTACTTAACAGATTCAGTAGGAGAAATGATTTATCATTTTAATAACCATGGAGCAGGTAAGAAACGTCAACTTGCATTAAAGGAACAAGAAGAACGTAGACAAGCTTTTGATAATGATGAGGAATATAAGGAGGCAGTTGAGGCAGAAAAACCTTGGTATAAGAAAATTGGAAAATCGATTAGTGAAACATATGATGCTGCTAAGGAAAGTACTAAATCTTTTCTTGGATTTGATACTGATAAACAAAGTGAGGTAAGAAACGCAAATTATGAAATGGTTTTAGGTAATGCTAATGTTGTTCCATTTACACAAGATAGAAATGCTGAATTAGACCTTATACAAGGATTCGCTGATGTGATGACATCAAACAACACTACTCTTGATGAAGTTGCACGAGTTAGTGCATGGAAAGATACTCAAATTTTAAAAATTATTAGTGACTACGATGCAAGAGATGCGAATGGTAAATCTAAACAACATTCTATTATTTTACCAATAGAATTTGAATTTGAAATACCTGGTATAAGTGGTTTTAAAATGGGAGATACTTTTACAATAATCGATTTACCTAAAAAACAATATTGCGAACGATATTTTCAAGTTGTAGAAGTTAGTCATCAAATTGAACAAAGTATATGGAAAACTAAAATAAGAGGTAAAATGCGAAATGAAAAAAGTGGTTATAGTGCTGATGTTTCTCCAAAAGAATATGATGATGTAATATTAGGAAAGAAAGAATGAGTGTAAATAGATACAATAGAATAAAAACGATAGCAATTCGTTCTAATACTAAATTTAAAACACATATACCAAAACCTACAAGTAGTGATTATAGTGTTGGGTATGTAGTTCGATATTTTATTCAAAAAGCTAACGATAAAGGTTCTCCGATATATGAAGTTAATAATCTTACTTTTAAACAGATGCAGAGTAATGTAGATTATCAAGCAATTAGATTACGATGGAGAATTTTCGGTTCAAAGACAGAAAAATATGATGTAGAAGGAAATCAGATAGATAAAGGAGTACCAGTATCAAATAGTATAGCAATTAAAAATAAATCTCATCTTATTCCTAATTTAAAATTATATTTACCAAATTTACTACAATTTTATAAAAGTTAATATATATACATATACAAACTAAATTAGGTTATATGAGTTATTTATCAGCTGCAGAAAAACAACAATTACAATTCGATTGGAGATACAATGGTGTATCTATACTAAATCTCTTAACAGAATCAGAGGCAGATTCAATAGGAAATGAATTAGAAAGAATTAGAGTTCAAAGACAAAAAAACGATATAAACGATGAGTGGGGAGAATACGACCCTTATATGTACCCACATAAAGAATCTAAGGTACTTGATGGATTAATGAAACATCCCAAAATAATAGAAGCTTGTGAATTTCTAATGGATTCTAAAATTTTAGGTGTTCAAACTTGGGCATACTTCAAACCACCAGGTCAATTAGGAAGAGACCAACACCAAAATATATTTTATACACAATGTAATTCTAATGAAATAATAAATATTTCAGTTGCAATAGATAACGCAGACCCAAAAAATGGTTCTGTATGGTATTTAGAAGGTTCACATAGATTAGGGAAACTACCTATTGAGGTAGATGAAGAACGTGCATCTTCAAATCCTAAAAATTGGAGAAGTGAACGAGGAAAGCCATGTGTATTACCAAAAGACCATAATTTTCCACATATAGATGGGTATTTAAGAAAAGGCCAAGTTGCATTACTTCATTCTAATGTAGTACATGGTTCAGAACCAAATACCTCAGATAGATTTAGACGAAGTTTTTTGACAGGATATATTAAAGAAGGTGCAAACTTTTCACCAGGAGCTCAAATGAAAAGAAAACCTATCTATGTAGGTTCTGCAAAAATTTAATTAATTCACTCTTATTTAGAATTAATATAAACTACAAAAATAATTCACTTTTTATTAGGTTTTCTCATTTCTTTTTCGTATATTTACTATGTAAATAATTAATAACACTAAAAGATAAAACATGAGTAAAAAAGTTAAAATTTCAATTTTAGGAAATGAGTTCCTAATACCCGCTGATTCTAT
>Ga0209308_10004976_pt1 | contig 10315 bp, 11 predicted proteins | sample COGITO_mtgs_1204_3_FD_184806 | JGI IMG/M metagenome (GOLD analysis project Ga0209308, IMG submission 184806) | Pelagic marine microbial communities from North Sea - COGITO_mtgs_120405 (SPAdes) (version 2) | ecosystem: Environmental > Aquatic > Marine > Epipelagic ...
TTGCTGCGTCTACTTCGCCGGCTACGACGTGGTAGGTCAAGATGGCTGCGAGGTCGTCGCTGGCAAGGAGTTCTTCGGCGGTGAGGCCGAGGGCGTCGAGTGCTGCTGCGAATGCGTCGTCGGTGGGTGCGAACACCGTGAACGGGCCTTCGCCAGAGAGTGTGTCGACCAGACCAGCTTCGGTGACTGCTGCTACCAGGGTGGTGAAGCTGCCAGCGCCGACAGCGACATCAACAATGGTGCCTGGGTCGTCAGCCATTCCATCTTCGGAGGTTTCTGTCTCTTCGCTTGTCGCTGGGGTCTCAGCGACATTTTCGTCGCTGGCATCGCTACCGCATGCAACGGCAAGCATGGCTAGTGCAAGCACCGTCGCCAGAAGTTTGAGTAGGGAAGTGCGCATGGGGATTGCTCCTGTGTGGGGGATGCCACCTACTACGACGGCTCCCGAACACCTGGATGCAAATTTAGTGCTACATCGCGGTGACGGATGTCACCTGTTGGGTGAGACGGGTTGTGTCTTGACGTCCTCGTGGCCCCCTGGACTGCGTCGAGCAGAGCCTCAAGCTCGTCTCAGCGGTACGAGCTTCGTAAGCGTCATCCGGTAGCGGGCTGTTTCCAAACGCTGGAAAGTCCCTAGGAACTTCGACTGTAGGCGTTTCTCGTGAAACCGTCTCACGCGCAACTGTCTCACGTGTAACCGTCTCACGTGTGACCATCTCGAGCGCCTCTATGGCCTCAGCGATGTCGGTTGGTTCTGGCCTTGCGTGGAATGCTGGCGGCCCGGATGCGGGCGCAGCGTTCCCAAGAGCTGGTTCCGTTGCCAAGTAATCAACTGGTGCCTGGCCTGGCGATACCGGGAACTTGCAGTATGTCGGCGAGTGCCGCAGGGCCAGCACGCGGAGGAGCAAGCCGAGTAGAAGTCAACTGAGCGAGGTCGATTGTTTCGAACGGCGTCACTGGAACGGTCAACGGTTCATGTGTTGTGTGGGCTCTGCTGCTGCCACTGGATCGGTGGCCGGTCATGCTGGGATAACGACAGCCGTAACTTCACCGCCGTTCCGGCGGACTCCAAGAGTTGGCTGAGCGAAAGTGGCGATGGGCACCGGTATGGCTGACACTGGTGGGCGTCATGTCCGTACCATCGGCCGCAGCTGCGTGCACTGGCGCCATCATCGCATCGTCGGGATGTGTGGTCGAGAACTCGTGGATCGTCGAACCGGAGTGCGCAGCGGGGAACTGATCCTTCACCCAGTTGCTGGGACCGAATCGTGTCCACAACACGCCCACCATTGCGGCGCCAGCGACGGGTGCGGCCGACATAGGTCCTACGGGACTCTGGACTGTCATGGCAAGGGCGAAAATACGCACGCGTGAACTCAGCGCAATCGCAATGAGTTTTGTCGCAGTCCGCATCTTGTTCTTGTAGCGCCCGGGCTCAGGTGGCCCTGCCACCTGTGCCCATCGGTCTCTTTCACCCGGTCCCCATGAGTCGGCCTGCCGATCTTGACCATTCGCGACACCTGGGTTGGGCAACGCCACTAGACCCAAAAACGGCAAGAGCGCAGGGCCGAAACCCTGCGCTCTCACATTTTGAACTGTGTCTGCTGCGGGCAGCAGGAGTGAAACTACGCGGCGTCGAACGCTGCGGGAGCGTTTTCGCGCACGGTGTTCACGGCACGCTTCACCAGACGGCGAGCGGCTTCGGCAGTCACACCGAGATCTTCGCCGACCTCGCGGTAGCTCCGCTTGCGGCCGTCGTGCAAGCCGAAGCGCTGCTCGACTGCGTAACGAGCACGGTCGTCGAGGACGTCGAGCAAGCCGGTAACCATTGCTTCTTCGGCACGGTCCATAACCACGGACTCTGGTCCAGGGTTTGAATCAGGGAGAAGGTCGACCAGTTCGTTGCTGTCATCGTCGCCGATGGTGCGATCGAGGGACGTTGGAGTGGTGAGGCGGTGCAGCCGTGCATGTTCTTCGTCGAGTTCGTCGCCGTCGCCGGAGACCTGGCGGAGGGCGGCACGAAGGCTGGCGGAGCGGTCACCGGGAAGACGGACAAGGCTGGCCTTCTGGTCGAGGGCACGGCCGATTGCCTGGCGGATCCAGAACGTGGCATAGGTGGAGAACTTGAAACCTTTCCGCCAGTCGAACTTGTCTACGGCATGCTCGAGTCCAAGGTTTCCTTCTTGGATGAGGTCGAGCAGTTCCATGCCGGGGGGCAACGGATAGCGGCGGGCAACGGATACGACCAGGCGAAGGTTGGCCCGGATGAACCGGTCCTTGGCCATGGCAGCAGCGCGGATCTCACGGTCAAGCTTGCGGCTGCGCTCGCCGGCTTCTTTTACTTTGCGGGCGGCGACGCCCTTTTCGATGATCTGGGAGAGCTCGCGCTCTTCGGCTGCGTTGAGAAGGGCAACGGTGCCGATTTCGTTGAGGTACTGACCTACTGAATCACTCATATGAATGCCTTGTGGTTGTTTGTTGCTTTGGGGGGGGGTAGGAGGCGCTTAACGATTACAACCAAATTCCGCAGCGTGGTGTCCCATTGAGAGAAAGTGTTCTGTGGCTCTCAGAGTGGGGGCACCAGTAGCGGTCTGGTAAAGCTGGTCCTGATCGGGTGCGGCGCTGTGAGTGTTGTTCAGCGGCAGGCCGAGGCAGGTGCAGATTGTGGTTGTCAACTAGCGGGAAACGTGGTTCTCCTTTGACAAGACTGGCAAGCCTGTGTGCGGCCTTGTTGCTGCCGTCTTGTCGGGGGGATTTGAAATTGTCGTATCCTGATCGGATTCGGTGCAAGTTCTATTAGCGATTTGATACAGTAGTACAGCTTGCCCTAGGTAATCCAGCATCTTTTTGGCTTTTTACGTGATTCTTCTCCATTTGGGTAGCTATTTGGCCGAGAAAGCGTGTTCCGCGTGACTCGGATTGGCATTTTCGGCGGAACATTCGACCCGATTCACGTTGGGCACCTCGCCGTGGCCAGCGCTGCGGCCCACGGTTTGCGGCTTGATCAGGTCCTTTTCGTGGTCGCTCACCAACCGTGGCAAAAGGTTGGCACTCGCCAGATTACTGATTCTGCTCTGCGGCTCGCCATGGTTGTTGCAGCCACGAATGATCGCGACGACCTCATTGCTTCGTCGCTCGAAATCGATCGTGGCGGATCGTCGTACACGGTTGATACCGTCGAAGAGCTGCGGGCGTTGCATCCCGACGCTGAGCTAGTTCTTGTCGTCGGCAGCGATGTCGTTGCTGATCTGGCTACCTGGCATCGGCACGACGAGCTGCGCGACATGGTTACCGTTGGAGTCGTCGATCGCCCTGGCGATCTTGGGTCAGAAGCCCCGCCTGGCTGGACAGTGGAGCGAATTGCGGCACCACTGGTCGATTTATCGAGTTCACTACTTCGGGAACGTCTCGCCGCTGGCGAACCCGTTGACTATCTTGTGCCCCGTTCGGCGCTAGACATCTATGAGCAGTGGCATACCAATGCACCTGCCGCCGAAGAAGGTTCCCCGTGAGTACTGAATCAAGCGCCCCCGCACACATGATCGACCCCGTGGTCGCATCCTTGGCCGCAGCAGAAGCCCCATGGGCAGCAGTTGCTGCAGCTGCGGCCGAATCAAAACTGGGGACGGCAACCCTGGTGCTCGATGTCGGCGATGCAATCGCGGTCACTGAATATTTCGTGATCACGAACGGCAATAATTCCCGTCAGGTCAAGGCAATCGTGAACGAAGTCGAACATCAGGTCAAACTGGTCGGTGGCCCAAAGCCGATTCGCCTCGAAGGCCAACAAGGGATGGATTGGGTCCTGATGGACTACGGCGACTTCGTCGTCCACGTCTTTTCCGAAGAAGCCCGTGGCTTCTACCAACTCGAGCGCCTGTGGAAAGACTGCGACCAACTCGACTGGCAAGCGCTGGCCGAAACCGCAGGCTGAACGACCCAGCTGTTTGACCTGATCTGATCTGATCTGAACTGGCTGGGCCGGCTGAGTGGAGCTTTCTGGGTGCGTCAGCTGATGCTTTGACCAAGAATGTGTCGCGTTGGGGGCGCACAGGTGACAGCCCGGCGCAAGGTTCGGGCGACAACCCGTCGCATGATGAATGATCGCGATATATCGAGCTACACGATCGTGCTGGCCGCATGCTGACTCGGTCGCTCCATGGCTTCTCGATAGTTGGCGCAGGTCGGGCGCATCCATCGGTGGTGGCATCGGCGTCGGCCTTGCCGGCGCCGTAGTTCCCAACAATCGCAGTCCTGCGCATAGGGCAGGACTTGGGTTCGTTCGGGTAATGAAGCGGTTCAGATCATCCAGAACTGCGCTTTTCCGGGCAGGCGGCAAGTGGGCGTAAAGCGTCTTACTGGGCTCTTGCCCAACTCTTGCACACTCCTGCTCGGGTCTTCAGACGACCTTGCAAGAGGGGGCCCAGAGTGGTGGTTGTCGTCGCAGCAGCGGGGACAGATACAGAAACAATCACCACCAGCTCAAAGAAAGAAAAAGAACCATGAACAAGGCAATCGCATCAGGTCTCATCGGATTGATCGCACTGGGCGGCGGTGTCGCAATCGCCGCTCCGAGTGCATTCGCCCAAGACACTGATGATCTCACTCGTGAACAGCGCATCGAGATGCGCCAAGAATCTCGAGCAGAACGTCGGTCCGAGACAGTCGACACACTCACCAGTGTGCTGGGTGTGTCAGACGAAGACCTGCAGGCCGCCCGTGATGCCGGCCAGACCGTGGCCGATATCGCCGCCGCACAAGGTGTTGACCTCCAGACGGTGATCGATGCATTGGTGGACAATGCCCAGGCTCGCCTCGATACCAAGATCGCTGCAGGCGACATTGATGCCGAGCGGGCAGCAGAGATCAGTGCATCGATCGAGGATCGTGTCACGGCACGGGTCAACGGTGAACGTCCTGAAGGCCGCAGTCATCACGGAGGTCGCCACGGAGGTCTCCGTGGTGGCTCAACGCCCAAGGCTGCTCCTGCCGCATAACCCGGTGGTACGAGGACCTGCCACTGGATGAATCGGTTGCATTGACCACAGACTGTGCACATGACACGTCATGTGCACAGTCTGTGTTTTCTCATGGTGATCGTCATTCTCGCTGCGGTGGCGGGTGTTGGGGTCGTGCCGGTGGAATCTCGTGGGGGAGTGCTGACCTGGTTTTCCAGTGGCGGCTGGCCGGGTCTTGGTAGAGGGTGTGGTGGTCGGCGTGGAGTTTGGTGTGGCACAGGGTGCACAGGAGTGCAAGTTCGTTGATATTGGTTTTGCCTTTGGCCGGCGCGTTCCAGGGGATTCGGTGGTGTGCGTCGCATTGTGATGGTGGGGTGCCGCACAGGACACAGCCTCGGTCTCGTAGGACGAGTGCGAGGTACTGGGCTGAGGACGCGTGGCGCTGCATGCGTGCGAGCCAGAGGGGTTCGCCGTTGGCGTCAAAGAGCGCAGCGATGATGTCGGCGTATTCGGCGTAGCCGGCCAGTACTGATTGGGGGATGACGCCGAGTCCGATCTGCCGGGCGACTTGTGCAGGGTCGTTGCCGATGAATTCGTCGAGGGTCATGGTTATGACGACTCGAGGCCGGGCAAGCCGGTTGGTGGGTTTGTTGGCTGGTGTTGGCGAGTCGGGTTCTGGGGTGGGGCTGCCGTCGGGGCGGATGGTGACGCCGCAGATGAGTTCGTAGGCGGCGTCGTATTCGCGTTGGGCTCGGGTTCGGGGGTGCTTTGATGTGGGTAGGTCGCGTCCGCCGTCGCGTTTGTAGATTTGTTTGGATCGGGCGGCGATGGCTTCGTTGACTGCCCGTTGGGAGACGCTGTCGCCTTCGAGTGTGGTGACGCCGAGTCCAGTTTTCTTCGAGTTATAGGATTGGGTACGGCGGAGCGCTCGTTGGCGGTCGTGTTCGGTTTGGGTTCCGTCGACGGAGGCTCGGGCTGCGAGCCAGTCGTCTTTGATAGATCGGCCTTTGTCTGGGTCCGCTGCTGCGATATCGGCGATCAAGGTTTCGTCGACAGCTCCGGCCCCGTTGGATTTCGCCGATGCGTCGGCGATGAGATCGAGTTGTTCTTCGGAGAGTTCGTCGTTGGCCAGTTTGTCGCCGAGCGACGCGTTTCGGCCGACGGCTTTGGCCCGATTGACGATGCGTCGTTTGGTATTTCGCGAAGCCTTGGAGTTGGCGAGCAGTTTCTCGGCGTCTCGGGTGTTGCCATCGCTGTGAATGTGATCGGCAATTACCTGGTGTTTGAGCCCGGCTAGTCGTTGTTGTGCTCGTTCCAGCTCGACGACAGCTTCGGTCGGGCCAAGCGTGGCAACGGCGACGGTGATGGTTTCGAGGCCAGCATTGATGGTGGCGACAGCGCTGGATCGGAATCCGGTGTTGATGTCGAAGACTGCGGCCATGTGTTCTACTTTGACACAGGGGTCTGACAATTTGGCCACAAATCCGACCTCGAAAACGAACAAATGTTCGAATCACCTAAATTGGGTAAATTAATTGATAGCCGGCAGCTCACAGTCATGGCCCGGTGCGTTATCCCGGATAGCTCCTAGATGTGCGCCGCTGATCAGCGAGGTCGATCAGAGACTGCGGCGGAAACCGACGAGCTGAATGGCGGCGTCTTTGAGGAAGCGCAGCAGCTTTTTGGGGATCAGGAGATCCTTGGCATCGCCCCAGGTGGTGCCGACCTCGGTGTCGCCACGGCGTGGGCGATGTTGCACAGGGATCTCAACATGGCGGTGGCCGCTGCGGTCTTCGAGGACGGTCATGAGCACGTGGGGTGTGAGCGAGTCAGCGGGTACTTGATCGAGAATGGCTGGCAGGATGTCGGCCCGGTACAGCCGGAACGGGCAGTTGATATCGCGTCGGTTCACCTTGAATGCAGTGCGTAGCGCCAACGGAAGCGCTCCAGTAACAACTTTGCGGTACCAGGGATCGAAGCGAATTTCGCGTTCGCCGGTCACGATGGCGGCGCCGGCTTCGGCGTGGCGGAAGAGCAGCTCTATGTCTTCGGCTTCGAACTGGCCGTCGCCGTCGACTTGCAAGATCCATTCGGCGCCGGTCTGCAACGCTCGCCGGTAGGCATTGAGCACCGTTGGCCCATGCCCAGAGTTGACCTGGTTGGTCTCGGCAATCAACGTGCCGGCGAGTTGTGAGTCCACTGACTTGAGCACCTCGGCGGTGTCGTCGGTCGATACATCGTTCACCACGACAAACCAGTGCTGACCGCTGCATGCATCGAGAACGGCGTCCATGTCGGTAAGAAATCCGGCTATGCCGTCGGCCTCGTTGTAGGCGGGAATGGCGAGCGCAACCGAAGACACCCTGCCTGCTCCGGCCGGTGGCTGAAATGAGTTGGGTTGGCTGGTCACATCAACATCCTTGTTGCAGCAGCACCAACGTCCTTGTTGCGTCAGCGCTGTGATTCTGGTGGGTGACGCCGTGAAATACAAGACGATCACTCGACGGTAGGGCATGAGAACTGGCTACAACATTCGGCTTCGACCCGTCCGCAAGAAAAGTGACGAATATCAACCCAAAAGGACCCCGCATACCGGCTATGGTGTGCTGCTGCAACGGGCTTCGGCCCAGCGCAAGCGTCCGTGCCCGAGCGGCCCAAGGGAACGGCCTGCAAAGCCGTACAGTCATCGGTTCAAATCCGATCGGGCGCTCTGGGTTATATTTGGCCGCTCCGAGGTTGTTTCGAGGAGCGGCTAAATGTCCAACACCCCAACACATGGCAGCGACGTCCAAGAGACGCCCGATTGGTGGAAGGCGTCCGACGGGCGTTTCTATCCGCCGGAGTTGCACCCTGATTATGTGAAATCTGCCGAGCCAGACCCGGCTGTGTCGGCTGCGGTTGCCCCCAAATCGTCGCTTGCTGACCGGCTCCGGGCCGAGGCAGACCGTGTCGGCGACGAAGCGTCGGCCGCTGCCGATGCTGGCGTGGGCTCCCTGGGAGGTACTCCCGAAGCCATGAGCGATGCCAAGAGCACCATCGACGGCGCCCCAGCAAGTGCTGCCGCCGCTACAAGCGGCGGGGTGGCAGACGGTATGCCGCTCACACCCGACTCCATCGACCCTAGGGCCACGATTGCGCAGGGGCTGCCGGCAGCCTCTGGCGGAGCGACGGTCATTCAACGGCCGGGCATTCCGCCATCACCGGGGGCACCTCCAACGAGCCCTCCGAGCATGCCGCCGATGCCGTCTGCGTCGAGCGGTATGCCGCCAGCGCCTGGTGCGCCTCCATCGGCAATGCCTGAGCAGGGGCCCGGAGGCATTACGTATACGGCAGTGTCTCCACCGTTGAACTTCCAAACGCCGGTAGCGCCGGCGGCCCCAGCGGCCAAGGCGTCGAGCGGAACGTCTGGCCTTATGGCTCTCGTGGCTGGTGCGGCGGCAATTGCTGGAAGCCTGTTGCAGTGGGGCAAGGGTTCTGTTGTCGGGAGTAATGGCGCAGAGAGAGCCATTATCGAAGTACCTGGTTTCGATTCGAGTGGCCTGATCACCGCCATCGCTGGTGGTGTGCTGATCCTGGCTGGCATCTTGTTCTTCATGGGTGTGCCGAAGCAGCTCAACTGGGCGATCCTGGCTTTCCTCGGTGGAGCCGTAATCGTCGGCGCTGTCGTGTTCAGCATGATCGACATCGGTGATCTCAGTAATCGTTACGCAGCGCAATGGCAGGCCCAAGGACTCGCTCAGGCGGGTGATGTGATCAGTACCAGCGGCGATATCGGACTCTGGATTACCGGCGCCGGTGGTGTCCTTGGCATTCTGGCGGCGCCATTTGTGAACCGAAGCTGACATCTTCGACAAACAATCAATTTCGAGTGCACCAATTGGGGTGGGCAGCGATGATTTTCTGCTAACATCATGCGCTCTGGCGCCATTAGCTCAGTTGGCTAGAGCACCTGCATGACGCGCAGGGGGTCGGGGGTTCAAGTCCCTCATGGCGCACTCCAAAAATCGTTGGAAACTGGCGGATCTTGCTTCGACAAGGTCCGCCACTTCTGCGTTTTAAGGCCGTCGGGGAGCCAAAGGGATTTGTTTCGGTTCCAGAGTGGAAGGGCGGCTTCCACTGCTGCGGCCGACGAAGCTCGGCTCCGACGCTCTGCGGGGATTAGTCGATACTTGAACCGAGTGCGTTCCAGGTGGGATAATTCGATCAGGTGGCTTCTAGTTCGGGCTCCCCGGGCAGGTAGTGCAGGGAGGGGAGCTTGGCATTGACGTTTTGGTGCCACTATCTAGATAGACCGGTGTCTCCGGTTTGTTCGCCCAGAGCATGAGCCCGACTCCACATAGGACGAGCAGGGGCCTATCCCGAAAGACCCGAGAGCCATGGCATCCCTCGTTGACTTTCTGCGAGCTTCGAGCCAACGGTGCCTGCGCGCACGCTCAGCTAGGCTGGCCGATGAAGTCAAAGAGCGGCTGAGCCTGGCCCGACTTGCTCGGCTAACGGAGGGAGAGAGCGATGGATGGAATCGACCGAGCGGTCTTAAAGCAGCTCAAGGCACACAGGAGCGGCGAGGACGTGCTCCCCCTTTGGAAGGATCTTTGGAAGGCGTACCAGCAAGAAGGCGTGCAAGGCGTTGACGACATGCTGGGCGAGCTAGCGAAGCCTTTGGACGAGCAGTAGTGACGCTCGTGCCCCAACCATCAACAAATGCGCGCTGGCGGTTGGCATCCGTCAAGATTCGCAGCTTCCGCGGAGTAGCAGACGAGCTTACGTATGAATTCGACGGTCGATCCGGATTGCTCCACGGTGACAACGGCGCTGGCAAATCAACGGTCGCTCAGAGCATCCAGTGGACGCTCTACGGCAAGTTCCCTTCCGAGGTGCTTTCGAACACATCGCACAAGACCTTCCTGGCACCAGTGAGCGCCAAGAACGATGACTGGTTCGGCCAGGTGACACTCAAATCCGGCGAACAAACTCTAGTAATCACCAGGGACCAAGGCACAAGGGAGTTTTCACTCGAACTCGGAGATAAGACATCAACCGGTGACGAAGCCGAAGTGGAACGCGACAAACTGCTGGGCCTCGACATGGCGGGCTTCGTGCGAACAGTCCTGTTGCACCAGAGCCGAATCCGCGGCCTTCTCCTTGATTCTCCGAAAGAGCGAAATGCAGCGCTCGACAGGCTCCTGGGCATGGACGACATCGAGCAAATCCTCTCACGTCTCAAGCCTCGGGACTTCTTGAAAGCTGCGGAGTCGCGCCGGACGAGGATCGCCGAAGACGAGCGCAGTTATCATTCAAAAGAAGAGCTTCTGGTTAAGCAGCGCGATGATGCACACACGCAAGCGCGCGCACACAAG
>Ga0209308_10004978_pt1 | contig 10312 bp, 9 predicted proteins | sample COGITO_mtgs_1204_3_FD_184806 | JGI IMG/M metagenome (GOLD analysis project Ga0209308, IMG submission 184806) | Pelagic marine microbial communities from North Sea - COGITO_mtgs_120405 (SPAdes) (version 2) | ecosystem: Environmental > Aquatic > Marine > Epipelagic ...
AACCTTTTCAACTGGTTCGAGGCACCCACGGAATAAATCATCACATAATGATTCAAATTTTGCTCGTGAAATTGTTGTATAGTAATCAATGCCCTCATATAAGGAATCTATTTCAATACTAGCATTTGCTGATGAACTCAATGTTCGTTTAGCCTTTTCACACGCATTTCTTAGGCGCTTCATACTTCTTTTATTGCCACTAATATCACGCTTGTTTTTACGCTTGAAATCATCAATTAGATGTGAAACTAAACGTGTATCAAAATCTTCCCCACCTAAATGTGTATCTCCCGCAGTTGCTTTGACTTCATAGATACCTTCATCAATAGTAAGAAGACTTACGTCAAAAGTTCCACCACCTAAATCAAATATGAGGATATTTTGTTCAGAGGTGGCTTTCTTTTCTAAACCATACGCAATGGCCGCCGCAGTAGGTTCATTAATAATCCGCAGAACATTTAGTCCAGCAATAGCACCAGCATCTTTTGTTGCTTGTCTTTGAGCGTCGTTGAAATATGCTGGAACGGTAATAACCGCGTTTTTAACTTCACTTCCAAGATAACTTTCTGCTATTTCTTTCATATGTCCAAGAATCATAGATGAAATTTCTTCGGGATGAAATGATTTAGTTTCATTTTTATAAGACACTTCGAGTTTAGGTTTCAAGTTACTGTCTCCAATAACCTTAAACGGCCAATGCTTTATATCTGTGGTTAATACTGGATCATCTATTTTGCGACCAATAAGACGCTTAGCATCAAAAATAGTATTCTCGGCATTAAGTGAAGATTGTGCTTTTGCCGAATCACCAATAAGCCTTTCATTTTCTGTAAAGGCAACATAGGAAGGTGTTGTCCGGTTTCCTTGGTCATTTGCGATGATTTCAACTTTTCCATTTTGAAATACTCCTATTGCGCTATATGTCGTACCTAAATCTATTCCAATTGCTTTCGACATCGTATAGAATAAAATGAAATTAAATTATTTAAATATTTTAATTATTAAATAATTTTAATAATTTTATAATTTATAGATACTATGGAATGTTTAAAATGGATTTCTGGATATTTTTACAATGATTCTGGAAATAGCACTACCAATAGCACTACCAATAGCACTACCAATAGCACTACCAATTACTATTATTTATCATTGATTTTTAATGAAGATAAAAACGCTTGGAGTATTCACGGGTTATGGCCACAATATTCCTTAAAATCCTATCCATCATATTGTAAAAATGTATCGTTTGATGTAAACCTATTAGACTCAATTATGAATGAATTACAAAATGAATGGTATAGCACTGAAGGACCGGACGCTGATTTCTGGAAACACGAATGGGAAAAACACGGTAGTTGTATGTTTACACCTATGAATGAATTACAATATTTTACTAAAGCACTTGAATTATTTGATTCCATTAAAAATAATAATTCACTTATTGATAAGTTCAAAAAAAATGAAACACAATCTATGATTCCTTATGATCAAGACTTTAATATTATTATCAATCTATCGAATAATAATGAATAATTATTAATAATATATACTATTAATTATTATATGCTTTATATTATATAATGACAACATGGATGCCTATGAAAACACAATATAATATTAATGGACCTTTATTTCCTAAACAAAAGTCATCTATTAAAACCAATAATGATTCCAAAGACGTTAATGTTAATTTGGCAGACATATTACTAAAAGAATGTAGTAATAGTAACAGCGTTTGTTTGAAATGTAAAAGATGTAAACGAGAATCAAGCGATTCTTTTTCATCAAATAGTATAAAAAAAACATTTAGAGCAATTAAACATAGTTGTAAAAAATATAGAAACCGTAATCCATATCGTGTTGGAAACGTATATACTGTTAAAAAAAAAACAAGAATGAGAAATCGCGTTAAAAGAATGTTTCGTCGCACCAAAAAACAACCTAAAAGGTATTAATTATTTATTTTTTTGAACGTTTGGATTTCTTTGAACCACCACTCATTGGTTGTTGAGTTGTATTATGACTTCCACAATGGGCACCACCGCGTTTTACCTTTTTAGATTTATTTTTATTTTTGCCACCACTCATTGGTTGTTGAGTTGTATTATGACTTCCACAATGGGCGCCACCGCGTTTTACTTTTTTAGATTTATTTTTATTTTTGCCACCAGCCATAACTGGTTTAAAACCACAACCACAACCACCTTTCATAAATAAAGGTGTTACTGTCATGCTAGGTCCTGCTACCCCGTTATGTGTTACACCGTGGCTAACTGGCACATCTTGAGCACTGTATCCTGCTACTGGATTAGAAGTATATACACCTGAATCTACACCGTAATATTCAGCTGGCATATGAACTTTACCACCAGTTTGTCTTGCTTTTTTACCTGCTGGCTTTGTTGGCTTTGTTGGCTTTGTTGTTTTTTTTTTTACATGTGCTTGTCTTGTTCCTGTTCCCATTATAATATAATAAAAGAAAAAAAGATTTTCATTTCATAATAAAATTCAATTAAATTAATTCATTTACATCATATGTTCCGCTTCAATCGCATCAATATCGAAATCAATGCCTATATTTTCATCACAATAAGTCGCCTTTTCTTCCCAAGTTTCAATATCTCCTACTTCAAGTTCTTTAGTAGGTTGAACATCTACTAGTTTAGATTCATCTAATAGATATTCAGTAGCACCTGTTCCACAAGGCGGGATTTGTCCCATCATAATATTTGCCGATACACCTTTTAAGTTATCAACTTCACCAAATATAGCTGCTTTGAATAACTGGTCTGTAGTTTCTTCAAACGAACACTTGGCTAATGGACCAATATTACCGCGGTTAATACCGAATCTATCAATCGACATGAGTGCTCCACGATTTGTCATAATATCGGTTAATAATGACAAGTGTCTGTAATTGACATATGAACCAGCCCCATCAATAACATCTCGAAGTTCTTTGAGTATAACCGAACGCGCTGCTTCAATACCCAATAGTTCATATATTTCATAAATATCATTGGATTCAACGCGGTTCTTATCGACATTTTCAACATTCATAATTTCAAGCATATTATTTCCATTTGTATCCAATACCCATTCATCAATAGTTTTATAGTCATTTTGTTCTCGGGTTAGTTTAGTATTACTTTTAAACATGGTAACCGTTTTCAATTGTGAAATACCCTTAATAATTACCTTTTCGCGCATATCCTTAATAAGGGATTTAATGTAATTCAAATCATTTACTTTATCGTAATCGATTTTCTTAGTTTTAAATAATCTTACACGAAACACTAACTTCGATGAGTTGTCATCACTATATACACACGACACATTTTCTCCATATTTTTGATTCAATTTAAAGTATACCATTTCCATAGTAATATCTTTATTCATCATTATTTCCTTGTCAAATTCAATTCTAATAATCCATTTTGATTTACAATCGTCGTCAATATCCATTTCGTTATCAACTTCCGAAAATACATTATACAGTTGTATTAATGGACGATCTTCTTCAATAAGAGAATTATTATCATCTGGATCATAATATATTTTAATGTTTGAAACAATTTCACTAAGTTTCGTTAATTCTATTTTATTCAAGATGGACTTCGCCTTGTTTTTATCTTGTGAATAAGCGTCTTCCAAATATACTGTTAATGAAGGTGCCTTGATGGATTTAGATAAATGAAGCAATTCCTTCAATCTCGGCACACCACGAGTAACATTCGATTTCTCAGATACACCAGCAAAGTGAAATGTATTCAATGTCATTTGTGTGGCTGGCTCCCCAATAGACTGAGCCGCTACAGGACCCACCATTTCATTCGGTTGAACTTTACTCTTTTGAAATCTGGCTTTGATACTTGTTATAATATAATCAAACGCCATTTTGTTGAGTTTATGATATTTTATAGCTAATTTAGGAGACAAATAACTTCTCAAGAAGATCGAATAGAGTTGAGTGCAATTATCATATTTATTAACTTTAAGATTATCAATAAGATCTTCTAATTTTTCTAATACATACACAGGACTAAGATTGGATAAGTTCGCTCCAACTATTTCAAATGTTTTCTTAGCAGTATCTATCATTCTATAGAGATTAATAGGTGCCTTAATATTTGTATCTTTCGAATTGGCGAAAATCTTTGTTTTAACGAGTTTATAATCCTCGAAAATATCACTAAAATGATCTTCGAGTTTAGTTTCATAATCCTCTATTTCTTTCATTTCATTAATGGCTTGAATAGTCATAAAGGTATTCCATTTTTCTTTCTCACTAAATCTATATTTATTTTTAATAGTTTCATAATCATCTTTCAAGTAATTAAACACCTGGTTTTCAAGTTTACAAGCATCAATACCATCTTCACCATATAAGAATTGAATAATAGTACCATTAGCATTTCTTACGGACAAATTAAATGATGTTTTAAGGTCTTCCATAGCCTTGATCAGTTTTCTTTGAATATAACCCGTTTCAGACGTCTTAACAGCCGTATCAATAAGACCTTCTCGCCCTCCCATTGCGTGAAAGAAGAATTCTTGTGGTGTCAACCCCCGGATGAAACTGTTTTCGACAAATCCTTTACTTTCTGGACTAATATCATATTTAGTAAAATGTGGCAAAGTTCTATCATTAAATCCATTTGGAATACGTTTGCCATCAACGTTTTGTTGACCTAAACAAGCAATCATCTGGGCAATATTAATTGATTTACCCTTGGAACCAGCCGATACCATATTTGTCATACGGTTGTCGCTAGATAGGGATTTCAATCCAATTTTACCGGCTTCAGCAATAGCCTTATTAAGAATTTTATTGATATTTTTCTCGAAATGTTCGCTAACAGTATCACTAGGACCTTTATCGAAAGTTCGGTTGTGAAGTTGTTGTGTCAATTTAGCGACTTCCTTTTTCTTGGAAATAATTGCCTTTTCAATAAGAACGTTGGTTTCCTTGTTAGCAATAAGATCACTAATACCAACACTGAAAGCAGTTTTTACCAAATATCTAGTAATTACATTCTGTAGATCATCCAGAAATTTCTGACATTTTTCAATACCATATTCATTGAAAATTACATGAATTAGACCACGTGTTCCACTACTCATAATTTTTTTATCAATACATCCCTGAATAAGTTCGCCATTTTTAATAATAACGTGGTTAATTTTATCTTCTTTCTTAGTTTCATCAAACGAATTATTCTTCATATCTATATTAATGCCATTAGGTATGATGATTGAAAGCAATTGACGTCCCGTCCATCGTTCGGGTTTCTTTTGGTGTGGTTCTGGAAGTTCGCCACCGAAACTATCGACATAAATCAATATATTCATCATTTCATTCCGTGTGAAAAACACATTATCCTTGGTTATTCTATTTACACCTAGTAATGTATCCTGAACCGGTGTAATAATAGGAGAATGCTCTCTAGGACTAATAATCTGATTTGGGACCGCCGCAATATACTTTAATTCACACGAAGTTTGAAGGGACTGTGGAACGTGCATATTCATTTCATCACCATCAAAATCAGCATTATATGGAGTTGTAACACTAACATTTAAACGGAACGTATCATAAGCCATAACACGAATAGTGTGTGCCATCATACTAAGTTTATGAAGTGAAGGCTGACGATTGAAAAGAACTGTATCCCCATCAATTAAATGACGATTTACAATATCACCTTCGTGGAGTGTAATAGTGCTCGTATCCACGTGCATCAATGAAGTGGTGCCCTGATCTACCAGACGTTTAATGCTTTTAGCACCCGGATGCTTAAAAGGACCATTACGAACATATTGATATAATCTTACCATATTGTATTTATTAACAACTTCCGGAAATGTTAAATTTGTAGCGACTTTATAAGGTACGCCCAATTCATTAATTTTAATATTCGGATCTGGTGTAATAACACTACGAGCACAATGATCGACACGCTTACCCATAAGATTTCCTCTAATGCGTCCCTCTTTACCTTTGAGACGTTCTCGCAATGTCTTCAATGGTCTTCCGGAACGATGACTAGAAGGATTCACATTTGGTAAATCGTTGTCAATAAAAGTAGCTACGTGATATTGAAGAACATTCATCCATTCTTCAATGGTAGATTGCTTGGTAGTTTCCGAATCCAATTTCTTACGTAATTGATTATTTGTTTTCAAAATATCAATAAGTTTATGTGTAATGTCATCTTCACTACGAGTTCCATTTGCTTGTCTAACAGATGGACGAACAGTTGGTGGTGGTACTGGAACAATACTACAGATTAACCACTCAGGACGACACCAGTTATGATTCAAACCCATAGCCATAGCATCTTCATTACTAATACGTTTGAAAAGTTTGATGGCTATTTCAGGTGTAAGAGCTTGCTTTCGTTCTTCAATTGTAGAATCTGGCATAAGATTTTCTTTGAATTCGCAATAAAGTTTACAAAGTTTCTTTGGGTCTTTAAAAATTTTAGAAGGTTGAAGTGCTCCACAACCATTTTCATCATTGTTGAAATCACCACACGCCTTCACCTTTGAAGCTAATTCAATAATATAACCCATTTTCTTTTTATTTTCAAGATTCATTAATGTGTTCTTTACTTCTGGATCATTAATATCCACAAGTAACTTCGAACACGTTTTACAAATACATTTAAAAATACTTATAACATTATCCAGAAATTGAACGTGATAGACTGGTCTTACTAATTCTATATGTCCAAAATAACCTGGACAAAAACGATTATCAAGTCCATCTGTAGGGCATATTTTTCCGTGATCAATAACACCCATACGAGGATCAAAAAGACCACCGACAATAGGTTCTCCCGAAGAACTATAAAGAACAGTTTCTTTTACGTGGACCACTGATCTTTCTTTAATTTCATCTGGGGATAAAACACTCATTTGAGCTGCTTTAACATCCCTAATTTTAGAATTGTAGTCGAGTTCTTTGCTCAAATGCGACATTTTACTATAGATATATATTTTTTTTTTAAATTGTTTATATGAAGAAATTCAATTTTTTAAAATAAATAATAATAAATAATAATAAATAATAATAAATAATAATAAATAATAAATAATAATAAATAATAATAAATAATAATAAATAATAAATAATAATAAATAATAATATTAATTACCTTATATATAACAAGGTATTATTATTCAGGTGGTAAATATTTCGAATGTTTATGAATATATTAAACAAATAACCATCATAATTTAAAATTCGGTTAAATGGGAACTGTTTCCACCGCGGCTCTGAATAAATTGATTCTGGGTTTGGTTATTACATACACATCCTGTGCTACTTGAATATACTGATGGACAACAATCTGGACTTGAAACGTTTTGTGTGAAAGTGAAATTAGATATGTTTTTTAATTCATCACTTCCGTCTAATGAGGCTTTGTTTGTTCCATCGGGTTTGAATTCAGCTGATTTAAAAGAATTAGGCATTTGATATACCATTTTTTCTTTAAGTGGAATATTATTAGTGTCTGGTATAGTGTAGTTACATAATTTATTAGGGTCATATTCGTTTTTAGATAAATCTAATCCTGCGTATCCACATTTCTTCCCTTCATTGGCTCCTTCTTTAATTAATTCTTGTTTAAGAAGGAATTTTTCTAATTTGTGTGTTTTTAAGAAAAGAACTAAAACGCACATCAATAGTAATACCTTAGTGGTGTCGGGGATTTTTACTTTAAGAAGATTCATTTCATCTACAATAGCAACAACGCCTAAAATTACAGTTAATAGTAAAAGCAAGTTATTCATTATATAAATTTAAAATATTTTTTTTTTACCTAAATACAAAATATATTTATTTCTAATAATTATGGTAAGTCTACAAGAATTCATATACGTTTTATATGATATTTATTTCAAAATAGAAGATTTTATTAATAGTTATATAAATCCCCCGCAAATGGTCAAATTTGACTATAGTTCTAATAAAGATGATATTAATACAGAGACTAATTTTATAATTTACGACACTGAAAAGAATATAGCTTTGTTTAAGGAATACAGTGGTGACTACGGTTTAAATAAACAATTTGCCTTTTTCGGTTATTATTGTGATAATGATAAATTCGAAGATATAACAAGTTTAATGAATATGTTTAGTTTAAATGATGCTGTATTGGATTTTACCGAAGATATGATTCCTGTTTGGATTAATATTTTTAATAGATTTCATACTAAGGTTAATGGAAAAATTACACATTTTGAATTTATTGATAATAGTGGTAATATTAATACCGACCTATATGATTTCAAACTAGAGATAAATAATTTAAATATACTACATAAAGAATAAAAAAACATTATATGATAATATATTGTCCATTATGAATAATCTTAAGGATAATTGGGTTTTGTGGTTCCACGACCCGAAGGACCAAGACTGGAGTATTGATAGTTATAAGAAATTATGGACAATTAATACTATTGAAGATTTCTGGATTTTACACAAGGTCTTAGATGAAAGAAAAATCCAAGAAGGAATGTTTTTTTTAATGAAAAATGATATAAAACCATTATGGGAAAATGAAGATAATGTTAACGGCGGTTGTTGGTCTTATAAGATCTCCAAAAGAGATATTTATAATTCATGGATCGAATTGGCCATGGCTTTGACTAATGAAAAAATATTGAAAAATGAAATAAATAGTAATATAAATGGTATATCTATTAGTCCTAAGAAATCATTTTGTATCTTGAAAATATGGAATAAAGATTCAACTGATTCCTCATTGGATTTACTTTCAAAGAAAATTCCCAAGTTGTTTGTAGCCCAATGTATTTACAAGGCTCATAAATCTAGAAATTAATTTTTTTTATTATTATTAATTATTATTAATTATTATTAATTATTATTAATTATTATTGTCGTCGATTACTAATCGATTACTAATCGATTACTACCGATTACTAATCGTATTTCGGTGCTAAACATAGTTTAATTTCACCCAACGAAGCAACCGCATATTTTATGATAAGTGGAAAATCATTTCTGAGATAAAGTTCTACCGAATTACAAAGATTAGTGCATTTACTAAATAAGACTAAATGTTTTAAAGCATAAATGCCTTGAACTATTTTATCTGCTTCATTTTGTATAAATGCTAATCCATTACTTGAACTTCCAATGCTAGTTTCTTGCTCAGCAAATTGACCTTTACAACTAAATATGAGTTGATGACCAATACTTTTAATCTCAATTTCCTCTGCTAAGTTATGCATATCTCTACATATTTTTTGAAAGTCTAATGATGGCATTGTTATTACTGAATCGAATGAAGGTGGTGGTATTTCAATATTTTCTTCGTGTAAGTCCATCAAATTTAGTTTGAATTTTGTGATGGAATTCTTTTCACTGTTTTCAATAAAAATATGTAGCGAACTCAAATCATCTTCTTCTACCTTTAATGAATGTATCGTGTTGTTACCCATTATTTTCATTAATTTATATAAATTAATAAGATTGATACCCAATATTAATTTAGTGCGGTTACAAGCATAATTTTCAAAATTATTGGCATTCAATCGTAAATGAACTAGAACCGTATGCGATGAATCCATAGCAACAATTTTCATTCCACTTTCATCAAATTCAAAGTTGGCATCAGTTAATATTTCTTTAAGTGCTTCGACTAATATTCTAAAAGCAGAAGCCTGTACGGTTTGTAATTCAAGGACGTATTCAACCATTTTTAATGTATTTTTATCAACTGTAAATCTTTAAATCAAAATAAATCGTTCATAAAAATCATAGCCAATATGGTGAAGAACAAACTGGTTAGTATTCCAATAAATTCTTTATGACGCTGTCTTAACGTTTGTATTGCCACTATTAAACTAATTATGCCTAATATAAATATTTGAACTTCGCGAGCAAATAATGGATTACTATGTATCTTCAGAGCTTCTTGAACCTCGGTATTTACTGTCTCTTGTGTTCCAACTAAATAACTAGCAATATTTTCAGGCAATTTTTTTGCTATTTGTTCTCGGTATAGTATCAATAGTGGAAATCCAAACAATAACGAAAATAAGAATACATTGAGAAAGTGAGGACCAATGAAATTCGCAATTACAACCAATATGGCAACAAATATAATTAAAAAGAAAGTAATAATAGTTGTTTTGGTTTTATCCATTTTCTTTACCTTTTTTTTATTAACTAAAACTTGAATATTTGAGTCACTCATTAATATAAAGTAATAAAAATGTTTTTTTATTGAAACTTTTCAGGATTTCAAAAATTTAAAAATGAAATACT
>Ga0209308_10004982_pt1 | contig 10307 bp, 5 predicted proteins | sample COGITO_mtgs_1204_3_FD_184806 | JGI IMG/M metagenome (GOLD analysis project Ga0209308, IMG submission 184806) | Pelagic marine microbial communities from North Sea - COGITO_mtgs_120405 (SPAdes) (version 2) | ecosystem: Environmental > Aquatic > Marine > Epipelagic ...
TAATACTCCATTTAAAAAGACATCAACATGTCCTTCATCGTAATTTATAACAATATTATTCCATTTCTGATACATTATATCAGTTGTTTTATATATTTCAACTGATTCATTCTTATTGTCATCGTTCTCTTTGCTAGATGCTACAGATCCAGTTACTCTTAAACTATTTAACTTTCCGTTATATTCGATATTTATTTTTTTTCCATAATTCAAAATATTTGTGTATCTAGAATAAGCACTGCTTGTATTTGGTGGTTGTGGATTAATATTAAACCATCCGGACAATGAATATTTATAAGAAAAACGATCATTATTATAGTCGGTGTATTGCGGATGTACATCTAGGTTTACTTTGATTGAGGTTAATGTCTTAAATTTATTGTAAATCCAATTAAATAACTGAATTTTGTATTTTTTGGGTTTACTATCTGTATTGGTGGACGCATTATCTAATGTATTATTTTCTTCTTCTAATTCTTTTTTAATTCTTGCGTTCTTTTTATCATTTATTAATTTGTCCAAATTTACCATTGAATCATTTGGGTTATCAGAACTATTAAAATTACTAATAATATGCTCATTATTTAAATTTACTGGTTCTTTTAACAAGTTTATACCACCATAATTTACGATTTTATCAAATATATACGGAACAAGAAACCATATTCCAACCAATCCTGCCTCTAATCCAAGTAACATCCATACTGGCTTTGTGGTAATATTAAATTCATACTTAACATATTCTACAATATCTACTAAAAAACAAGGCAAAACCATGATAATCTTTAAAATTAATTTGATTAAACTTTTTCCCTTTGCATTTTTTGCTTTATTAATAGTTTTTCGCATAAATAAATAGACAATACCAAGAACGCCCGATACAATAAATACTGTCATTAAATGACGAAAAATATTTACTAAAGATGTGTTTACAAGAATCCACAAAACACCCTTAATCGCTATCATAAAAACTATAAAAAAAGCAATAGTAGATAAAAACTGAATAAGAATAGTCGATTCAACCGGATTAACCAAATCTACATCTTCCGAAGCTTCAACTTTTAATTTTATAAAAAAAAATAACATAACATAAACAAACGCAACAATTAAAACTAATAATTTAGAAAATGCTGGGTATTTCGTGTTAATATTTAATGGATTATAATAATAAATTAAAAATATAAATATAATATATTGTATAATTTCCAATTTCGCCACATGATATGGGTTTCTATATATTATTCTTGTAAAGTTATCAAAAAAATTTAAGTTTATTTCTTTGCGAGAATATTCACTTGCTTTTTCTTTTATTTTTCTAATATTATCATTTAAATCTAAATTATAGTTTTTTATATTATCTATTGAATCTTTTAATTTTTTTGATTCAAATATATTCTCTCCTTTTTCTTTTATATATTTATTTATTTCTTCTTTATTAGAAATAGACATATCTATCTTTGTATAATATTATATTATAAATTATATTATAAATTATACTATACTACAGTTATACTATACTACAGTTATACTATACTACAGTTATAAATTTTCAAATGCAGTTTTTTTTCCATGACAATCTCTACATAATGCTACCAAATTATCTACATTATTAGAACCACCATTATCAAGACGAATTTTATGATCAACCTCAAACCAAGCGGGTAATTGTTTTTTACACCCACCACAATTCCACCCTTGTTGCGCGGCTACATATTTTTTTTTAGTTTCACTTACTGATCTTTTTACATTTTTTCCGGTGCTTGCCCTACCTGAATTTAAAATTCGTTGTTCTTGCTGCATCATATTCCCTCCATTATATTGTGAATTATTTGAAGAATTACCTTTATACATACCAATTAAAGGTGTTAATAAATCACTCGATTCTTTATCAATTGGCATATATTTTAACATTCCATTTGCATGTGTTAATAAATTTTTTGAATCTGATGGATATTTTTTCATGAAAACATATGCAGATAACCCAACAAACCCAATACCTGCCATTTGGTAATATTTTTTCCACGATTTAACTAATTTAATACATTTACCATCACTATAGGTATTAAATATAAAAAATATAGTTATTCCTATAATTAAAAGTTCTGACTTCATTTATATAAATAACATATTTTATTTGTATAAAGTTTACTTCTGTATAGTTATATTTTTTAACTACTAATATCACTTATTTTATATTGGTTGTTGATCGAATACATTTTATTAGACATTTTACTCTTACTCTTACTCTTACTCTTACTCTTAGATATACTACTTTTATTTATACTACTTTTATTTATATTATCAATAATATCATTAATTGATTTTAACTCACTAACTAATTCATTTATATCAATCGGTTTTATTGCGTATTCTTTACTAAAACAATATTTTAAAAGTATTCTACATACTGCATTAACGACATCTATATTAAATTTACCTAATTCGTCTTCAATAATTGGTAAATACGACATTAAAAATCCCCATATGTCTACATTTTTTTGAAAAACTTCATAAAAATATTTAACATCATTAAAATTACCTTCTTCGTCAACATATGTTATTAAAACCGCGTGTATATATTCAATTAATGTATTATAGGAAAGCACTCCATAATCTAATAATGTAGTATACACTTGTTTTGCATAAATGTTATATATGCTAGGTAATATATTTTCCATAATATATCCATAATGTCCTTCGCTTGTTTCTTCTAAAGATTTATTTATCATATTTACAGCGACAACTTTTAATAGTTCATTTTGTCCTGTTTTTGATTTTTTAAATTGGTTAGAACTTTTAATTTCTTTTAGTGAATTATGTAAAAAATCCTTAACAAACCGATTGAAAAATATATCAGAAAAAGGCATATTAAATGAAATAGAACGATTTTTTATTGCATCGGGTATATGTATTCCATCATTCTCGCCCGATAGACCCCAATCAATTAAACGCGCATGTCCATCATTGGAAAATAATATATTTTGTCCCTTTATGTCATAATGATTAAATCGCATTGAATTTATTGGTACAATACCATGAATTAATAATTTTATAAGAGCATCGTTTGTTTTTTTAAATGTATTATGCATTTCTTTTACCGGCAATTCTATTTTAATTTTTTGAATAAATGCATCAATATTCAATCCTCCATTTGGCATAATAATAAGTGCCAATTTGTCCAAATTAGTATCATCATTAATATTATCTTTTGTTATGCCGCGCTTTGTAAATAATCTACATTTCTCGTCAAAATCATACAAATCTTCTTTTTGTAATTTGGTCGGCTTACATACATGTGTATTGGAAATTATAAAATAATCCCCTTTATTGGGTATAGTTTCAATAATTTTATTAACTTTTTTCATTTCATTTATTTCGTCAACAGTATCTTCTTTATACATTAATTTTGAAATAGAATTATCATATGGTATAGTTTTAGACGAACTATCAACGCATTTTATAGGCGGGTCAAATACGCATCCATAACTTCCGGCATCAACCGCACGACCTCCTCGTTTTTTTATAGTTTTTTTTCCTTCATTTTTTCTTTTTTTTAATTTTTTTAATTTTTTTGGTATATTTTTTTTGGTTTTTGTCCTCATTATATATTGATTATAATATAATTACTAAAATTTATAACTACTAAAATTTATAACTACTAAAAATTATTAATTTTATTTTTTGTATAAATATATACTTAATATAGAAATCAATACTATAATGGAAACAAAAATATATTTTTCCCGTCTTTTACGGTGTTCCTTTTCTTTAATTTCTTTAGGTTTATAATGTTCATAATATTGTATCATTGAATCTTCCATTGTTAATTCAGGTTTATCAAGTGATGCATTTATTTTATTATGCATAAAATGCATCCATTTTACAAAAGAAGGTTGAGAATCAAGGTAAGGTGTTACTGGATATTTATCAAGTAATGCACTAAAGGTATTACCAATTGTTGTTATTGGTAAAAAAAGGGGAATATTATGAATGAAATCATAATACTTTTTCTTAATTGTTTCATTTGGATTTGATGGATAGGTTAAAGCAATTGTATGTAATACAAACCAATAATGAGGACCCCATACAATCGGATCTAATGCCATTATAATAAATGATATAAAAACATTTATAATATAACATATAATTGTTGTTAATAATGAATACAAATACAAATACAAATACAAATACAAATAATTTTTGTAATAATTGTGGGACAAAAGGACATATATTTTATCAATGTAAACAGCCAATAACAAGCGTTGGTGTAATTGTTTTTAGACTAAATAATAAGGGAGAACGAGAATACTTACTTATAAGAAGAAAGGATAGTATCGGTTATGTAGAATTTATGCGTGGAAAATATAATATGTATAGTAAAATTTATTTAACCAATATTATTTCGGAAATGACAGTTGATGAAAAACAACGGATTTTAACAAATGATTTTGACACTTTATGGAAACAATTATGGGGAAATGATATTAATACTCAATACAGAGGAGAAGAAAAAAATTCTCGCGATAAATTTGATTCATTAAAATATGGCGTATCCACAAATAATACTAGCTATTCGATAGAAAGCTTAATAAAGGAATCTAAAACCAGTTGGAATGAAACAGAATGGGGGTTTCCAAAGGGTCGTCATAATCACCAAGAAAAAGACTTATTGTGTGCATTACGCGAATTTGAGGAAGAAACTGGTTATTCAAGACTATCAATTGATATAATTCAAAATTTAATACCATTTGAAGAAATTTTTACTGGCTCAAATTACAAATCATACAAACATAAATATTATGTTGCTTTTATGGAAAAATCATTTGGTAATAAATTATCTTACCAAGATACCGAGGTAAGTAAGATGGAATGGAAAAATTTTAATGATTCAATAAATATAATTAGACCATATAATTTAGAAAAAAAAGATGTTTTAATTCGTGTAGAAACAACGCTTAACGCATATAAATTGTATAATGTGATGTAAAATATATATATAATTATAATTATATAGATATATTACAATGGAAACAACCAACCCAATAAATAATTCAAATACTATAAAAAATACTATAAAAATAAAAAGAAAATCACCTACTCAAAAAACTACGCGAAAAAAAAGATGTCCGAACGGTATGCGCATAAATGCAGAAACCGGGTTATGTGTTCCAATAACAGTAAAAACAGTAAAAACACACAAACCAATTTCAAAGGTTTTAACCGATGTTCCAATCTCGGCATCACCACTGGCTTCCTTAAAAACATTGTCAAATATTATCGCAACAGAAGAACAGCCTATCGCAACAGAAGAACAGCCTATCGCAACAGAACCTATTGAAACTATAAAAAATACCACACGAAAAAAATGCCCAAAAGGGAAAACAAAAAATAAAATAACAGGCATATGCGAGCCATCTAAGAATAAAAAAAGTATCAGAATAAATGACGACTCACGGATTGACACAGTGAAATTGAATATTAATGAAAAAACAACAATTGATAATGATGCGCTAATTGATAATGATGCGCTAATTGATAATGATGCGCTAATTGATAATGATCCACCTCTTGATAATGATCCACCTCCGCCACCAATTGATATTGAAGAGCCAATAAATATACAAAATATAAAAAAAAATAAAATAGAATTATTAGAACGCAAATCATTCTCAAAAGGTATGGATGATTATGATTTTTTATATCCAAATTTAAATGATCCTCAATTTAATATTAAAATTACAGAACGCAAAGAGTTTAATGATAACAAATACGATGGAAAAATTCATACCGATATTTCGGAACAAGCCGAGATTTTATGTAACTCTGATTTTGAACTTGCGCCACATCAAATATTTGTAAGAAATTTCTTGTCGTTTCAAACACCATACAATAGTTTATTATTATATCATGGATTAGGGAGTGGAAAAACATGTTCAGCTATAAGTGTCGCGGAAGAAATGAGAGATTATATTATGCAAATGGGTATTTCTAGCCAAATTATAATAGTTGCATCGCCTAATGTTCAAAGCAATTTTCGTGTTCAATTATTTGATGAAAGAAAATTAAAACAAGTTGATGGACTATGGAATATTCGTAATTGTGTTGGTCCTAAATTTTTAAAAGAAATTAATCCAATGAATATGAAAGGTTTAACCGAGGCAAATGTATCAAAACAAATTAATCAAATTATAGATACTTATTATTCATTTGTAGGCTATGTTAAATTTGCGAATGATATCGCAAAAGAATGTATTGTTGAAAATGAATCTCTCACCGAAAAACAAAAAAATAATATCATTAGATCTAAATTAAGAAAGGCATTTAATAATAAGTTAATTATTATTGACGAGGTTCATAATATTCGCGTGACAGATGATAATAAAGATAAACGCGTAGCTGAAGAATTACTCAAATTAATAAAAAATGTAACTAATTTACGATTATTACTTTTATCTGCAACGCCAATGTTTAATAGTTATAAAGAAATCGTATGGTTGGTTAATTTAATGAATATGAATGACCGCCGTTCAACAATAGATGTGAAGGATGTTTTTAATAAGGATGGGTCATTTAAGGTCTCTGATGATGGCGAAGAAATTGGAAAAGAATTATTGGAGAGAAAAGCTACCGGATATATATCATTTGTGCGAGGTGAAAATCCTTACACATTTCCATATCGTTTATGGCCTAAAGAATTTGCACCAGAATATACATTTGAAAATAAACAATACCCTACTTTACAGTTGAATGGAACATCGCAATTAACCGAATCAATCAAACATCTCTCGCTTTATTTAGTTGATATTGGTGAATACCAACAGAAGGGGTACAATTATATTATTCGGCGAATTAAAGGAGGGCATATTGGAAATTATAAACAAATGCCCAACTTAGAAAATATAGAAACATTCGGGTATACAATGATGCAACAACCATTAGAAGGATTGAATATTATTTACCCCGATACTCGTCTTAACGACGAAATGCCCGAATTTAATTCACTTGAATTAGTTGGCGGCGAGGGGTTAAAACGGATTATGACATTTGTCGAAGATCCATCCACTCATTTTCGCAGTAAATTTTCATATACGCCTACCACCATTGAGAGATACGGAAAAATATTCTCCCCATCCGAAATTGGTAAATATAGTAGCAAGATTGATAAAATTTGTAACCACATTATGAAGTCAACTGGTGTTATTCTAGTATATTCACAATATATTGATGCAGGCTTAGTGCCGTTGGCATTAGCATTAGAAGAATTAGGGTTTTTGCGCGCGGGGGACGGACATTCTTTGTTTGATAAGCCTCCTGCTGGAAAACGCAACGGATTAAATTATGTAATGATAACAGGAGATAAAGGATTTTCCTCTAACCCAACAAATGATATTAAAATGTTAACAAATGAGAATAATATAGACGGAAGTAAGGTAAAAGTTGCGTTAATCTCTCAAACGGGCGCGGAAGGGTTGGATTTGAAATTTATCCGTCAGGTCCATATTTTGGAACCCTGGTATAATATGAATAGAATTGAACAAATCATTGGACGCGCGGTGAGAACTTGTAGTCATAAGTCTTTGCCATTCTCAGAGCGTAATGTAGAAATATATTTATATGGTTCTCTAATGAGGGATAATGTTGTTGAAGAAACTGCAGATTTATATATATATCGTTTGGCTGAAGCAAAAGCAATACAAATCGGGAAAGTAAGTCGTATATTAAAGGAAATGTCGGTGGATTGTATATTAAATCGGGGTCAAAATAATTTTATTGACATGAAAGATCCCGAAATGTCAAGCAATAGTGAAAATGATGTTGTGAAACCAGTTAAATTAGAATTATCAAGTGGGGTCACAATTGAAAATTATGAAATAGGCGATAAACCGTTTTCTGCTATATGCGATTATATGGAGTCATGCTCATATGTATGTCGTCCCGACAAGGAAATGAATGACGATAATATTAAATTAGACACATATAATGAGAATTTTATTATGATGAACAACGACAAACTTATTTATAAAATTAAACAACTCATGAAAGAGAGATTTTTTTATAAGAAAAAAGATATGATTATATTGTTAAACTTAACGAAAAAATATCCATTAGTTCAAATTAATGCAGCGTTGCATCAATTAGTAGAAGACAAAACCGAATATATTATTGATAAATACGGTCGTCTCGGTCATCTAATTAATATAAACGATTTATACTTATTTCAACCATTGGAAAATAATGATAACCATAGTAGTATTTATGAAAAATCTATTCCGATGAATATGAAGCATGATAGAATTATAGTAACCCTACCAAAGGATATAAAAGTGAATGAAGCCATTATACGAATCAATAATCAGGATGATAAATTGTTAGATAGTGATAAACTCTATAAGAAAATTGAAGAATCCTATAAATTGGCAATAGAAGAGCAAATAATAATAAAAGGTGAAGAAAATTGGTATATGTTTTGTTATCCGGCTATTGGATTTTTAATAAAAAATGGCTATGATGTTAATACATTGCATTATTTAATTGCCGAACATATTATCGACGAATTAAGATTATCCGATATAATTATTATCTTAAGACAATTTCAGAAAAATCCTATTTTTGATAAAACTGAAGTATTTAAATTTATTAAAATATACATGTCAAGCCAATTACTAAGAGCCAAAAATAATTTAACTGGATTTTTATGGAAAGATAAAGGAAAACAAGTATTATTTGTAAAACAAAATAAAAATGAGGGGGAACTTGTTGAAGGTATTGACAATTATGATGAAATATGGTCATTGGCTGAAGCAGAAGACATTAAAGATTTTCAAGAAAATTTAACCAACCGATCCACTAATATAATTTCAAATTTAAATTCTATAGTAGGTTTTATGAATAATTTTAAAACCGAAGATTATGTTGTTTTTAAAACAAAGGATATTAATAATTCCAGAGATACAGGAGCAAGATGCGATCAAAATTCAAATAAAGGAAAAGCGATTGATATATTGAATTCTATTGTTGGTGCAGATAATTTCACATACCCACCTAATAAAAAAATTTCCCAAAAAGAGCTTTGTATTGTTCAAGAATTATATCTGCGTTTGTTTGACAAAGAGAGAAAAAATCAAAAACGCTGGTTTTTATCTCCGACTGATGCAGTATTAACAAATATAGAAAAATATTCAACTGTTGTAAAAAAGGGAAAAAAATATTGAAATACGTAGCAAAAAGGCAGAAAAATATGAAGAATTAAAGAACAAGAAAGAGACACCAGAGTATAATAAATACTTTTTAAAATATATACCAAAACAAATAAAGAGGAAAACTACAAAACACTTTAAGGACAATAACAAAACAAAAAAGAAACCTCAACTTAATATAAAACCGGGAAACCCCACACGAAAAAATATAATTAAAAATGTATTCAAAAATTTATTTTAATTCATCATTTATCATATTCAGCATTTTATAAAATATTATATATTATATTTTATATATACTAATATGGATAACGAACTAATAATTGCTTATCCATTTGACAACTTTACCCCTCCAGAACCTAATGATAAAATAAGTAAATTAACAATTACAGACATCCCGGAGGACGATGATATGACTTTAATTACAAAATTATTGACATATGAAAATCGTAAATACAAAAGTTTTTTAGACAATCTTAAATACAAAGATTTTTTAACAGGATTAAAAATTTTAAATTTGTCTAACAATAATTTAGAGTGGATTGATCAATCGCTTTTTACAAAAAAATTAAAAAATTTAGAAGAATTAAATTTGTCTAACAATAAAGGTTTAGAGTTTGAATCCTCCCTTTTTTCAAACCTAACAGGACTAAAAATCCTTAACTTAAGTAATTGTGGTATAGAAGATGTTATAATGAAAGATTTTAATGGTTTAGGCAAATTAGTGGAATTAAACTTAAGTAACAATAATATAGAAAAACTTGAAGAAAACGTATTTGAGAATTTATATAGTATAAATAAAATATATTTAAACAATAATGAATTAACCACCATTTCTTATAACCATTTTAATAAGTTACCCCATCTTGAAGAATTAAATTTATTAAATAATAAGTTTAAAGAAGGTATTAATTTCGAAATCGAATTGTTTAATGTTAAAGATGATAATGTTCTCATTGAAAAGAAATTTTTAGTAGAGGAGGATGATGATTACGACGAAGCAACTGATGATGTAGCAAAAGAAGATAGATGTTTTTGGTCTATTGGTCCTTATGATATTAAAAGTACAGACTTTTTAAAAAAACCAAATAATTTTTTATTTCAACTTCC
>Ga0209308_10004984_pt1 | contig 10303 bp, 8 predicted proteins | sample COGITO_mtgs_1204_3_FD_184806 | JGI IMG/M metagenome (GOLD analysis project Ga0209308, IMG submission 184806) | Pelagic marine microbial communities from North Sea - COGITO_mtgs_120405 (SPAdes) (version 2) | ecosystem: Environmental > Aquatic > Marine > Epipelagic ...
ACGTTTTATGAGGTGTACGGGTGCATCCGCGCGGTTTTCAGCACCTCTCTCGCGCGCGCGGTCCCCAGTCAACGCGCGCGCGTGGAGGGGACAGGGAAGTGATGACGTGTCAAGCTCTCGTGCAAAGTTGGTTTTATGTTTAGGGTCTCACATTCTCAACTTTCATTCTCGTGCGTTTCTGAAGAACTTTTTTTTTAAATAAGATGTTTCGTGCTCTTCTTTGTTTGCTCTTTTACACAAAGGCCTGCGGATGTTTGAAAAAAATGCATTTAATACGACAGTCTTCACCTTTTGAGAACAAAAAACACCGACCAAAAGATGCCAAACCCTAAAAAAAATATTCGCTCAAACGTCTCCACATAATCTCGCATCTCATCATCATCATCACAGAGAGAGATATCAAACGCACGCGAGAAGAGCTCTTTAGAGCTTTTCAGAGAGAGAGAGTGTAGAGGTGCGCTGCTGAACAACAACAACTCCTTTTTCATTTTTTTTTAAATATCGTTTTATCGCGCGCGCGCGCGTGTATAATATAGATATGCGTCGTGCTCGTTTTAATCACCCGTCGCATGGCGCTGCTCTTTCCCATGTTGTGGTGATGATCGCGCAAAAGAACACGCGCACGACGTCGCCTTTTTCGCGCGAAAGAAGAAGAAGAGGAAAAGAAGAATATCGCCAAAGAAAACGCAGCAGCCGTCGTCTGTCGCGCGCGGTGATGCGCGGAGCGCTGTTGTTCTTGTTCTTAGTATGAGTTGTATTAACGCAGATTTTGCTCTCTTTTTACACACAGAAACAAGCTGAAGACCATGAGGAAAGAAAAGAAGGAGGAAAAGACGAACACTCCGAAACTTTCCTACGCGAAAGGGTTATCGCACGCGGTGTTGAAATACTTAGAAGAGGAAGAGACGAAGGCGTTCATGGAGAAAATCGAGAAGAACGAGGAAGAGGAGGAGGAAGAGGATGAGGAGGAGGACGAGAAGAGTATCGTCGTCGCGCCCCGCGCGGAGGATGTTCCGAAAGACTTTGAACGGAAAGAGAAGAAGAAGAAGAAGACGAAGGAGGAAGAGAAGGAGGAGATTTTGGGAGTTGGAACGCCGTCTTTGAATTCCGATGGGAGCGGAGAGAAGAAGAAAAAGACGATGAAAAGGAAGGAGAAGAAGACAGAGACGCCAAAAATGTCGTCGTCGCCCTCGAAGGAGACGGCGGAGGAGGCCGGGAACTCGAGCAGATTCCGTTCAGCGTTTGATTTGATTCAATTACAAATAATCGATCCCGCGGAGGAGCTTTTACGAACGGGAGGAAAGAAGGAAAATGACGACGGTGATGTGCGCGATTCGCCTCGAGAATCTTCTCAAAGGCGAGACGTTTTGTCCGCGGATGGAAGCGCTCGCGGGACGCCCGTAACAAAAAGTTTTGTTGAAGCAGGCACGACGCCAATGAAACAGCAAAGAGAGCGACAAGAACAACAAACGCTCGTGCGAATGGATAAAGGAATAAACACTGAGCCGGGACCGCAGCGAGGCGGTAAAAAAATAATGTTGAAAGCGATGCCGAGAGAAATCAGGAGGAGCCAGTCGTTTACGAAAAGAAAGCAACAAGTAAGACCGGAAGTCGAAATCGTCGAAAAACACGAAGCACTGCTCCAAGTGATCGAAGCGACAGAAACGGGACAAAAAACAACGACGACAGGTACTGAAATCAGACCACCAATAAGGTCCGATTCGTTCAAGAAGAGGCGACGAGAGAGCATCAAAAATCAGCTGCTACAGTCCGCTAAAGCGTCGATGGCTGAAAATATGCGCTCGATGAGCCAACCAGATTTGGTACAGTATCAACGACGAGAATGCGAAGAAAAGCAGCCTCAAATGCGTACATCGTTGTGTTTTGAAGACTTTCTCGAAAATGCATTAATCGGTACCACCGACGTCACCGGCGCCACCGGCGGGAGTGGAAACGACAACAACAACGCAAACAACCCGCATTCTCCGCGAAGCGAATCTTTCAAAAATATTGCGAGCTTTTGGAAGCAGTGCGAAGGAGAAGAAGGAAGAAACGAGGGAGACAGCGGCGAGAAGATGGATATTACCACGAATGCTCAGTCGCCGCACCAACCGCACAGGCGACAAAAATTCTGCGACTGCAAAGAGTGCGTCGCCGCTTTGATGGAACACGCGGCAAAAGTCGGGCGCTACGTCGTCGCGCAAGAAGATGAAGAGAAACGGCAAAGAGCGAAAGAGCAGCGGCAGAAAAAAACAGCGAACCGGCAACAAACAACAGCAGAGGCAGTAGTAGCGACAAATATCACGAGCGCGATGACGACGAGCGCGACGACGACATCGACGCCGCCCTTACATCCAAACTTCCAGATGCCGCCTCCTTTACTCTTAGCCTCCGCGGGCATAACCGGTGGAACCTTCGATATCGCCGCAAACCCTCTCCTGACGACGAAGACAACAAAAACATCCTCCCTTTCTCCCACATTGTACATCCACAATACCAACAAGTGCGCCCTTTCGCCCGGCGCGCTCCTCGTCGACTCGTTCGTCATGTCCCCTCTCTTGGACCAACTGGATGATTTAAAACAATAACGAATGTAACAACCGCACACAAAAGGAACACGAACAAAACGCAAAACGAAGAAAAAGAGAAACGACTCGTACTATATGCTACTACTATAACTGTCGTCCTCGTTTTGCGCTCGAATATCTCGCTACTCCCTTCATCGCGTCGATGACATTTTTTGCACCATTTTTCTCTCGTTCGTCTGCTTCATAAAAATTCGAAACGTCACTCCTCTCGTCAAAACACATCACATCGTCCTCGTCGACGCGAACGACTTTGACGAGAGCGCCTCTTCCGAGAGGTGGACGATAAACTCTCTCTCTCTTCACGTCGTCGTCTTCGATATGAAAACCCCTCCTCTTACCCCGACAAAAACATCGAGGACACATCACGATCCTCTCGCTCCGCTTTTCCCGAACCGAGTCATCGCGCACTTCGATTTGGATTGTTTCTACTGCCAAGTGGAACGAAGTTTGGACGATTCCTTAAAGGAAATGCCGACGGGGGTGTGCCAGTACGACCCGTTCGAACGCGACGGCGTTTCCACGCGAGATGCGATGGGAGATAGGAAAACGCATCTCACGAGGCCAGGGGCGAACAACTCGCTCATAGCGGTGAGCTACGAAGCGAGGAAAAAAGGGGTGAAAAGGAACATGAAGATTGGAGAGGCGAGGAGGTGTTGTCCGGTGCGTTTTGCAGTCGCTGGTGGTGTTGTTGTTGTTCGCGGTTTTTTTGTATCTCTTTTTAACTCTCTTTGCTTTCATCATCGATCGGACGGATGCGTTTGCGTTTGCCGCTTCTTGGTGTTCACATTTTTGACCCCGACGCGTAATACACGAACAAACAAACAGGAAATGATTTTCGTGCAAGTGCCGACGAAACATTCAAAGGCGGATTTGAAAATCTATCGCGACGCCGGGGCGAAAGTCGCCGCGGAGTTGGCCAAGCACGGGACAATCGAGCGGGCGTCCATCGATGAGGCGTATTTAGACGTGACGAAAGAAGCGAACGCGGTGTTGGAGAAGTGCGAGAGGAACGAGATGGATTTCTATCGGGACGTGTTGATGAGCGAGAGAGTGAGTCGAAGTCACGTGGCTGGGGCGTTAGAGTGGGAAGCGAGAGAACGAAGGAGGAAAGAGAAGAAGAGGATGAGAGCGTCGTTATCGGATGGGAGTAGTGGACAACAGGAGGTTGTGGTGACGTACGCGTCGCACAGAGATTTGCGAAGAGGCGCCGTGGATGAGATTGATGCGAGTAATAAAACTAGTATCAACAACAACAACACGGACAAAGAAGATAAAGAAAATGAAGAACACGTAGAAAGGAAAGCGGGAGACCCGCCTCCGCAAGACGAAGCGTCGAAATCTTGGCTCAATCGTCCGTTATCGGAATGGTCCCACAGGGAAAAGTTAAAAATAGCCGGCGCGTACGTGTGCAACGTCGCCAGAGAGGACTGTTTCGTCAATCTCGGATACACCTTATCCTGCGGCGTCTCGTCGAACAAAATGTTAGCGAAACTAACCAGCGGCATGAATAAACCAAATTGTTGCACGATTTTGGAAGAATCGTTCACGCCTTCTCTGTTGGAACACTTACCCATCGATCGCATTCGTGGTCTCGGCGGTAATTTGGGCGAAGAGCTTTCGGAAGTTTTAGGCGTCACCACCATCGGCGGTTTAGCCAAAGCCGATCGAAAGAGTTTGTTGATGGCGTTAGGGAGAGACGAGAAAAAAACGTTGTGGGTCCAAAGAGCCGCGAGAGGCGTGGACGACGACCCGGTCAAAGAGCGGTCGGCGCCGAAATCAATCGCGACGAGCAAGACGTTTCGAGGCGCGATGTGTTTAGAGACGACGGACCAAGTCTTGAAATGGATCGGGGAGTTAGCGGAAGAACTTTCCGAGAGAACCGAATTAGATGGACAAGATTGGAAAAGGCACCCGAAAACGTTAACGTTAGGTATTCGCTCCAACTTAACCGCGCACTCCGCGCACCGGTCGCACCCGCTTTCCGGATCCGGCAACGACTGTCAGGCGGATAATCTGAAAACGCTCGGCGGGACAATTTTTAAAAAATTTCTCGCCGAGTGGGGCATTATGAATAATCGAGGGTTCCAATGCACGGTGTTGAGCTTAACGACGAGTAACTTCAAGCTGGAAGTGGAGAAGAGCGACGTCGGTCAAGGTTTGGGGAAGTTCTTGAAGCGAGGCGTGGACGTTTTCGATTTATTCGATGGAGGAGAAGAGAAATTAATAATGAAATCGGCGAAATCGTCTCCGCGAAAGAAAGGAGAAGAAGAAGAAAACGAAGAACAAACGCGTTTTACCACGTTGTCGCCGCCAGCGGCGAACAAAGCGAGGACGACGACGACGATGCCATTCTCGTCATTGCACGATGTGAGTGGTGAGGATGCACCACTTTTTACGAAGAAGAAAAAGAATAACGTCGTCGTCGTTCCAATCGCGCCTCCTCCTCCTCCCGAAGGAGGCGAGAAGAAAAGTATTCGACCGAGAGAAACGTTGGAAGAAAAGCGGAAGCGCGAGGCGTTGTACAACGCGCAACTCGAATCCGGCATCGACGAGGAGACCTTTCGGAGTTTACCGCCGGATATTCAGCAAGAGTTGCGAAAGAATAAGAAAACAAAGTTTGTCGAAACTGGTAAAGATGTTGGGTTTAGCAAAGCGGCGACTATACCTTCGATAGCGTCCTTCTTCAAGAAGAAATGAACGAGTTCTTTGCGTGCGCAATACATACTATTTTAGATTTTAGAATTTTACTAGGTACCTGTACTACTACTACTACTAGATTTAATCATATCCAACCATTCTTGCTCGCGATCGCCGCCGCGGAAGATTTTAAACCCTAACTGTTCGAGCTTCTCGATGGTCGCTTCTAAACTATCGTCGTCACCGTTATCATCGTTTCGGTCGTCGTCGTGACTCCTCGACCTCGACGTCGAAGACTGTATTCTGAGATGCTCGTTCAACGTCTCCTTGTAATACTCCCTATCGCCGTCGTGCGCGGTGAGCTTATACGCCCCGATCACTTTCAACTCTCGCGAATGCGTTTCCGGAATAAACTGTCGGTAATACCGAATCTTTTTCTTCAAGCTTTTACTGAAGAAGGTCCGTTTGCGTTCGATTTCTTTCGTACACTTCTTACCTCTCAAAACGACTTCTCGTCGTCTTCGACCATCTGTACACCCGATGTTGTCTTCTTCGCCGTACCCGTCAAATCCCCACTCGTGGCGTAAAAAATACATCATGCTTTCTAATCCGTACCAAAACGAGCGAGGTAAACCGGTTTCTTCCGATCTCGATCCGTAGTCGTAAATCACGCACGGCCTGTCCGTGGCCAGTTTCAGGAGCAAATTGGCATCCACTTCGAGCATGATTTTTTCCATGTCACCTCTCTCGCACAAGGTGGATTGCATGCGCATGAAATTTATGTGTTTGTGTGGGAAGTGTTCGCGAAGGACTGGTAACGCTTCGATGCCGTTTTTGAGGTTTATAAAGTGCGAGACATCTTGTTTTTCTTCTTCGATGGAAAGCGCAGATAACGGTATCGGAATTGGACGATTCGATGATTTTTTATTCGTTGTTGGTGCTCTTTTTCTTTTTCTACATCTTTGACAAAGATGGCGACGATGGAAAGAAGAAGCAATCGCTGCTGGCGAGAGGAAATGCGACGATGCGAGTGTCGCCATCGTTTTTATCGTCAAAGCGCGTTCGTTGTTTTGCGGAGGTATAGTTTCTTTTTACATAGAAAAACATTGTTAGGGTTTCACATTAATCTTAATTTTTATATTATTACACCACAACCCTAATTCACAAAGTAGCTTCTCAGCTGTTTACGTGCTCGATTGGTATAGGGGTTATTACGTTCGCTTCACATCACACACCTTTCCCTTCGTATGCGAAGGACGGATTCGCGAAAGGTCCGCGGTTCAATTCCGCGATTGAGTACTGTTTTTTTTTGTAATTCCGCGTTTGATGAGTATTGTTTTTATTTGTATGTGTACTGTATGTATTTTCGATTTATACTTTTTGCAGCGCGTTCACTCGTCAAGTATTTGTCGACATTCGACAATTAGAGCGTATTGTTCGTCCGTTGGTTCCGGGCACCCTTTTTCGAGCAAGTAGTTTAGGCACTCGGGGTGCTCGTAATACCGAGCGTAAGCGACGTATTGCCAGTTGTTCAGAGGCATTTTCGCCTCTTCGCCTAATAAGTATTTGAGACAATCGAGTCGGCCATACCTTGTAGCGTTGCACAGGCACTCCCTCTTTACCTTCTCAGATATCTTTCTTTCTTCGACGAAATATTTCACGATGTCTGTTTGATCTTTTATTGCCGCTTGTACTGCCGTTTCCTTTTCCGTATCTCGCGAAGGTTTCACTTTGTCGAAAAGAAATCGAAGACAGTCGAGGTGTCCTCCTTTAGCAGCTCGAGCACACGACTCCTTTTCATCACAGGGGCACTCGTTTGAGAAGCAGTATTTCAGCATCTCGAGATTACCTTTAAATGCTGCCACTTTAATCGCCATTTCATCCCACTCGCAGTGTTTCACTTCTCTCGCCCACTTGAGTAACTCGTGTTTGTTCGTTGCAGCAACTTCGTAGCAGAACCAGACTCGATCTCTGACCGTTCCATCTTCGAATTTCTCTCCCCAGGGTATGTGATTCCACGCCAATTCCAACGTCGAAATCGATGAACATTCGCCAACAGACCATTTTAATTCCGATACGTTTACCCCGGCGTACGCAAGCACACCCCGACTCTCTCTATTCACCTTTGAAAAGAAAAACCGATCTGTCCCATTCAATTTCGAAATCACATGCGAGACAAACACATCCTTGTGATGCAACACCAATCCGGTCCACAACTTCGTCGGCCCAAGCTTTAAACGCTCCATATCCGCCACAGCCTCCTTCATAGCCTCTTCTTTCTCCCTCTTCTTCTTCCTCTTCTGCGCGCCGGATAACTTCTTCCCCCCACCCATCGTTGACGTGTTCTTCTTTGTCTCCCTTTTTGCTCTTTCCAATGATACAAAACGAGCCGTTTTTTTTGTCAATTAATTACACACAAAAAAAAACTCAAAAATCCATTTCAAACAACACAAAACGAGCGCTCATATTCATCATCATTTACACCATGGAATCCTTCATCCTCCAACTCCTTAAACCGATAATCGCGTTCCTGGAATCACTCACCCTCGACGAGCAGAAAAAGTTCGCGGCTTTACTCTCTATATTCGTCGTTTCGTTGACGTTTTTGACGAGCATTTTTGCAAAGAAAAAATCGAATCCAATCGCGTTACCGCTGGATGGGAAAACGGCGATACGTTTACCGCTGGAAAGGATCGTGCAACTCTCGAAGGATACGAAGTTGTTGAGGTTTACGTTACCGACGAAAGAGCACGCGTTTGGGTTACCGACTGGATCGCACGTGATGGTGCAGCTGACGGATGCGAAGACTGGCGAGAAGCACATGCGTCCGTACACGCCGGTGTCCTCGGACGCGTTGGATAAAGGGCACGTAGATTTCGTCGTGAAGGTGTACTTTCCGAATAAGCAATTCCCAGAAGGTGGGAAAGTCTCGCAAATGTTGGACGCGGTGAAAGTCGGGGAGGATACGGTGGAATTCTTCGGGCCGTTGGGCGGGAAGCGATACGTCGGCGAGGGCGAGTTCACCGTGAAGAAATTGAAGAGTCAAGGCGGCGGCGTGGAGAGAAGAGACGCGAGAGACGAGGTTGGGATGATTGCCGGTGGGTCAGGAATTACGCCGATGTTGCAAATCGTGAGAGAGATGCTGAGAGAAACTGGCGCGGGTGGGCAATCGCCGAAGAAAATCTCCATTTTGTACGCGAATAAAAGCGAGGAGGATATTTTGTGCAGAGATACGTTGGACAACTTTGAGAAGCAGTTTCCGGGAAGAGTGAAAGTGTGGTACACCGTGGATGCGGCATCGAAAAAGAAAGAGTGGAAATACGACGTCGGATTTATTACGAAAGAAATGATCGAGAAGCATTTGCCGACGCCGGCAAAGAGCGGGGACCGGTTTCAGATTTTAGTGTGCGGACCGCCGCCGATGATGAAGTTTGCGGTGAATCCGGCGTTTGAAAAGTTGGAGATTGGGAAGGAACACGTTTTGACGTGGTAATTTATAATAATAATAATAATAATAATAATTACCATCATCATCGATTAATCGGCTTGTCTAACCTCTCGACTAACTCCTCCACCGCTTTCTTCGTCATCACCAAACACCTGTGTTTCAAAATCGAATAGACGTTCAAACCTACTGAAGGCATGACGTGAATATTCTCAATGTTTCGCGTGCCTCGGCGCAACAACCACCCGTCGTCGCTCTCGTCCGTGGTTTCCAATCGATCGCCGACGACTAAAGCGCTAAATTTCGTGTTTATTTTGTTCCCCGAGTCTCCGGTACCGCCGATGACTAAAGGCGACGGAGATAATTTCATATTTAATTCATCCTCTTCTTCGCTTGAATCATCATACCTCAACAGCTGCTTCAACCCAAACTTCGCCTCTTTCGTTTTCCCAGTTGGACTCATCCATTTCAAATCCTCCACGACGACTAATCTCCCTTCCGCCGCCTTGGCCGACAGCGCCACCCTTAACCCGAGCCTTCTCACTTTCTTTTGCAACTTGTGCTCGAAATCTCTCGGAATCGGCCCGTGCGCGGTACCGCCCCCTCGCATTTGCGGCGCTCGTAAACTCCCAACCCGCGCTCTCCCGCCACCTTTCTGTGGCCTCGCTTTCCTCGTCGTCCCGCTCACCTCGCCTCTCGATTTTGTCTTCGCCGTCGAGACGCCTCTTTTCCGAGCGAGTTGCCATCGAACGCATCTGTGCGCGATGTCAATCCGAATCGGAACGTCAAAGTGACGTCCCGGAAGAACTATTTTTTCATCAAAACTACTCTCTTTTTCCTCGATAATATGCGCACTCGCGTGTATCGGGACCGTTTTGTCTCTCATTTCCCCTTGCTCTACATCCACCGCGGACTTTGGTCGGACGATTACGTTTGCGACACTCCTCCTCGTTACGTTGTTTTTCCCATCATCCTCATCACCACCTCGGTTCTTCTTCTGCGCCTCGTCGTCCTCGTCTGCTCGCGCATTCGTCGCGTACAACTTACGCCTTAACTGTTGTTGTTGTTGTTGTTCTTGTCGTCGGTCGTTTCCAAACGCCCTTTCACGCGTCGACGACGTAAACGACGACGACGGGGAAAGGAAAAACCTTAATCTTCTTCTCTCTTTGATGTCGTTTGCCGCAATCGTCGCAATCGACGACGACGACGACGCGCCGGGGTCACTCCTCCCACTCCTCCTACCGCTGCTACTGCGCGCACTCGCAGTAAAAGTCGTGCTCCTAAAACTCGCATAAATGCGAGTGCTGCTCGTGCTCGCGCTGCGCGGTGAGAGACGCAGTTGTAAAAGCGTTCGTCTCATCCTTTTTCCCCCGAACAAACAAACCAACCAAGAGTTGTGGGGGAAAACAACGGGCGAGAGAGCGTTGCGTGTTCTACAAGGCAGAGAATACCGTGCGCTCGAGCAGAGGTGAAACCACTCGTGATGAAGGTCTCGAAAAAGTGAAATTTTGAAAGGAGAGTTTTCAAAGAGAGTCTTTTTGGGACCGTCTTTGAGTTCTTTTTCTTGGGATATCGCTTTTCAACACCCTTCGAGCGTTTCCCCTATTTCTTAAAAGGAGTTGTTCTTTATCAC
>Ga0209308_10004993_pt1 | contig 10295 bp, 9 predicted proteins | sample COGITO_mtgs_1204_3_FD_184806 | JGI IMG/M metagenome (GOLD analysis project Ga0209308, IMG submission 184806) | Pelagic marine microbial communities from North Sea - COGITO_mtgs_120405 (SPAdes) (version 2) | ecosystem: Environmental > Aquatic > Marine > Epipelagic ...
AGAAATCTGTTGTTAAAGCATCACCGTTGACGATCTTCATCTCAGGGTACTGTGAAAATTTTGCAGTTAAAAATTTAATTAAATCCCGATCCAACTCAATCACAGTCATAGCTGGGCACTGCGCGACAAGATGCTCAGTAATAGCTGCGGTGCCGGGCCCGATTTCGATGAGGTTATCTTCTGAGGATGCGCCAACTGCAGCAACTATACGACCAATAATCTGCTGATCTACTAGAAAGTTCTGCCCAAATCGCTTTCGTGCCTTATGCTCTGCGCTCATTGCGTGCCAGCCATCTTTGCTGCAACATTAATCGCAGTAAGTAAACTCCCCGGGTCTGCAGTACCGGTTCCGGCTAAATCAAGGGCAGTACCGTGATCAACGGAGGTCCTAACAATTGGCAGTCCAAGGGTAATATTAGCGGCTTTACCAAAACCTTGATACTTCAACACCGGTAGGCCTTGGTCGTGATACATAGCTAACACGGCGTCAGCACTCTTGAGATATTTTTGCGTAAACAGAGTGTCAGCGGGCAAAGGGCCAATCAAATCCATACCTGCCGCTTGGAAACGATCGATGACAGGCTGGATAATGTCAATTTCCTCTGAACCTAAGTGACCCCCTTCTCCGGCATGAGGATTTAGGCCGCTGACCAGAATTTTGGGTCGCTCTACACCAAATTTATTTCGCAAATTTTCATACAAGATATCAATAGTTGATGATAATAGATCCTGAGTGATAGCCTCAGCAACTTCCCGGAGAGGGAGATGGGTGGTTGCAAGTGCAACCCGAAGCTCTTCTGTGGCAAGCATCATGACGACGGTTTTAGTCTGTGTCTTTAGGGCTAAATATTCAGTATGGCCGCTGAACTTGATTCCCGCGTCGTTGATAACCGATTTTTGCACCGGGCCGGTGACCATTCCCTGGCAGAGCCCACTCTGGCAGGCCTCGATTGCAGCATCCAAGCAGTCGATGACATAGCCTGCATTGGCTTGATTTAATACTCCTGGTTCAGCTGCCTGACTCAACTTAACAGGCGCTATAGCTAACTCGGAAGGGGCAGAGGCAATAAATTGATCAGAAATGTCCACCAGGCTCAGCGGCAGATTCAGTTGTTTAGCTCGGCTCATGAGCATATCTGGATCGGCAAAGACAATTAATTGCTGATTACACACCGTCTGGGCCAGTTGGATAAGGATATCTGGACCGACACCTGCGGGTTCCCCAGGTGTCAGAGCCAAGTTCAGGGTCATGATTTACCAGACTCTTTTATTTCGATAAATGCTTCATCGCGAATCTCTTGAAGCCATACTTGAAGTTCTTCTTCATACTTTCTTTGGCGCAACATGTTTTCTGCTCTATTTCTGAGTATCTCTTCACTGAAATCTTGTTGACGGCGCTCAGTAACTTGAAGAATATGCCAGCCAAATTGTGATTTGAAGGGTGCACTAATATCATTGATTACAATAGTATCCATCGTCTGTTCAAACTCTGGTACAAACATTCCGGGAGTTGACCAACCAAGCTCACCTCCATTCAAGCCTGATCCTGGGTCTTCTGAGAATTCCTTCGCTAGAACACCAAAGTCCTCCCCGGAAATTACTCGCTCTCGGAGCGACTTGAGTTGATCAATGGTAGTTAGTTGGTCTCGAATTTGGTTTGGTTTCAATAATATATGTCTTGCGAAGTGCTGTTCGATCAGTTGCTCTTCACCACCGCGACGCTCATAAAGTTTAATCAAATGATAACCAGCATCGCTGCGGATAGGATTAGATACCTCACCAATACTTAATGTTTCTACAGCCTCGATAAAAACACCGGGTAATTGAGCCATTTTACGCCATCCTAGATCACCTCCTTGGAGAGCAGACTGATCTGCTGAATTGGCGATCGCAAGAGCCCTGAAGTCACTCCCGTCCTTAGTTTGTTGATAAAGGCTTTCAGCGCGGTCTACGATGGCTTCAATAGCCATCGTATTTGAACCGGTGGGTACAGAGAGAAGAATTTGTCCAATGTTGACATCTGGGGACGTTACAAAGCGACCTTCCTCAGAAGTCAAAAAATTGTCAAGCTCCTGAGCGCTAATTCTGATCCGCCGCATAACACTGCCTTGTTGAACGCGCATAATGATAAGTTCATTGCGGATCTCTTCACGGATAGCTTGAATATCTGATCCTTGCGCCATCATTTGAGCTATATATTGTTCTACAGATATCTTATTGCTTGATGCAATTCTGGCGATGGCTTGATTAAGTTCCTCGTCAGCGATTCTAACACCGGCGTCATAGCCAATTGTTAATTGTAAGCGTTCAGAGATCAGTCTATCCAAAACCTGCTGCTGTAATACATCTTCAGGTGGGGCTTGAGTGCCAGATTGTGATATTTGAATACGAACCGAATCTATTCTTTGCTCTAGTTCACTTCTCAGCACAACATCATCATCAACGATAGCGACTATTTTATCCAAAACTCTGACTTGAGCTAACCCCGAAAGAGGCAGCAGCGATCCAATAGTGATCACAATTACAGGCACTATTACCTTTTTAAAATTGTTCATTATGTTCATAACCATAAATACCATTTTTTAACATTGCGTCTAGCCGGCGACCAGTGCCTGCTAAACCCTTAAATTCTATTTTAAAAACCACACCATTTTTAGCTTTTAAATCCTTTTCAGGAAACAATAGCTCATCATTTCTATCCAGCCATCTCCGAGCGACAAGAGATGCTCGCCAACAACAGTTGTTGTATTCGAACCCAGCAAAGACCTCAAGTTCCCTTTGATTGGTAAAATCATGATTCCAACGGCCAACCAGATTAAAATTGTTAGATAACGGAACAAAAGCTGATACGTTTGCTTGTTTTATATCTTGGTTGATCAATTGCCCATCATATGCTCGAGCTATTCTACTAGTATATCTATAAGTGAGATTAAAAAGCCGTTTTTTTCGGTCGTTATAACGGAGACTTAAGCTGCCTTTCTCCATGTGGTGATCAACATCGTTGTAGACTATATCGCTGTTGAAGCGCCAATTACTATTAATGCGAGCTGCTAGTTCCATAGCAAGAAGAGATTTGTCGCGGCCCATATTGGCCAGTTCTTCAGTTGTTGGGGCAATGGCTAACGACACTAGCCGATCGGCGTAGTAAATAGATTGGGCGATACTGGCTCTAAATTTCTCTTGGCCAGACTCTTGATCAAGGAAGCGTGTTGTAAACCCAATTGTTAAGCGCTCGTCATCAGAGATACGGTCGCCACCAACAAAACGAGTGTCTTCGAACAACAAGTCGTATGAGGGCGTGAATTCTCTTGTATCAAAGTCTGGCAATGTTGATTGATCTTTGTAGGCTGATTTTACATAAAACAACCTTGGTTCTAAGGTTTGGGTATGACCTTGCCACCAATTAGAGCTTCTCTCCAAGAAGATACTAGTATCGAAACTGTATACGGGCACAGTAATTTCTGGAGTTGTATCATTAAGCCCATAAGCTAAGTGTTTAAGTTGTACCTTGGGCCTTAAGTAACCCCAGCTCCATCTTTTATCCCAGCTTATACCGTAGTCGATGCGAGAGCGGCTACCCTCAACTTTGTTTGGATCGTTATGCTTAAAAATGGCGTAGTGATTATTAAGATCGACCACTAAATTATTGTCAAACCGATAATAACCTTCAATTGAGACATAAGGTAGAACTGAGTATTGGTCCTTGAGCCCTTGTGTTACTACTTGGAAGTCTTGACTTCCAATACGATAATTCCAGTGAGAGGTTTTATAGCTCGCATGGGCAGTTTGTTGAAGATGAGTACGACTGGTTTCATCAATTGTTAGATTCCCAAAGTCTCTAACATAATCCAAATCACTGGCTTTGTTATAGTCAATAAAAGTAGACCAGGGTTGATTGACTCCACCGACATGATTTAATTTAAACATGTACCGATCTTCATCTTGATTGCGATACTGACCGGTGATTGGATCAATTTTCTCTGAATCATTGCCACCTTTATCATTTGGTAGGAAACCAGTTGAAAAATCAGTTCTTGACCAGTTGTTGAGGTACCTAAAGTCAGCTTCTAGGCCCACGCCTCTATGTTGGATATAGCGAGGTGCAACAATAGCGTCGTAATTTGCAGCGATGTTCCAATAGATTGGCTGGGTATAATCGAGCCCATTTTTTTGGTTGATATCGACATTTGGAATCAAAAGTCCCGAAGAGCGTCGATCATCTATGGGCACCTTCAAGTAAGGAAAGTAAAAAACGGGGATATCCTTTACTTCTAAGCGAGCGTTTTTCACAGTTGCCCAGCCGGAGTCTTGATCAATTTCTATTTGTTTAGTCACCAACTGCCAACTAGAATCACTTGGCTCACATGTTGAGTAAGATGACTCGTTGATAATAATTGTACCCTGATCAGTTCGGTCTAGCTTCTTGGCGGTGCCTCGCAGCGAGGCCTCATGAATCACATAAGTCACATTATTCATGGTTACGTTTCTATTATCGATATCGATATTTGCTTGGTCTCCGACGAGCAATAGCCCTGGTTCACGGAATTGGACATTACCCTGAAAAGATACCTGCCTTGTGTCATTGTTTACCTGAGCTCTATCTGCTCGGATCTCTCTATTACCCTGCGAAATCTGGACATCTCCTCGTAAAGTAACCGATGACTCTGAAGGAGCCTCTGAATCCTCAGAGTAGACTAACAAGGGGGCAGCTTTCATTTCGATTGTTGCGTCTTTATCTCGGCGGTGCGGGTCAATATATGCACCACAGGAAGAGCTACTTAATTTCTCTTTTTGTGAATCGGTCATGTCGTCAATATGAACCCAGTCCAGAGTCTTGAGAAGTAAAGTGTTGGGAGATAGCTCTTTTTGACTAGGTATAACCTCGTTATCCATAGCAAATACAGAGCCATAGAGGCCTGCAACTATAGCCAAGGAAAATAAAAAATAGCCTCTTTTTTCAATAGACATATATCGATCTTCTGGTGATGGGACCAGAGTCCAATAGAGTTATAAACTATCCAACATTTTACCTGATATATTTAGAGTGTAGCGGGATGATTTGATGGAAATGAGCTAAAATTAAGGTTTTTTACAATAGAATAATTAATACCGCAGTGTTAACAAGGTACAGAGCTCCCTAAAAAGGTCAGAAATCAGTGACGAATAAACAAAAAAAACAGTTTATAGATTGGATATTGAGATACCTACCTGAGTCCAATAAAGTGGTAGGCACTCTAACCCTTGATCCCTTAGATGGTGATGCTGGTTTTCGTCGTTACTATCGAGTGAATACTATTCCAAGTTTAATTGCTGTTGATTCGCCGCCTCTTCAAGAAGATAACCCTGCATATGTAACCGTTTCTTTGGCGCTCTTATCTGCTGGAATAAAAAGACCCCAAATACATGCGGTGGATTTCACTCAAGGGTTTCTATTATTGGAGGACTTTGGGATGCAACTTTTGCAACCCCTCTTAGAGAGTGGAGCATTGGAGGACAGTTATGATCTAGCTGAATCAACCTTGATTTCTATACAAAAAATGACCTCCAATCCAGAGATCTTCTCAGTTTATGATAGAGGACGGCTGAAGGAAGAATTAGACTTATTTAGCAGCTGGTTTGTCACTGAGTTATTGGGCGTAGCCATGGGTGCTCAGGCTAAGGTCATACTGGAAAACCTTACTGAAATGCTAGTAGAAAATGCGCTATGTCAGCCGCAAGTCGTGGTTCATAGAGACTATCATTCACGAAATTTGATGATCTTAAATGATGGCCAACTGGGAGTCATCGACTTTCAAGATGCGGTCTTCGGACCTGTTACCTATGATTTGGTGTCTCTGCTAAAAGACTGCTACCACTGGCTACCAAGGGGAATGATTATGTCAAGGGCTCTAGACTATAAAACGCGTTTAGAGGCAGATGCCCTTATCACATCAGTTGATGATCAGGTCTTTATGCGTTGGTTTGATCTAATGGGATTGCAGAGGCATATCAAAGTCTTGGGTATCTTCGCTCGACTGGCTCTGCGAGACGGGAAACATAAATACTTACAGAATCTACCGTTGGTAATTGCTTACGTTTTGGATGTGTGTAACCGATATCCTGAAATACAGGAATTTTCCCAGTGGTTTGACTCTAGCATAGTCCCTGCATTGCCAGAGCAAAAGTGGTACAAAGAGACTCCTAAAGGGGATTGACTAATATGAAAGCAATGATTTTAGCCGCAGGGTTGGGGTCTCGATTACAACCATTGACAAAGACAGTCCCAAAGCCAATGCTTTTGGTATGTGGAAAACCTTTGTTGCAATGGCATATCGAAAGATTAGTTAGAGCTGGGGTCAGAGAGGTTGTAGTCAATACTTCCTGGTTAGGTGAACAAATTCAGGATTACTTTGGTACTGGTGTGGACTTTGGGATCACCATAACCTGGTCATCAGAAGCCGAGCCTTTAGAAACAGGTGGCGGCATTTTTAAGGCTCTACATTTATTCGGAGATGATCCATTTATTCTGATGAGCGCGGATATTTGGACTGACTTTCCCCTTGAAAGTTTTCTTAAAAAGAATATAGACTCACCGCTTAGCGCCCACTTAGTGCTTGTAAAAAATCCCGAGCATAACAATGGAGGTGATTTTTCATTAGAAAATTATATTGTGGGATACGGTCAAGAGCGTTACACATACAGTGGAATTAGTATCGTATCTAGCCAACTGTTTAATTCTCTCAAGATCACCTCTGATGTATTTCCATTAAGAGAAGTGCTTAAACCGGCGATTTCATCCGGTCGAGTTAGTGGTGAGATTTATACCGGCGATTGGTGCGATGTGGGAACTATAGGGCGCTACAATAATTTAAATAAACGATTACTAGAGACGACTAATGGTATCTGATAAAACATATAAATTAATCTTTTGGTGCGCCGTGTTAATCGTTTTATTGCTGTCACTACTTCCAATTTCTGCGCCCGAGCTCGGGCTCTTTCAATGGCAGGATAAGCTCCACCATTTTATAACCTATAGTGGATTATGTTTTTTGGGGATCCAGGCCTATGGGCAGAACCATTCAGTCTGGGTAATCGGATTTATATTAGTACTTTTTGGCCTGGTAATTGAGCTTGCTCAATCTTTAACTGGCTATCGATTCGGCGATCCCATTGACCTAGCTGCCAATACATTGGGTATCATCGTTGCGGGAGTATTTTTCCGCAACCAAAGGAACAAGCTATGATTTCTGTGTATCGCGGCAGTAATTATTTTGAAGCCCAACTGCTTGCTAATCTAATAGAGATGGAAGGCCTAGAGGTATTTTTACATGGTGCTGCCCTTCAAGGTGGTGTTGGCGAACTGTCGGCATTGGACCACCTTTCCATTATGGTTAATGATGCTGATCAATCTAAAGCTAAAGATGTTGTTATAGCTTATGAGCGTGGGGATTTTATCTTGGAGGATGATAGGTGATTCAAGACTCTAAGCAACATATGCTGTGGATAGGGCCTTGTGCTGGGGTCATTATGACTGGCGTCATGCTAAGTTATGGCTGGGCATTAGAGGGAGCCTTGACGGCAGGTATTACTCTTCTTTGTGCTCTTTGGTGGATATTTGAGCCGATTCCCATTCCCGCGACTTCGATGATTCCGCTGGGGGTGATGCCATTGGTAGGTATTTTGGATGGCAAGCAGGTCGCGCAGGCCTATGGTGATCCTCTCATTATTCTGCTTATGGGGGGAGCAATGTTATCCAAGGCGATGGAGAAAAGCGGAGCTCATCGCAGATTAGCTTTGGCTATGGTGAATCTTTTTGGCGGCGATAGTTTTAGAAATTTGGTTTTTGGATTTATGGTAGCCTCTGCTGCATTAAGTATGTGGGTCTCAAATACGGCTACAACATTGATGCTTGTGCCTGTGGCTTACGCAGTACTGGATAGTATTAAGAATTCAGATGACAGTGTTAAATTAGCTGTACCTCTTTTTTTGGGAATAGCCTACTCAGCGAGTATTGGAGGTTTGGGGACGCCGATTGGCTCGCCGCCAAATGTAATATTTCTAAAAGTCTATGCTGAAGCTACGGGCACTATGCCGAGTTTTAGCCAATGGATGATATGGGCATTGCCAGTAGTGCTCATTATGATTCCGATTGCAGGATTTTGGCTAACCAGAAATCTCAGTCGTACTGAAGGAGTTCAAATTCCAAAAGTTGGGCAGTGGCGTAAAGAAGAGTTCAGGGTCATCTTTATTTTTGGTCTAACAGCCCTAGCTTGGATTACATTGCGAGAGCCCTTTGGTGGTTGGACTTCTTGGTTGGGGGTACCATCAGCGAACTATGCCGCAGTTGCTTTAACTTCTGTGATTCTTATGTTTATTCTTCCTGACGGTAAGGGTGGAAGATTATTGGATTGGGATACTGCTTCAGGTATTCATTGGGGCGTACTCTTGTTATTTGCAGGTGGTATTGCAATCGCAAAAGCTTTTGCTGTGACTGGGATTAGTGAAGCTATTGGAGAATCCCTATCAGGAGTAACACGCTTGTCGTTAATTGTAGTCATTGCCATTATTGCCATTGGGGTAACATTTTTAACTGAAATTACCAGTAATACGGCAACAACAGCTTTGTTAATGCCTATTCTCGCAGCCGCTGCTCTTGGAGCTGGATTTGAACCTGCATTGCTAATGTTGCCTGCAGCTCTATCAGCAAGTTGTGCATTTATGTTGCCTGTGGCGACTGGACCTAACGCTATAGTTTTTGGAACCGGAAGAATAACAGTGAAACAGATGGTTAGAGAGGGTTTCGCTCTAAATATAATTGGTATATTGGTAATCAGTAGCGTCGTTTATTATTGGTTGGGATGATTGCAACGCCTAGTGGTCGATTAGCAGTTTTATATTACTTGGTCTTAGCGTTTGGCTGCCGGCAAAAGATAGTACCAGAGTTGATATCTCATCCCATACATCAGCTTTGCGCATACCTTTTATTCCTCGATCAATAGCTCCTGCTTGATATAAAAGCATTCTTAAATGGGCGGCGCTGCAGCGTTGCAGTGCCTTACGAAACAAAGGCAAGCGTTTTTCCCAAACACCGGCATTTTTGAGAGCCCAGTCCCGTTGTTCTCCATTCGACACCTGCTCGCTAGCCTTGACTAAGATACGGAGTTCTCGCGTTATAGCCCAAAGCAAAGGAATTGCATCAGTCCCTTCACTGTGAAGGCCTCTTAGAGAACGCGCAGCAGACTGAGCATCTCCAATGAGAATTTTATCGACAAATTCAAAAATATTATACCGAGCGCTATCAGCCACAACCGATGACATCTTAATGGCATCAACGTTGCCGTCAGTAGCAAGCAACTTTAGTTTTTCAATCTCTTGAACCGCTGCTAGCAAATTGCCCTCGACTCGTTCAGCTAATATTTCTACAGCTTCTTGGTTAGCATTTATATCTGACTGTAGCAGCCTTTGTTTAATCCAGCGTGGGAGTTGATCGCCTGTGATAGGCCAAACTTGAATATGCGCACCGAGGGCTTCAAGAGTTTTCATCCATTTACTATTTTGTGCACCACGTTCTAGCTTTGGGAGGATAATCAGTAACAAATTATCTGGATTAGGGTTGGCGCAGAGCTCACACAGAGCCTTGCTACCTTTGTCGCCAGGCTTGCCATTGGTAATCTTAACTTCAATAATCTTCTTTTCGGCGAACAATGACAGGGCATTTGCTTCATTGTGGAGGCTACCCCAGTCAAAATTCCCATCTCCATGAAATACTTCTCTGCCAATAAAGCCTTGTTTTCTTGCTTCATGCCGAACAGCATCAGCAGACTCTTGAGCCAGAAGGGGTTCGTCACCACTAATTACATAAACAGGTAAAAGATCTTTTAAGAGATGGCTTTTAAGCTGTTCAGGTCTTATCTTCATAGGTTGCCTAATAATTGGAACTAGGGCGTTGCATTATCAGAAAATACGCGTAGCCGGTTTAGGATTTGGCGAACAATTTCTTCGTGCATACGATCTCGGACTGATCTTGATTCATTAGTTGAGGAAAGAATATCGTCTTCGTTAAATTCATAAACTCTTTCTACTGATGCTGTTGACAGTGGAATCATCTCATTGCCCTGAGCATCAGCAATAATGAAATCAACATCTTCATTTAACTGATATTCTGCAACTCTGCCGCTTGGGTTAATACTGGCGGTACGAGAGTTTTGACGATAGTCGACGATAATTACAGAATAATCTGCCGCCGCCTTGTCAGCGATAACCTTAATACCATTAATACTCAGAGCTCTTTCTAGCTCTGTAATAAGTGTACTATT
>Ga0209308_10005009_pt1 | contig 10273 bp, 1 predicted proteins | sample COGITO_mtgs_1204_3_FD_184806 | JGI IMG/M metagenome (GOLD analysis project Ga0209308, IMG submission 184806) | Pelagic marine microbial communities from North Sea - COGITO_mtgs_120405 (SPAdes) (version 2) | ecosystem: Environmental > Aquatic > Marine > Epipelagic ...
GAGGGGACGCGATACGAGTTCAGCCTTCAGGGCCTCTCTTCAGGCGGTGGGACCCTGCTTGATCCTAAGTTGCAACTGCTGGATGCCAATGGGCAGGCGGTTGAACAAGGCATTGAATCTGAGGTTGGGGTTGCTGGCACCGATGACGTGATCATCTTCAGGCCGCAGCAAAGTGGCGTCTTCTATTTAGCGGTTTCTGACGTGGCGGGTATTAGTTCTGGGTCTTGGACCTTGTCTCAGAAGAGTCTGGATTCTGTGGCGGGAAATGTGTCGTCGACGGAGCGCGTTGAATGGGATGCAGACGGCCGGTTCCAAATTGAGGGCGAGGTTAATGAGCTTACTGACCGAGACTGGTACCGGGTTTGGCTGGACAAGGGCGTAACCTACAACTTTAATTTAACGGGTGAGACAAGTGGGGCAACATTAGCCAATCCGCAGTTATCAATTCGCTCGGTAACCGGTGTGCTCTTAGGGTTTGATGACGATTCGGGCGAGGGTAATAGTGCCAGCCTAATCTTTACCGCCAATGATTCCGGATGGTATTTCCTCGATGCAGGGGCCTCCGGTAACGCCTCCAGAGGAACCTTCCAGCTTGACGGCGCGAGCCTTGAAGATGACTATGCGGCCAATACTGGCACGCTGGGTCAAGTCAATCTAGGCGCGCCGCAGTCTGGGCTCATTTCCTATATTGGTGATAGTGATTGGTTCGCAACCGGCATGAGCGCAGCGGTCACGTATGTGATCGATGTCAAAGCTGAGGTCAATAGCGCAGGAGGATTGGACCCTTTAACCGATCCGATGCTGATCATTCGAGACCAAGCCGGCAATCTAATTGCAAAGATTGATGATTTTTCTGGCACCTTTGATGCCAGAGCTTACTTTACGCCGGATCAGGATGGTCTTTATTTCTTAGAGGTTCGAAGTTCTGATCGTTTCGACACCGGGGCGTACCAGGTTTCGGTGAGCCTTGCGCCGCCCGATGACTACCCGTCAGAGCTTTTGGTCGCAACCGCCGCGGTCGATCTCGATGCCGCTCTAACGGGCGAAATTGGCTCCCCAGGCGATAAAGATGTGGTGACGCTGGAAGTCGAAGCCGGTCGTGTTTATTTGATCGATTTGTTGGGGTTCGCCAGCAATGCTGGCACCTTGTTGGATCCGTATCTGAGGGTATTTGATGCAGATGGCAAGCTGATTGCCTTTGATAATAATAGTAACCTTGGTAACGACGCGCGGTTGTATTTCTCGCCAGAAAGCAGTGGGACCATCTACCTCGAAGTCTCATCGAGCGCATCTTCAGGGCTAGGATCTTACACGCTGGTGGCAAGCCAGCGGGATCTTCCACCGGATGACGCGGCAAACAATACCGGAACCACGGTACAAATAGATCCTGGTCAGGCCTTTGCGGGCAGCCTTTTAACACCCGGTGATCAAGATTGGGTTCGGGTTCGTTTAGAAGAAGGGCAGACCTATGTTTTCCGGGTAAGCGCCAGCGCGAGTGGTGCTGGGAGTTTGACGGATCCCACGTTGCAGGTCCGTGATGCGGCCGGGGTGTTGCTTGAAACGGTTGATGACATGCTCACGTCTAACGAGCCGGCGCTAGCCTTTACCGCTTTGGCCACAGGTGATTACTACCTCGTGGTCGGGGCCAGTGAAAATAATGATACCGGAAGTTATGTGTTGAGCACGCGCGCACCGGATGATCATGGTAACACGATCGCCAATGCTACCGAGTTGACGCTCGATGAAGTGGTTTTAGGCGGGATTCAATGGAACGACGGCGCCTTCGGTGTGAGAGCAACGGACTCGAATGGCTTAGCGACCGACGCCGACCAGGATTGGTTTGAATTCTCAGCGGATGCTGGCCAAGTGTTGTCAGTTTCTGTTGTTGCCGGCGATGGATCGGCCTTAAGTCGCCCCATGGTTGAAGTGCTGGATGCGCAGGGCAATCCGCTGGCGCTTGGGGATGGCCTTGAAACAGATGATGGGCGCGCTACCGCAAGCTTCATTGCGCCTCAGAACGGTATTTACTATGCGAGAGTGATTGATGGTGCGGGCGCGATTGGCAACTACCAAATCAGCGTGTCGGTTGGGGATCTTTCGGATGAGGATTCTGACGGTGCTCTGACGCTGGTCTTCCTAGACGGCAGTGCCGCAAGGGAAGCGGTTTACACAGCAGTGATTCATTTAGCCGGCGATGACGATACCTTTGAGGTCGCCCTTCAAGCCGGTCACACCTATCGAATTGAGACGACCCCCATCCGGGATGGTTTCCAAGCGCCGCTCCCTGGGTCGAATTTACAATTGACTTGGAATGATGATGACGGAGCGAAGGATATGGTTGTCTCCGGCAGAGAAGGCAATCCTTCGGTTTATGCAAGCGCCGTTCTGGCGCCAGTCACGGACGGAACCTTGGCGCTGACTGTCAGTGCGGGAGATGCAAATAGTACTGGTCAGTACCAGGTTAAAGTCATCGATTTGGGCTTAAATGCGGGCGATGATCGGGTTGACGTCATCGCTGAATATGACGATGCCGGTTTAGGAATATTGGCGATCAACGAGAGCGCCCCTGGAAAAATTGATGATTTAAGCGATCGCGACTTATTTGCGGTGAACTTAAGTGCCGGCAATGTTTATCAATTTATCATTAAATCTTACTTTGACGGGTTAGGGACCTTGGGTCAGGCTAAATTGCGCTTGCTTAACGAAGCTGGGCAATTGGTGAGCGTCGGCACCTATGATTCAGAGACAGGCCGAACAGATTTTTCAATCGCTGTGTTTGAAAGCGGTCGCTATTTCATTGAAGTCAGTTCTGAAAACCTGCCAGGCAATATTGGCACCTACACTTTGGAATCGTCCCAAGGAACGCAGGTTGAAAACCCGGAGGATGATATTGCTGCAGATTCGCAATCTGGCGTGATCGTGACACCAGGCGCACCGATTGCTGGTGAGATAGAAGTTGCCGGAGACAGAGACTGGATTAAGGTCTCGATGGAAGCTGGGAAAGTCTATTTGATTGACGTTTTAGCCAGTGGTGATGGTGAAGGTGGGAGTCTGACGGATGCCGGTCTGCGAGTTTTAGATGCCGAAGGGAATGTGTTGCTAGTCGATCGCAACTCGGGTGCTGGGCAAGACGCTCGAATCCAGTTTACCCCTGAGGTTACCGGCGATTTCTATTTAGAGGTCATTGGCGAACAATCCGCAACCGGCACCTATACCGCGAGGGTAAGAGAGTTGTTTGGTGGTGTTGCGGACCCACTGGTCTCAGCGCAATGGTACTTATCGGCATCGAACGTCACCCAGTTGGAGGACGAGTACTCAGGTGCTGGCGTTACAATTGGTATTGTTGACGACGGCGTCGACAGTACCCACCCCGATCTACAAGATAATTTGAATCTAGCGAGTGCCTTTGACACTCAGTTCAACACTCAAAATGGGGATCCTAAATATCCTCCTCTGGTTGGAACGCCTGAAGATAATCATGGAACCCAAGTGGCGGGAATTATTGGGTCAGTCGCGAATAATGAAACGGGTATTCGCGGTATCGCACCGGATGCGCTGATGACGTCAGTTCGAGTCAGGTGGACCTGGCCTCAGATGATCGAGGCGCTAGAGCTTCAATGGCAATTCGACATCAGTAACAACAGTTGGGGCGCCTCTCTACCGTTTGAAGATAATTTCAATAGCGCATCAATGACGGCAGCCTGGCTCGCGATTAGAGATGGTGTGGTAGACGGCCGGTCTGGGTTGGGGACGATCTGGGTATTCTCTGCTGGCAATGGTGCTCCAGCCGGGGACAATACGAATTATCATAATTTTCAGAACGCCAGAGAGGTTATTACGGTCGGCGCTGTTGAAAATGATGGCAGTAGTGCGGGATTCAGCACGCCGGGCGCGAATGTCCATATTGCGAGTTATGGGGTTGGCCTGCTCACCACAGATCGCGTAGGCGCCGAAGGTAATGACCCGGGCAATTATACTCAGCTGTCGGGCACGTCGGCTGCGGCGTCGGTTGTGACGGGCGTGATCGCTCTCATGCTCGAAGCAAATCCGAACTTAGGGTACCGGGATGTCCAGAAAATTTTAGCCTATTCGGCAAGTCATCCGGACGCACAAGATTGGAAAGAAAATGCTGCACAGGACCATAACTTAGGTGGGTTGCGCTTTAATGATCAGTCTGGTTTTGGTGTGGTTGATGCTTACGCTGCGGTGCAGCTGGCCAGAACCTGGCTAGCATCGAGCACGACGCTGAACGAGGTTTCAGCCTCCGCTCGGGCTTTTGGGCTGTCGACGGCAATTCCAGATGGCGATGGGGATAGCTATACGATTAATTTCGAGATCGATAGTTCGATGACCGTTGAGCGTCTCGAGCTTGGCGTCGATTTGAGTCATGAGCGCTTGGGCGATCTTGTGATTACGCTGACATCACCCAACGGAACCGTTTCGGTGCTGATGGATCGACCCACAGTGAATGCCGAACAGCCGTTTGGGCTCTCTGGTCCCGATAGCGGCTTGCCGAATCATTTGTTATGGGATTTTAGCAGCACTCAATTTTGGGGTGAGGCAGCCTCCGGTACTTGGACGATCTCCATTACGGACGTCAGAGCTGAAGGGACGGGCGATGTGGCAAGTCTCTCACTTAGACTGTTTGGTGAGCGTCAAACAGGAGACGATACCTATATTTTCACGAATGAAGGATTTGAATCCGCGAGCCCTCAAAGCTTGGAGGATGAGCAGGGTTACGACGTGATCAATGCGTCACCCGTGACCTACGACATTGTGATTAATTTGACCCAAGGCGTGATTGCCGCGAACACCGTGTCCCACGGCATCGCATCGTGGACCGTGATTGAAAGGGCCTACGCAGGTTCTGGTAACGATTCCCTGGTGGGTAACGACGCAGATAATTACTTAGACGGTGGGGCTGGCAGCGACGTGTTAGTCGGCGGCGCCGGGAACGACACGTTAATCGGTGGAGAAGGCGCTGACTCGGCGGTCTATGCAGGCTTAATCAGTGAATACTCGGTTTCTTGGAATCCTGATTTAGGAACGGTCACGGTCGTTGATAACAAAACCAGCAATGGTGATGAGGGAACGGATGTCCTGACCGGTATTGAACGGTTGATCTTTGCCGATGGCGAACGCAACTTATCGGAAACGGTTGGTAATCAAGCGCCGGAGATCAACTCAACCTATTTCGACGAAGTTGTTTATCTGACCGAAGGGATGGGCATTGACTTTACGTTGCCTCAGGGGCTGTTTTCTGACCCAGAAACGGGGACCGATAAAGGCCTTGCGATTTCGGTACGAGGCTCTCAAAACGGCGATTTACCAGACTGGCTTAGTTACGACGAATCGACTGGAAAGTTCACTGGGGTTCCGCCTGGAAACTTTCAGGGACAAATTCAGGTGGTGGTCGAAGCAACGGACGAGTTTGGCGAAACCGCTGCTGATGAGCTCACCTTACAGTTTGGCGATAACCAGGCGCCGATCATCGATCGGCCTTATGAAATGGTTCTTGATGAAGATGCTGGCGTGGTTTGGATTGGCTTATCGGTGCCCTCAGATCCTGAAGGAGAGGCTGTTCAGGTCACTATAACGGATATACCAATTCTTGGTTCTATCTTAGATAAAAACGGAAACGTTGTTGCCGCAGGCAGTCAAATGTCGGCAGATGAGTTTAGTGAGCTTTACTATCGCTCTGCGCCAGATGCCAACGGTGAAGCGGGATATTTAAGGTATGAAGCAGTCGACGAAACGGGCGTAACCAGTAACTCGTCAGTTCATTTTTTCATTGAGGCCGTTAATGATGCGCCGCGATTTGCGACGCAAGATAGTAAATTGGTGATTAATTATCCAGCTGAATCCGAGGTGGCCCTTGATCTTCTCTTACCGAATGACCCAGAGTCGGCTATTGATTCTGTCGAGGTCATCGAGCTGCCGGGTCTTGGTGTCGTGCGGCTCGATGGGGTCGAGGTTAGAGTTGGACAGGAGCTAGCGTTAGAAGATTTAAATCGATTGATTTTCATCTTGTCTGAGAATGTCAATGGTCCGATAGGCTCTGTGGTGATTCGTGCGACAGATTCGGCTGGTGCTGCGACGGACTGGGCGCTTTTATTAGAAGTGAGCGGAGATGCAGGATCATCACAAGGATCGGCTGATCGAGATGAGTTGTACGGAAGTATTGGTGATGACGCGCTTTATGGCCGAGGTGGAAATGATGTGCTTTTCGGGAATGCTGGGCAAGATAATTTGCTTGGCGGCTTAGGCAACGATCAGTTGTTTGGCGGTAGTGGGAATGATGCCCTTGATGGCTCTGCTGGCAACGACTATTTAGATGGGGGCCTTGGCGCTGACTTCATGCTGGGCGGGCCAGGCGATGATATCTATGCCGTCGATAATCCTGATGATATTGTTTTCGAGGTGGTCTCAGGTGGTGCGGGCGGCAATGACTTAATTTTGACTGACGTTAGCCTAACGGCACCGGACAATGTCGAAAACCTCCAAGCTTCTTCTTCGTTGCTGATCGATTTATTTGGAAACGAATTGGATAATGTGCTGACCGGTAACGATCAAGCCAATACATTGGCCGGAATGTCTGGGAGAGACTATTTGTATGGCGGCGGCGGTGATGATTCTCTGGATGGTGGCACCGGCGTTGATCAGTTGGTCGGCGGTCTAGGCAATGATACTTATTACATCGACTCAAGGGCTGACCGCATCCAAGAGCTTGTTGGGCAGGGAATTGACCTTGTGATTACAACCGCCAGTTTTACGTTGCCGTCGAATGTGGAGAATCTGACCTTGCTGGGTGATGGCGATTTCTCGCTTGGCGGAAATTCCTTGGATAATCATCTTATCGGAAATTCAGGCGCTAACATTCTTGCCGGCGGCTTAGGCGTCGATTTGTTAGAAGGCGGGCTGGGCGATGATATTTATGTCTTAAATGATGATTTAGACACAATTATCGACGCTGGCGGTATTGATACGATTCGTTCGAGTTTGTCTATCGAGCTCCTTGAGAATATAGAAAACGGCGAGTTGGTCGGTATTGCGAATAATACGATCACGGGTAACGGTCAAGATAACGAGCTTCAAGGCAACATGGGTGACAACACGATCGACGGGCGGGGTGGCCAAGATACCCTTACGGGCGGCTTAGGCTCAGATCAGTTTATTCTTTCCTATAATGGTGATTCTCTGCTTTCGGATCTTATTACCGATTTTAACTCCGGTGAGGATCTGTTGGTGGTCGACTTGGGTTCCTTTGGAATCGATGCAGAAGCTCAGGGCTTGCTGGGTTCGGGTTTGGTTTCGGCGGACTCGTTTGTCAAAGGCGCGGGGGCACGTGCGCTCGATGCGGATGATTTTTGGATTTTGGATACCGCCACGGGAATACTGTACTTTGATGAAGATGGTGATGGCGAAAAAGAAGCGGTTGAAGTCGCTCGGTTTTCGGAGGGAACAGACTTCACCGATTTTAGCGCTGGGGATGTATTTGTTGCCATCTAGGCGTTTAAAAAGAGTGGTGAGCGCGTTGGAAATGCAGTTAGAGGACCGCTGGCACTGTGTGCTTTCAAAATTAGCAAAAGTGCTTAGGTTGTCCCTCTTCATAGCAGCGATGCTCTTTCCCCCTCAATCAATTGGTGCGGAGCAAGGCGCCGTGTCGCTTGACATTGATCAGGACGGCGCTGTTAATCCTCTAAGCGATGGCTTGTTGCTGCTTCGGGCCCTCTTTGGTTTTGAAGGCGCCTCCTTAGTCGCCGGAGCGCTAGGTCCAAATGCTGAAAACCAAGATCCGGAAAGTGTTCTTCAAGAAATAAATGCCCTAAAGCCCTACATCGATGTTGATCAGGACGGTTCTGTGGCGGCTTTGAGTGATGGGTTATTAATTCTGCGGTCATTGTTTGGTTTTGAAGGCACCGCGCTTGTGAGTGGTGCGATAAATCTTTCTCAGGCCAACCGAGTCGATCCTGCGCTTATTCGAAATTATATTACCCAAGTCAAAAACGGATTTCGGGTCGCGCTGCAATTCTCAGGAGATGTGCGCGGCGATACAAGCGAGGAGTTTTCTGTTTCAGGCACGCTTGATGTTGAGCACGATTTGGGGCCGGTTTTGGAGCCAATTTATAGCATTCTAATTGCGCCAGAATACGGATCAGTTGAGATTGACCGGGGGTCGGGTGCATGGGGCTATATCCCGGATGAAAATGTCAATGGTAATGATGTGTTTGGTGTTTCTGTAATTGATGATTTTGGTCAGCCATCTTTTATTGAAATCTCAATCACGATTACCCAGGTAGATGATGCAGCGAGCTTTGGGGGCGACGTAACCGGTAGCACAGCCGAAGGTGTTGCGGTGACGGGGACGATCACGGCGGCTGATGCAATCGATGGATTGACGGCGCCTAACTTCAAGATTGCAACCGATGCTGTGCAGGGCGCAGCCACAATTGATGCGGCAACGGGTGTCTGGACATACACCCCGGCCGATAACTACAACGGTGTAGACAGTTTCACGGTGTCGGTGACGGATGATGACGGCAACACGGCTGTGCAGGTTGTTAGTTTGGTCATTACCCAGGTTGAAAAACCGCTCTTCAAAATCCAATCACCAATGCTTGGATCCCTAACTTATGGCGTTGCAACACTGTTTTTAATGGAGAGTGGTGGTTTTAGCACAGACGGGCGGTTAATGCTGGTTAAAGCAACTTACACGGATAATGGTGAAGCGGGTAACAAATTAAGATACGCCTATTTCTTATATGACGTTGATGATCAACAGTATCTCTATTCATTGAATGAAAGGTTGTTCGGACAGCAAGCGCGAGAATATGATGTAAAAGAGGCTGTTATATCTGGGGTTGAAGAAAATTTTCGGATATTGGCTCAGACCCGTGAAAAGTCTAGTGCTCAAGAGCAGCTGGTTCTCTTAGATAATTCCGGGATTCTATCCTCGGATCTCTTTCAGCCCATTTTAGGAGCTCCGATAGAGCCTAATATCGAAAAATTTCTCATGAGCAGTTCCGGACGATTTATTGCGATACAAACGACGAATGCTCAACTTGCCCCAGACACTGATCTTGATACGAATGACGTCAGTGACATCTATTTGATTGATTTGCTTGCGAACGATATTCATCGGATTAGTTTTATTGGAGGCGCCGAAACCAATGATCCAGCCAATTTAGCGTCCATTCTTGAAATTGGATCGACTATCCGAATAGGGATGATTTCGGCTGCGCCGTATGTCTCGCCGTCGAAAATCGATACCAACTCTGTTAATCCCTCTAATTCAGAGTTGCAGAGATCAGATCTTTATTTATCTGAAACGACGTTTTCGACTGACGGACCCAGTGGGGTGTCCACCTTCACGCTAATTTCGAAGACACCAGATGGCATTGCATCTGGTTGGATTGACACGGATTATCTTGTTTTTGATACAAGTAACAGCATCTTTTTCAATTCGCGTTCTGTCGAATTGAGTGATGATGATGAAAACTCGGAAAATGATGGGTTCAGGCTTATTGGAAATGAAATTGAGCTCATTTCTGCTGCATCTGTGACCAGTTTAGCGTTAGGTGCGCAGATTGTTTCTGTTAGCGCTGATGGGCAAAATTTATTGGCACTCACCACTAGCCCTGAATTGGTGACTAATTCGGTTCAGCAACTGGTTTTGTTTGACTTTAGTAAGGCACAAGAGCGCGTTATTTCAGTCTCTGAAGGTATGGCATTGTCGGATGGCTGGGTAATATCGGGGGTCATTTCGCCAGACGGCGGACGCATTGCTTTTACGTCAGATGCAACAAATTTAGTGTCTGGGGATAGCATAACTACCTCCGGGGATCTGTACTTAAAGGTGCGCTTTTGAAGTTAGATTCTTAGCCCAATCTGAACAGCATACTTGCGCATCATAAGCATGGCCAGAAACTCAATGGGTTAGTCGATCAAGATATTTGAGCTTAATTGCAATTGGGTTATGTAAAAATTAAGCATCCCTAAATAAGGATATTTAAGTATTCGTTCCCCGACGTTGAGTATTTCGTTATACACAAGAGCTGACTGATAGCTTTGTGAACAGCAGTTTGTAATTAGTTGGCGGAATCAATCGTATCGCAAAAAGGGTTATTGCCACCACAGACCATAGCCTGCCGCCAGACCGCCAACCGTAAAGCAGTAATAAGAAAAGTACCGCAGCTGAGCTCGGCGCACGAGAGAGATCATCCACTGACAGGCAACCAGACCGGTCACAAATGCGGCAACAAACCCAGCGGCA
>Ga0209308_10005011_pt1 | contig 10269 bp, 7 predicted proteins | sample COGITO_mtgs_1204_3_FD_184806 | JGI IMG/M metagenome (GOLD analysis project Ga0209308, IMG submission 184806) | Pelagic marine microbial communities from North Sea - COGITO_mtgs_120405 (SPAdes) (version 2) | ecosystem: Environmental > Aquatic > Marine > Epipelagic ...
ACTCGGGATTTTCAACCCTCTCGCCCTTACGCACAGATAATCTGTTGATGAGATCCTGCTTGGCCACCTCGAAGTCGTACTGTTTGAAATTATTTTTGTCCGCACGTGAACTGAAACCCTTGAAGGTTACTGTCTTGTTTGATAGGCCTCCTGAACCTGAACCACCATATGCCATTAATGTAACCTCCTAAATTCAACATCGACTTTGCCATAATCTACAACATAGTAGCCTGTGTCTGTCATTTCTCTCGCCCATGGAACCTCCTGGGCCATCACGCCCTCGTATGTTCCATCGGTGTGCTTGTATTTAAACGAATATATGTTGATGCCCGAGGGCGACTTGCCAACTAATTTTATGTCCTGTTTCAATCTTGCATCACTCAATCCTTTGAAACCGGAGAAGGCACTTTTTATTGATTTGCCCAACGATCCTAACTTTAATCCTATGTTTGTCCCCACGTTCTGCAGGAAATTCTGGCCTGACAACTGAGCATCAAAGGCGTTGAACAGTCCTGCCTTGGTGGCCAGACCCTTGATCTGATCTATGCCCACTATCTTTCCGCCAATCACGCTCTTGTAATTTTGTGTGATGCTGGACAGGTTGGATATTGTTGCCGGAATGTTGCCTGCGGAAAGATTGTTCTTCAGTCCTTTCACAGCATTAAGACTGCTGTTGGCAAGATCGAAGCCACCGCCTATTCCTTCGAAGGTGTCTTTGCCAAGTGTGAACAGTTCGCCCGCACTGTTGACGAACACGTTGTCCTTGAACAGGTCCTTGCTCACTCCTGTGAAATTATCTATCACCTGTGAAGTGAGACTGTTGGCTAGATCTTTCACATCAGAGTTTACATCGAATGCTTTGAATTGCTCAGAAATGCTGTCCTTGATGTCGAACTTCAGATCGACCATTTCAGTGATCCCGTACAATTCGTTGTAGTTGAGTGTAAAATCGGACAACAACTTCTTGGCCTTCGCTCCGTCGGTGCTGGCACCCATCACCTTTTTGAGATATTGCAGTTTATCCGCCTGGGCCTGGGCCTCACGAAGAGCCTTGTTCTCGCTCAGTCTAAGTTGATTTTTCAAGAACTCCGGAGTGCCTGGTGTCTTGGCACGTTTGAGCCACTCCGCCTTGGCCGCTGGTGTATCGGGGATGATCCCGTCGCCTGTTATGCCCTGGAAACTTGGCATGGGCTCGTGTGTGACCAACTTGTGGACAGTGGTCTTGGTCTTGGTGGTGAATGGTTTCAGCGGCTGGGAGCCCTTAGCGTTCAAATTGACATCACCTTCGTCACGCACTTGCATGCCAGTTTCTTCTGGTGTGAGCCAAGATGGTCCCCATTGCGTTATTCCGCCTCCACCTGATCCTGGTCTGCCCATTGGTGCGTTCAAATGCACCTGTTTGCCTTGCACGTGGAACACACCAGAGGCACCGTGTAGTTGTGATCCCGGTGTGTGAGATGATATGGCCGACTTGGCGTAACTCTGTATGACCCCGGATTGTGATGACACAAAAACTCCCTGGTCGCCCATGGTAAAATTCAAATCGCTTGATTGTATTATCTGGCCGGGTATCCTTGGACTTTTTATATCACTGGTTGTCTTGAGTCCCTTTTGTACGGCTATGTCTTTTTCGTTGTATTTCACCTCATCGGTGCCCGATGCTGACATACGTATCGATTGGCCAGCGTGTAAATTTATATTTGTGTCCGAGTGTAGGTTGAAGTCACCATGGGTCCTCATGTTGATCCCTCCAATGCCCGAGTACAAGTTGATCCCGGCGCTCGTCATCTCGATGTATGCGGTGCCCGAACCGTTGGCTATGTACACCACACCCGCTGTGTCATGCATCAGCAACTGGTGTCCAGATGCAGTCCGCAGTCTGGTGAGTTGGTTGGTGCCGTCTACCGCACCGTCGTCCATGACGAAACTGTGTCCAGGAGCCCTGTCTGGTCTGACTTCTGCTCCCTCCGGTCCTATGTTCTTCTTACGGCTATCCGGAAGTACCCTCCCTGGTGTGTTGATGCCGAATACCTGGCTTGGTGATTCTCTCCTCGCTGAGCTGGACGTGGTTCCCTTGATCGGGTCCGCGACCAGTCCCTGGGTCATGAGTTGATCTGCCAGGATGTCATTGATCGGATACTGTAGGCTGTTGGCGAACTCCTCGGTCTGTGCCTCCCCCAGCATCTTTCGATTCTTCTCACCCACTGGCAAGAAATCCGTGCCGTAGTTGGTCTGTCCTGACTTTGCTAATTCTCTAGCGTCTTGTTTGGAACGTATGGTGTCACTGGAACTGCCGTATCCAGGCACCTGGTGATTGGTCAGTGGCTCTTGCACACAACCTATCCAAAACGCTTTTTTCACAGACTGCTCTCCCTTGGCGAATATCACCAGCACCTGCGTGTCTATGTCCGGTGGCACGAACCACATTCCATAGGAGTGCTGTGTGCCCTTGTAACTGTCTGGATCTGACCGGGTGTTGGCCTCGACACTCTTGGCACCGTAGAACGGTGAAAGGTACTGACACCATATGCAGTCGTTGATCGTTGGATTGTTGGTCAGCGACAGCTCTGGAATGTTCACTCCCAACCTGCCCTGTCGTATTGGATCATCCGTGAACTTGACCGTGCCCACGTAAGGGCCAGGGTCCTTGCCTGAGAACCTCTGGTCGAAGTTCTTCATGTTGTCGTGTGTGTCTACGAATCCTACCATAATCTAATCCAAATAATCTTTTATATTGTTAATAACACTTTTAATTTCATCCTTTCCTGCTTCATCAGATTTACCTGATCCTGATCCTGCCGCCGCCGCCGTCGCACCTGCTGATTGTTCGAACAGAGGTTCGCCTGCGCCGCTTTGATTGTTTAGCCTCACACAGGTCAGTGTCTGCAGGAACTGGCCATCTGAGAATTTGCTCTCTATCCTGGTTACCTGGTAGACACCAACGAAGAACAGGTTCTCCTCTGGGGCCGTACTCTTGCCCTCGAACATCAAACCTGTCTTGTCATTGACGTCATCCGGTAACCTGTAAGTTAATTCCATCAGTGGGGTGTGTGAATCCACGTTGAACGATCCAAACTTGCCACTATACAAACCCCCGCTTTTCATGGCATCACCCTGCTTGTCCAGGGGTATGAACTGGTCCTGACAAATGTAGGCAGGGTCTCCCAAGATGTCCATTTCTATCCTCATCATGTCCACTGTGGGGTTGGTCAGGTAGTCATAGAAGTCCTGGGCACGTGCCGTCTTCTTTTGATCCGGGTCGGGCTTGTTGACAACCATGGCCCCTTTTACTATGCTGGGAGACGACCGCAGAGCAGTGATATCACCGTCATCTGTGTCAGCGCCACCGATCAGTTTGCTAATGATGTTGTCTATCTTCTCGAAAAGGCCTGATGCGTCCTTCTGTACCTCTATCGTGTTCCGCATGTAGTAGGCAGTCTTGTAGTTGATACGCAAACTCTGTATGTCCGTGTTGGCACCTGTGTACAGGTAGTTGTACTGTTTTTTCACGGCGGACTTGGCCACGCCCTTGGACAAGAATATGCCAGGTCTCATGAACTTCAACACATGGATCTTGTATGGTATGACCTTGTATGTGACAATCTTCCTGTGCATCTTGTTGATGGTGTCGAATTGGCTGTAATCGGTCTGCACGCTGGTTTTGATCTTGAACCAATCCACGAAACTGTTTTTGCTGATGACCTGTTCGAAATTGTTGCTTTGGAGGAATTTCCTTATGTTCTCCTCTGATGCGTCCTCACGGGATTTGATCTGTCCCGTACGTCTGAGGTATGCTGTCCAGAAGTCAGATGCGAGGTCATCGTATCCCACGGTGCCCCTGACCATGTCCTCCAGCAATTTGGTTATGCTGGTGAGACTGACTATATCTGATTCCATCGTGGTGATTTCTATTTTTTGCTTTCCACCCCCCTGGCCAGGTTTTTTAGGGTTCCCACCTCCTGGAACAAAGGTGTTACGCACATCCTTTTCGCCAATGTATCCTCTGCTGAGGTCCTTCACCGTGTCGTCGAACTCTATCCTGTACTCGTCCAGGACCGTACGCACCTTGTGTTCATCCCTCTCATTCAGTATCTGCTGATTGAGTTGTTCGGCCAATTGCTTGCCCGCGTCTTCCAATGTGTTGGTTTTGATCTCTATCTTACATCTTGGAAATTTGAACCTGTCATCGAACGCTATGTCGTTGATACGCACCGCGGTCACATCATAGATGGCACCGCCCTCGTTGACGTCCAGTTCCACCCGTGTTATCAGTATGGGTATCTTCCTGACCGTGGCCTCGTCCTTCACTGCAATGCCGTTCTCGTTAAATCCCTTGAACTCTATGGTCAACAGCACGGGGGCATCTAGGTGATCCTTGTAGCCATTGATCCTTGCCGCACCACGCACCTTCTCTATGAAGGAAATACCATAGGGCTCGTGCAGTTTGAACGACATCTTGACGAAGTCGGCCATTCCACGCTCCTCACCAGGACCAACGGTGGACAGCATGTTGACTTCCTCTATGAAGATGTCCCTGCCCTTCTTGAGAACTCCAACGGCATTTTTGAAACTTTCGTTCTCGTTGATTGTCTGTTCTTCCAGGTTGGGGTTACTCGCTGTCCTGATTCCTGTCCCGCTCTGATTGATGTCAGCACCTATGCCAGATGAACGTGCTATCACGTCATGCACAGGATTTTGCAGGAATGTATGATCCTGCAGTTCTTGTTCATTGACTCCACTCAGCGTGAACAGTGTGGTGTATGACGCGAACTTGTGTAGTACGTTCTCCTCCAGTCCTGCACTTAAAGAGCCACCCGCTCCTGTGGAGTTTTTGTTCTCTCCGGGATAATTGGTGCCAGAGACAGTGCCTGATTCAACTTTCTCTTTTTTTTGGTTGTAGTTGTCTTGAAATTTTTTGCTCAACCCTCCCTTAACCGGTCTCACAAGGTTCTCATTGTTCTTGAAGGTGTTTTCGATCTTGCTGGTTGTCTTTGATGCTCTTTTTCCTTTTGGATTACTATCGCCTGCGGCCATACTATACTCCTAGGTCACGAGTTATGTTGGCCGGTTTCGGCAACTGTATGGTCACTCCTGGTTTGAAGTCGTAGATGGGATCCTCTATCTGGTTGGGGTTACGCTGTGCGAACACCCACCAAAGCCTTGGTGTGCCGTACAGGTCATAGGCCAGCAGGTCCGGCCTGTAGGCGTATGTCCTCTCTATGGTGTATGTCTGGTCATCGTCCTCTATGGCGAAACGCCTTCGAACAAACGTTCCCAGGCTGATCTCATTCTGTGGTGTCGCGAAGTATGGTGATGTTCTTGAGTACTTGGCCATTAGATGAATCCTATCTCCCCGTCACCCTTGCCGTTGAGTTCACCCCTCGCGAATTCTGCCAGAGAGAAATTCTTGATGGAATCCCTGCTGTAGATAGGTGTTATCAGCACAGAAATGTTGGACAGTGTCGGTGCCCATGTCTGCGAATCCTTACTGTCAACTTGGACCTGGTTCGCCAACTTAGGATCTACCTGTCCTTCTCCATATCCTTCCTCAATTTTCTGTCTTGTTGATATGTAGTCTATGCCCTGTCTCAGTTCCACGTTGAATGAGTTTACCACAACCGGTACCTTGTTGAACATGTGATCACCGTAACCTGACAGGTGCAGGATCGGTGGGGGGTTGCCCTTCAATGGCTGTTCCTTTCCAAAAAACATCTTGGTCACTGTCCTTAGGAAATTCACGGTGGCCACCCAGTGCTTGGCGTCCTCTGAGTTCTGCACGGGGAATTCTCCGATTATGTTAATAGAGTCCACTTGTGAGTTCTGGTACGCCTGGAACGGGTAATTGCTGTGTGTCTGTGCCAGCGGATTGTAGTTGGCCTGGTGTGCTATCTGTATTGTTGGTGTCAGGGGCCAGAACATGCCACGTGATGGCACCAATGGTGCCAATAGGTCGTTGTTGGCCATTATTGCCTCGTGGACCTCTTGTGCCTGGTTTGGTATCTGCAACCTCACACGCCAGTCTGTTGAGTTGTAACGTCCAGACCACTTGGCCTTAGACTGTGTTATTCGAGAGTCCGTGGTAAGACCTGCACCCGTGAGCCTGCTGAGGGTCCTGTTGAATATGTTGGTACCCACGTTCTTGACTATTTTGCCGATTTCTCCAAATGCCATATTAACGGTTGCTTTCCTTTGTAAAATTTCGTATACTTTAACTATATTTATAGGCATCAATCTAGGCGCACTTAATTCACCATACGACACGAATCAACACAATATAAAGAGAAGCAATTTATGAAGAGAGTCAAGTACCTAAACAACCGAGATCTGCTACTACAGATACATGCCAGCAAGAACACGTACTGTTCTTACGTCTCACCCGAGGACTCACAGTTTGACCTCATAGTGCCCAACCTAAAGAAAGTCAACGCCAGTGCGGTGGCACAGGCACGTAAGGCCAAGGCCAAGCGTTTGACACAGGAAGCGTGGGAAGAGGCCAAAGCGGCGGGACTGAAAAAAATTAAATTAGTGGACTACACAGTGAGCCCCAGGAAGATAGACAAGACAGATCTTGTGTTCAGGGTCATGATGTTCGATCACGTGCCCATGGACGACGAGAGGAAGAAGAATCCCAAGACCGTGGCTGACCACCACTCAAAAGTGAACTTCCCTCCATTCCAACATTATAGATTTGATAAAAAAGACAAATTGATTTGCGTTGGTAAATCACACTGGGTGGGTGGCATGAACAACGGGCACTTCTCGGTGGATCATGGCAAGATGACAAACCAACTGGCCATGATGTACATGAAACTCTGCGAGAGGTATGGCACGAGGGCCAACTGGAGAGGATACACCTACAATGACGAGATGCAATCACAGGCGTTGATGCAACTGAGCCAGATTGGTTTACAATTTGACGAGTCTAAATCAGACAACCCGTTCGCATACTACACGGCGGCGATCACAAACAGTTTCACTAGGATATTAAACATAGAAAAAAAGAACCAAGCGATCAGGGATGACCTGTTGGAGTTCAACGGCATGATGCCCAGTTTCACAAGACAGAACGAGAACGAGACAGCAGGGCCTTCATACCAGAAGAGGATGAAGACAGCACACGGCGATGTACACGCAGTAAACAAAACAACTCTAGCAAAACTGAACAAGACCTTGAAGAAGAAAGGCAAACTGGATTCCGAGGATTTCGACGACGTCAAGTTTAAGAACAAGATAGACATGACCGACCATAAACCAATCGTCAAGAAGAAATGGTAACACATGTTTTTTAAGAAAGTAGCCTGTTTCACTGACATACACTTTGGTCTCAAAGGCAACAGTCGGATACACAACGACGACTGTGAAGAGTTTGTTAAATGGTTCGTAGAACAAGCAAAGGCAGAAGGATGTGAGACTTGCATATTCCTAGGGGATTGGCACCATCATAGATCAGCAACAAACGTTTCCACAATGAATTACACAGTGTCCAACATGGAGAGACTGGGTGCGGCATTTGAAAAAGTTTATGTGATAATGGGCAATCACGATCTGTATTACAGAGACAAAAGAGAAATCAATTCAATGGAATACATCAGGAACATTCCAAACATACACATTGTCAATGAATGGTTGGTGGAAGACGATGTTGCAATCCTACCGTGGGTTGTAGGAGACGAATGGAAAAAAATTGAAAAGATGAAACAGAAGTACGTGTTTGGACATTTCGAATTGCCTTACTTCAAAATGAACGCAATGGTAGAAATGCCAGATGTTGGCGGAATACAGACAGATCATTTCGCAGGTTGTGAGAAAGTGTTCTCAGGACACTTCCATAAAAGACAGATTATGAAAAATGTAACTTACATGGGCAACGCTTTCCCGCACAACTATGCAGACGCATGGGATGATGACAGGGGCATGATGATCATCGAGTATGGGCAAGAACCTAAATATATCAACTGGCCCGAAATGCCAAGATACATCACAATAAAAGTCTCGGAACTGTTAGAGGATCCAGACAAGTACCTAAAACCCAAGATGTACGTGAGGGTAACATTAGACATAAAAATCAGTTACGAAGAAGCAAACTTCGTCAGGGAAACATTCATAGACAAGTATCAACTGAGGGAACTACAACTGATTCCAGAACAAGTGGACAACGCACAGCAACCACTAGTCGAAGTGCAGAAGTTTGACAGCGTGGATCAAATCGTTATCAAACAGTTACAGGGCGTGGACTCGGAAGTCTATGACAAGAACGTGTTAACAGCAATCTACAACGATCTAGATGTCACGAATTAGTAAAAAGAAATTGATAGAAGTTTTGAAAGGAGAACTGGAAGAACCAGTAACCAAACAATCACTTTTGGATCAACTTGCAAAACCCGTAACACAGGAAGAGTGGCTGAAAGGATATAACGAATGGAAGAGGAAACAACTTGCTAACGATTAAAGAACTCACAGTAAAAAACTTCATGAGTGTGGGCAATCAGGCCCAGGCCATAGATTTCTCTAACAAAAGTCTTGTGTTAGTGATCGGTGAGAACATGGACCTAGGCGGTGACGATGCAGGTGCCAGGAACGGTACAGGTAAGACCACGATCATAAACGCATTAAGTTATGTGTTCTTTGGTGAGGCACTGACAAACATCAGAAGGGACAATCTCGTAAACAAGACCAACGAGAAAGGCATGTTGGTGGGTGTCAAGTTCATCAAGAACGGAATCACATACACAATAGAAAGAGGGCGTAAACCACAGATATTCAGATTCTATGCCAACGACATAGAACAAAAAACAGAGAGCAACGAAGCACAAGGTGAGAACAGAGAAACACAGGTGGAGATCAACAAGTTGATGGGCATGACACACTCCATGTTCAAGAACATAATTGCCCTGAACACATACACACAACCGTTCCTGTCAACCAAACAAGCAGAGCAAAGAGAGATAATCGAACAGTTGCTTGGCATAACACTGCTTTCACAGAAAGCGGATCTTTTGAAGGAGAAACAAAAAGCAACAAAACAGATGCTGACCGAAGAAAAATTAAAGATAGATGCCAGAATTGCCAGCAATGAAAAAATACAGGAGTCAATAGAAAGCCTACAGATCAGATCAAACGCTTGGACAAAGCAAAAAGACGATGATGTAAAAAGTTTCCAAGAGGCGATTGCGGAGTTAGAAAAGGTGGACAGTGAGATAGAGATAGCCAAACACAAGAAATTACAGAAACACGCCGAAATGCAGACTGCATTAAGAAGTCTGCAGAAAGAGAGGGCATACCATGAGGATTCGTTGACCAAGGCCGAAAGCACAGTGACTAAAACCGAGGCAGATCTAGAATACACTAAACAACAAAAATGTCCCACGTGTGAACAATCACTGCACGACGACAAGCATGAACTCTTGGTTGGAAAACTAAAAACACAACTTACAGAATCAACAGAATACGTAACAAAATTACAAGGCGATCTTGCAGAAATACAAAAAGGCATTGACGAGGTGGGAGACCTAGGACAAGTGCCAGACACGTACTATGACACCATAGACGAGGCATACAATCACAAGGGATCGTTACAGGACCTCATACGACAGTTGGAACAGACAGAGAAGAAAGAAGACACATATGCAGAACAGATAGCGGAGATGAAGAAATCCGCAATACAGGAAGTGGACTACGAAAAGGCCAACGAGATGGAAGACCTACACAGACACCAAGAGTTCTTATACAAACTGTTGACGGCAAAAGACTCATTCATAAGAACAAGGATCATAGAACAGAACTTGACATATCTGAATCAACGCCTGGCATATTTCCTAGGCAAAGTGAAACTACCACACACGGTGACTTTCCAATCAGATCTCAGTGTGCGTATCGAGGAGTTGGGCAGGGAACTGGATTTTGACAACTTATCAAGAGGCGAAAGAAACAGATTGATATTGAGTCTGAGCTGGGCATTCAGAGACGTGTGGGAAAGCCTTTATCAACAGATCAACTTGCTGTTCATCGACGAACTGGTAGACGCAGGTATGGACATATCAGGAGTTGAGAGTTCAATGGCAGTCCTCAAAGACATGAGCAGGACGCAGAAGAAAAATATTTTCCTGATCTCCCACAAGGACGAATTGGTAAGCAGAGTAAATTCTGTATTGAAAGTTGTAAAAGAAAATGGTTTTACCAACTATGCCAATGATGTTGACATAATTGTTTAATTTTTATGTTGACAAAACCACTTCTTACGTGCTTTAATTACACTGACGTTAATTAATG
>Ga0209308_10005015_pt1 | contig 10264 bp, 9 predicted proteins | sample COGITO_mtgs_1204_3_FD_184806 | JGI IMG/M metagenome (GOLD analysis project Ga0209308, IMG submission 184806) | Pelagic marine microbial communities from North Sea - COGITO_mtgs_120405 (SPAdes) (version 2) | ecosystem: Environmental > Aquatic > Marine > Epipelagic ...
GGTCGAGGAACTTTCGCCAGCGAACGCGTGGCAGACGACTGCACGCTTCAATCCTGATTCAGAAGCAACTGCTTGGAAACGCCTCAAAACGTGGACGAGGGGAATGGTGCCCGCTTCAATTCTTTAACCCTCATTCCGGCGAACCGGCGGGATCCTCTTCTGAAGGCAAGTCCAACAGTCGATCACTCTCATCGTGATCCAGCGTCCCCACCTTGCGGAGCTTACTCTCCATGACGTTGGTGCGGGTATTGCGCAAATCCTCCAGGGAACGCTTGGCGGTGGAGAGCTGCTTGTCGACGAGCTCGAGCTTGCTCGAAAACTTCCCGAACTCCGTCTTCACCGCTTCCAAAATTTTCCAAACCTCGCTGCTTCGTTTGGTCACGGCCAGTGTACGGAAACCCATTTGCAAACTATTGAGAAGCGCAGACATCGTGGTCGGTCCCGTGATGGTGATGCGGTGCTTACGCTGCAGCGTTTCAAACAACCCAGGATGTCGTAGGACCTCAGCGTACAGGCTCTCGATGGGCAAGAACATGATGCCGAAATCTGTTGTATGCGGCGATTCAATGTACTTCTCTGAAATGTCCTTCGCGAACTTCTCAATGGTCGATGTCAGGGCCTTCTCTGCTGCGGCAATCCCTTCCAAATCTCCAGCCTCACGGGCATCCAACAAGTTTTCATATCCCTGCAACGGAAACTTGGAATCGATGGGCAGCCAGACGCTATCATCGTCTGAATTGCCTGGCATACGAATGGCAAACTCCACACGCTCACTGCTGCCCGGGCGTGTGGCGATGTTTTCCTCGTACTGCTCCAAAGGCAAAAGCTGTTCGATGATGTTTGCCAATTGATACTCCCCAAGAATCCCTTTGGTTTTCACATTGGTCAGGACCTTTTTCAAATCACCCACCCCGCTCGCCAGGTTTTGCATTTCCCCGAGTCCTTTGTGCACCAGTTCTAGCCTCTCACTGACGATTTTGAAACTTTCGCCCAAGCGTTTCTCGAGTGTGTCTTGCAGCTTTTCGTCGACCGTCTTGCGCATTTCTTCCAAGCGCTTTCCATTGTCCTCTCGGATGTCTTTCAGCTGTTTTTCAACCGCACCCCTCACGTCTTTGAGCGCCTCCAAGGATTGTTTGTTCTGCGACTCCAGTTGTTTCACCAAATCACCAAACTGGAGGCGCAAGGTGGCAGATTGCTCTTTGGAATTCTCTTCCATCTTTTTTTCAAAAGCCTCCTGAAGTTTTCGCTGTTCTTCCCGTTGCGCTTGAGCCTGCTCCGCTGATTCTTTTCGATTTCGCGCAAATTCATCCCGCATCGATTCGGACAAAGCCTTTAAATTCTCATCCGAATGGCCTTCGCCACCTCCGAGCTTATTGCGCATACCGAGTAGGAGAAAACACGCGACGCCAGCAAGAACGGCGGCTAAAGCAGCAAGTACAATGAGCATGAAATGGAAGCAGTTGGTGGAAATGGACGCATTCAAAACTACAAATGAAATGGGCAACCGCTGCTTTTTTCCGTGGGTTTGGGATTCGAATGCTGGTAAAAGAAGTTGGTGTGCTGGACCACTTCATTGTCAAACTCGCGGTGGAATTGTGGGGTCTGCGATGCCGAAATTGGAGGCGAAAGCCAAGACCAATCCCCTTTCACATCCCTGTCTTTGCGCTCTTCCGCCTTGCAAAATGCTTCAAATTGCTCGCCCAAGGCATGGTGATCGCCAACGGTAACCCCGGCTTGATCAAAACTATGCAAAACGGCACGGTTCAGCTCCACCAACGCCCGGTCTCTCCACAACGTACGGTTGGATGAATCATCAAGCCCCATCACTTTCGCGACACTCGGCAAAACGTTGTAACGGTGCTGGTCCGCGAGGTTGCGCGCACCAATCTCGGTTCCCATGTAATAACCATTAAACGGCGCAAAAGGATAAACAATGCCCCCAATCTTCATGGCCATATCGGCCAGTAACGGCACGGCGTACCACTTCAAGTTCAATGCGTCAAAACTGGACATTTCGGGATGGGTCAAATGCACTTCTTGAAACAAGTCAGGCTGTTCCTTGAATACTTCTTGAATCCGCGTTCGTTGGCCTTCAAGGATGAATTGCCAGGGCAGCGGGGTAAAAGGAGTTTGAGTCGAGGGCTTCCATCCTTGCGCCAGGCATGCATCGGTCAATGCAAGGGAATCCGGGTCACCGAGTACCCGGCCATCGTCCAATCGAAATCCCGCGTACCGCGTCAATTGGTGATTGGCAATGCGAACGGCATCCGCACTCCCCGGGCGGCGCGGAGCGAAAACACTGATGATGCTTTTGATGCGGCCGCCATTGAAGGCATCCTTGAGGTGCCTTTTCAGCGCACCTGTGATGGCATCTGTGGCATCATCTTCAGTGTGCAATGTGCGCAAATCGCGCACTTCAAGGGAGCGCCAAAGGTGGCGACCAATGCATCGATTGCTGTTACGCCAGGCCAGACGGGCACCGAATTGGAGCTCCTCTGCGGTGTGCGTGTATGTCCCAGATTGCTCAATTTCGTCGGAAATTGCACGAAGGCGTGATTCCATCCCTCCGACTCTGTCCAACGCTTGATGCGCATTCTTGTCAGACGCCATGGAATCAAGAAAACCCTGAGCCTCTGCTCGTAAATGGGATTGGGGTTCCGGCTGTGGCTTTCCACTCATGTCCTTCATGTCGTTAAAAACAGAAGCATCCGCAGAATGTTTGCCTTCAATCAAGGAATGATTTTTAGGTGGCATTTGCTGGTTAATTCAAATCAGTTGTAGGGAAGACTCGAAAGTAAAAAGATGATTGAGTAGTGCCCATCACCCCTTGACTTGGATCATCGCCGCCACCTCCTTGGCCTTGTCCACCAACTCCATGACATCACAGTCCTTTTGGTCAAAGGCCAGCGCAACCGCCATGCGTCGGTAGGGCCGAAGGGTTGGCTTACCGAAAATGCGAAAATCCGTGCCGGTAATAGCCGCAGCTTTGGAAAGGCCTGTAAAATGGGGCTGGTTCTCCGCCCGTTCATCCGACTGCGCATCTACAGGCGCAAGCACGACCGCACTGGCGCCATTCCGTTGGTGCTCGATCGCCGGCACCGGCAAACCCAGGATTGCACGGGCGTGCAATTCAAATTCGGAAAAATTTTGGGTACGCCCCAAGGTTACCATACCCGTGTCATGCGGTCGGGGAGAAAGCTCTGAGAAATAGACCGTTGCGGGCTCCTCCTCATTCGCCCGTTTGACAAAAAACTCAACACCCCAAATGCCGCTGCCTCCCAGTGCATCCGTTACCACAGCGGCCATTTCCTGGGCCGTGCCCAGTGCAGATGGTTCCATTGCCGCCGGCTGCCAGCTCTCTTGGTAATCTCCTCGTTCTTGCCGATGGCCAATCGGCGGGCAAAACAAGGTTTCTCCATTGTCCTGAGTCAAAGTCAGCAAAGTGATCTCGTAATCGAATTCAATGAATGATTCTACAATGACCTCTGCCAAATCGCCCCGAGATCCCTCAAGGGCAAACTGCCAAGCTTTTTCGACGTCATCCATTGAGCGAATGACCGATTGGCCTTTCCCAGAACTCGACATCAACGGTTTGACAACACACGGCATGCCCACTGCTTCTGTTCCTTCTTTGAGCGTTTCAAATGACGTGGCATATCGGTACGGAGCTGTTTTTAGCCCCAAATCTTGTGCGGCCAGATCTCGGATCGCCCGGCGGTTCATCGTATAGTTTGCGGCACGGGCCGATGGCACCACCTGAATTCCACGGGCTTCATAATCGTAGAACCGTTCGGTGCGAATCGACTCCACTTCAGGCACGACGATATCAGGGCGGTGTTTCGCGACAACGGTATCCAGGGCATCGCCGTCGAGCATATTGATCACCTCGCATTCCTGTGCCACCTGCATCGCCGGCGCATCAGCATATGCATCGACCGCGACCACATATTGGCCCAATCGTTGAAAGGCAATCACCAATTCCTTCCCGAGCTCACCTGAACCCAGCAGTAAAACTTTCTTTCGCATGGGGGAAAGTTAGCACGGAATTGCGGGGCAAATGGTTTGCGTTTTTCACAAGTCCTTGGCCATGCTCGATTTGATTTTGCTTAAATTCGAGAAAAATCAAACCATGACTCACTTTTCATCCTCGCCGTTTCGGGTGACCATTGCTTTCGTCATTTTGGTGATTTCCGCGCAAGGATTGGCCGCGCAAGAAGATTGCATCGATCCGAGTTTAATCGACCCACTGCATTTTGCCCGTTCATCTACGCACCGGTATGTGGCTGCAATAACGTGACCTATGACAATTCATGTTTGGCCCAGGTGATTGATGGAGTGACTTCCTGGACATCGGGTCCCTGTTCAAATGGCGACAACATTCCGCCTTCCCTCAACGTACCGGATAACTTGGTCGTTGAGTGCGGCGACTCATTCGAATTTGAAGCGGCAACTGCCAGTGACAATAGTGGATCGGTAGAATTAACCGAATCCACGCAATCCATTTCTGGACCGTGCGCTGGCACCGTGAGTTACATTCGCACGTTCACAGCCACCGATCCCTCCGGAAATTCTACCTCGGATACCCAACAAATCGAAGTCGTGGATACCACACCGCCCGTCATCATCGACCCACCCATGGACATGACCATCGGCTGCTCAGATCCGATGGAAGCTGAAGCAACCATGTTTGATTGGGCTGACTCGTTTGCAGGTGCCACAGCCGAAGATGCATGCAATACGGTGACTTGGAGCAATGATTTTGACGCCATCCCTTGGGTTACATGCGAGGAAACCCTTCTTGTGACCGTATCATTCATGGCCACTGACGGATGCGGAAACAGCGTCAGCCAGACGGCAACGTTAACCATTCAACCCAATCTAATCGATGTGGAACCCTGCACGGATTTGGCCGGGGTTGACTTCGGATTTTGTGATATGGTCATGGGCGTTGGCATCATCAACGGCAATTGCTCTTCCATCAGCGGCTGCGGTGCGCAAGTAGGGGCTATCAATTACGCTGAGGCATTGTACGATTCCATGGATGATTGCATGCTAGCCTGTCCGATCATTGAATACGGAGGGTGTACGTATACTTATGCCTGCAATTACGACCCCAACGCTGCTTTTGAAGACGGATCATGCTTGTTCCCACCCGAACATTGTCCATTGAATCCCGAGACACCCGGTGGGGGTTGCATGTATTCCGATGCGACCAATTTTGATGCGGACGCCAACTGGGATGACGGCTCCTGTTTGTTTGGGGATTGCGTAGACGCTTGTCCGGAAGACATCAACCAAGATGGCATCGTAACCACAGAAGACCTCCTTCAATTCTTAGGGGCGTTTGGCCAGGAATGCTGATTAAAAAGCTCCGATTCGATGGCTGATGATGACGCAGTTTATCAATCTTATTGTGCCTATGTCGCCGCACTGCCGGAGGATAATGTCCACCGGCATTACCACGACACGCAATACGGATTCCCGGTTGAATCCGATGATGAATTGTTTGGTCGGTTGATTTTGGAAATCAACCAAGCCGGCCTCTCTTGGACGACAATTTTGAAGAAGCAGGCCAACTTCAAAGAAGCTTATGATGGGTATAACATTGCGCGCATTGCCGCCTATGGTGAAACAGAGGTTGCACGATTGCTCAACAATTCTGGCATTGTCCGGAACCGCTTGAAGATTGCCGCAGTGATCCACAATGCAAAGCAGATACAAAGGCTCCAGATCGAATTCGGTTCATTCAAACAGTGGCTTGCGATACAAGGAATGATGGAACTATCGCAATGGGTGCTACTGTTCAAACAAACGTTCAAATTCACCGGAGGTGAAATCACACGTGAATTTTTGGTCAGCACAGGTTACCTTCCGGGCGCTCACATCCAAGATTGCCCCATCCGAAAATCATGAAACCACTTCAGCAAACAATCCAGGAACTTCAGGAGCGCAGCATGCTCGTACCTGGGAACATTCGAAAGGAGAGGCTTGCCACTCTCGATCAATTGGCCCATTGGATTTCAGGTCGGCCATTGACTGAGCCCACATACATTACGGTCATCTGCACCCACAACAGTCGACGGAGCCATTTGGGTCAGGTGTGGCTTCAGGCAGCAGCTTGGCATTACGAATTCGACAATCTGCGGACATGGAGCGGTGGCACAGAAGGCACGGCATTCTATCCCAGTGCTGCTGAAGCACTCCGTTCACAGGGGGTCGAGCTGAGCCAAAACACCGATCGGGAAAACCCCATTTATCGCATCCAACTTCAATCTGGGCAGCCACCTTTCGATGTGTTTAGCAAGCGGTATTCCCACCCGTCGAATCCTCAAAGTGGATTTGCGGCCATCCTGGTCTGCAATGAGGCCAATGAAGCTTGCCCGATCGTTTCTGGCGCAGTTGCGCGCTTTTCGCTGCCCTACGAGGACCCGAAAATCAGCGATGGAACGGAACAAGAGTCCCGCATCTATCAAGAACGATCCAAGGAGATTGGCGCGGAGATGTTCTACATCATCCAGCGTGCGCGCGCAATCATGACAGCCAGCCAACCGTAGGAAATTGTAATTCAAGGCACGAAATCCGTCGCGCGGACCGAAAACCAACTCGCATTGGTTTCCATCTGTGATTGATGCGCAATTCATGGATCGAGGCTTAAGCTGCGGGATAGCAATCAAAAAAGGGAACCGGTCCATGACCGATTCCCTTTCATTCAGAATGCTATAAATGCTTATTCCGCGATCATGCGCATCGTCCAATACGCTTCACCTGGGAATTCACCGTAGTCAACCGTTACAGTCACACGCTCAATTCCGTCATTGTTGCTGTATTCGAAGACTTCGTAGGTGATGGAAGAAGCCGGTGTACCCGTGCCTTCGTTGTTCAACTCACCGCCGTTGTACGCCTTGTTGAAACCAATCCATGCCCCGAGTCCGTCCACTGTGATTTCAGTGTCCGTCGCTGTGAATGAATGCACTCCTGAACCGAACACATCGAATGGTGCTGCGAGTGCCGCATCATCCAAACATTCGTTGGCGCCGCCCATGTAGCTTTCAGCCCATACTTGACCTTGGGTTGCGATTTCGAATGTGCCATCATCGAAGAAGATGAATGCATCATCCAATTGGCAAGCGCGCTCAATGACACCAGCGGCGTCAATGCCGCCCCACCATTCGCTGCTGCCCTGACCAGGACCAACATAGTATGAACTCTCGCCATCGAGTCTCCATGTTTTTCCCTCTGCACTAGACAAATCGGCTGCCGTAAAGACAGCAGAGCTGATGGACACGACTTGTGACGTTTGATCGCTCAGCATATCGTCATCCATTGCCGTCAAAGTCACTGTGTAATCTCCATCTGCTGAGTAGGTATATACCGGGTTTTCTTCCGTGCTGAACCCACCGTCACCAAAGTTCCACTCGTACGAAGTTGAATTCGAAGAGGTATTCGTGAAGGTCACCGTGTTGCCATCCTTTACGAATGAGAAACCAGCGATTGGAGAAGAAACGGGAATCGGCGGAATGTCAGCCGGGTTGTGGTAACTCTTCAGGTAGAAGTTCCATGCTGATCCGTCTGTCAAGTTCACAATCGCAACATCCATCTTGTCCGCGATTTCGCCCTCTTCCATGTTGAAGATGGTGTACGTTCGAGTTGCCGTTGGCAAGTAGCTATCGCCATTTTCCGTCTTATTTGGCAATCCAATGTATGCTCCGAATCCCTCGATGACGAAGGTATTCTGCGCGCTATTGAAGCTGAAGGTATACTCACCTCCATTCGCCCATGCACTGAGGTCTTCGCCATTTGGTCCAACAAAAAGACCTGGCTCATCCTCGGTATGGCAGCTCTCGGTCGATTTGCCCAACCATCCGCCGTTGGCGTCAGAATCAACGAACACGGTCCCTTCGGTGTTCTTCTCCCACGTTCCATCGGGGTTGAACGTAAACGAATCGTCCAAAATGCATGGACGCTCACCCAATGGGGTTACACCGCCGAATGACCACCACGACACATCACCAATTCCAGGGCCAATGCCCAACGCAATTTCCTCCCGATCGAGGTACCACACCTTGCCGTCCGTTCCTGTGAGGAATTGCTGCGCAGTGTTCGGATTGACCACATTGATCGTTTCTGATTTCGAGGCTGTCCCTGCTTCACCTGTTGCGGTGAGCATTACCTCGTACGTGCCACCCGCTGCGTATGAATGGGTCGGCCCTTCTTCTGTGCTTGTGTTTCCGTCACCGAAATCCCATGCGTAGGTTGACGCATTTTGTGAATAGTTGGTGAAGACAACATCGGACCAGTTGTCCGCACTGATTTCATATTGGAAGCTCGCAATTACATCTGCTGGCTCCGGATTGTCGTCATCCTTGTTGCAAGCGGCGATTACCAAGCTTGACAAGAATAGGACGCTAAGAACTCTTAAGGTCTTGTTCATCTGAAATGAATTATTGATTTGGGTTGATTGAATGATTCTAATGTTTTACTTGCCCCACGGTTCAATTGAACAGTGACGCTTCTGGATAAGTCGTGAGGTTCGTAGCGAGGACTGTTTCCTCCAGGGCAATGGGCAACCACAAGTGTTCCTCATTGAAGTTCCCTTCTTTATCTCCATCGCCAACAAACAGACTCGCGTCGGCACGACCCGATCGAACGAGGTCGAACCAACGATCCCCTTCGCATGCGAATTCGGCCCGACGTTCGTACCAAATGAGTTCTTGTAAGCCCCAACCTTCAGCCGCCATCACATCAGAAGCCGTTCGGAAGTTGCCGGTATTGTCACCAGGTCCCGCTGCCCGCTCACGAACGATGTCGATGTACGACATGGCTGAACCGTCATCACCGGATCCTCGGTGCAGTGACTCTGCAAGCATCAAAAGAACATCGGCGTAGCGCAGCGCGTGTGCATTCAGCGATTTGGTCAAATGCTCATTGCCACCGTTGACATTCATGCCGGCGAAGGATTTGTAATTGGCATATTTCTGCTGCCAGTAACCGGTGAAATCTTGCGGGTTATTCTGTGTCATGTCAATGATGGGGTCGCAACTCAATCCTGCATCCGCAAGGTCTTGGGCCAACTCATCCTCTGAAATAATCGCAACGTCACGACGGTACTGATCATCGTCCAAGAAGTGATTCCAAAGGCCCTCGGTTACGGCCATAAAGCCCCACCCTGCTTCATACGCTGGATGTTCCGAACACAATCCTCGAATGCCACACAATTGGATCATTGCATTGCCATCAACTCCTTCGCTCCATCCCCAGTCGCTCGAGTAAAGTGGGTTGTGCTGAATTTCGAATACGGATTCAGTGGTATTGCGGACGCCCAACTGGTACAAACGCTCCATCTCATCTTCCAATTCATAAACTCCCAAATCCACAACTTGTTGAAGTGCGGATGCTGCCTGGTCAAACATCATGACATCATCTCCTTTCAAATCTGCCCAGTAGAGGTATGCCTTTCCCATGAGCGCCAGGGCCGCACCGCGCGTCGCTCGTCCTTCTTGACCGGAAGGAGCACTCGTTGGAAGAACTGCCGCAGCATCTTCGCAATCTTGCACAATTTGCTGCATGACCTCCGACAGTGTATTGCGACTCAAATCCAGCGCATTTGGCGTGAGTGTTGTCGTTACCAAGGGAATTGGACCGAAATGACGGAACAATTCAAAGTGATAGTAAGCGCGAAGAAAAAGCGCCTCTGCTTTGTACACTTCCACAGCTGGGGTCGAAAGCTCCGTCAACTCCAACAACGCATTCACGCGGCCAATACCGATGTAGCTTCGGCGGTAAATGGGATGTGTAACGGTATTGATGTTCGTGTTTCTAAAATCATCAAACTCTTGCCACCCGGGCTGATCATTATCGGAAGGATCTCCGCCTGCGTTGGCATTGTCTGAACGAATTTCACCAAACATGGTCGGGGAAATCCATTGGCCAAATGCCATGGACCAACCGACGGGATCGTAGGCACCAATGAGGGCATTCGAAACTTGTTCCTCGGTCTGGTAATAGTTATTGGAGAGGAACTGGTTCACAGGATCCACCTGCAATCGGTCTTTGTTGCATGCAGCAAACACCATTGTAAAACCAGCAAGAATGAGAAGGTTGCGGAATGTCGTATTCATGATTCTGTGCTTTAGAGGGTTACGTTAATGCCCGCTCCAATGGAACGGTTATTTGGATAAAAACCTTTATCAATTCCTGTATCCAAGATCCACCCGCTCGTTCCAATATCCGGATCGAAACCTCGGTAGTTGGTGATGGTAAGCAG
>Ga0209308_10005022_pt1 | contig 10254 bp, 10 predicted proteins | sample COGITO_mtgs_1204_3_FD_184806 | JGI IMG/M metagenome (GOLD analysis project Ga0209308, IMG submission 184806) | Pelagic marine microbial communities from North Sea - COGITO_mtgs_120405 (SPAdes) (version 2) | ecosystem: Environmental > Aquatic > Marine > Epipelagic ...
CTAAAGTTGTGCCTCAAGGTTTAGCTGATTTCTACGCTAAACCTAGAATCGTTAGATCGCTCCGTACCAAGTCACTGAGTCACGCTAAGACAGCATCACGGTCGCTATCAGAGAGACTAGAAGCCTTATGGCTAGGTTTACGTCTCCAGAAAGCAGACGTGCCAGAGATCGCAGATTATTGCAGCTTTATGCAGGAATAATCACTGGTCGTGGATGGCGAGCCGTTGAGCGAATATCAGGTGATTAGAACCTTTAGAGATTGGGCAGGTAACGGGAGTTTTCTGTATGGTGACAGAGGCTGTTACCCTGTTATGCCTATGAAAAAAGTGAAACGGTCGAGGATCTTAATCAATGGTCGTAAAACTGTGGCTCTGGATTATCCGGCTAGTGAACCAAATATTCTTATTCAAATGCAAGTATAGAGCTGTCTATGGCATTGCTGCGCGTCTGAGGCACCTGCGAGCTACTGCATCATTTCAAAAGTCATCATGTCGTTCTGTAGCTTATAGCTGCAACTCGTGTGCGAGATGGCTCACAAAGGAAAATAGTGAGATTCCTTCCTTTTTCTCAGCTTGCAGAGTCTGCCCAAAAGTACGATGCTAATTTTGCGAAAATAAGTGAATATCCTCAGTTCGGATAACAAAGGAGGTGGTATGAAGAGGTTTATAAGGGCGATTTTTGTTTTTGGCTGGTTGCTTACCTTGGGAATGAGCGGCGCTGCCTTCGGCGAGGTGAATAATGCAAAAGAATTTGATCCTAAGCTGGTCGCTACTCTACAAAAAATGTTAGATCCGAATCGCTACTATCCAGATCTAAAAAACCATCCAGATTTTTACGTGGAAATGCCAGCTATGAGCGGTACTTGGGCTGGCGAAATAAACGGAGGATTCAGCTCCGGAACAACAGGTTACCGAATCAACCTTATTTCGAAGTATGCCCCGGGTGTCAATGTGCACACGTGGTTTGGAATTGATGTACAGCCTTCAACAGACGGCAATGCCTTCTCAGTCAGCCAAAATAAGTTTGATCCAGAGTCGATTGTTTGGAAGCAGTACAGCGTTGGATTCGGTTCGCATCTCAATTTCCAAAAGGGTATGAGTGTACGCTTCGAATCTTGGCCGGGTTTTGACGAGCTTCATCCGTCTTGGGACTGGCCACGATATTTGGTTACGCCGCTAGTCACAAGGCTCATGAATTCGCTTTACGAGTTCATGGAGTTTGACAGCGGTGCAACTAAGTTTTGTGAGCAACTCGTTATCAGGCTTGAATCTGATTACACCTTTAATTTTGAAGAAAGTGTTTGCGAGTATGCTTCGTGAATTAACAAATGCGGTTTTTCCTAGAAGGGCAGTCCAAGTGGCTGCCTTTTTATCTCCAAAGCCTCAACTCAACCATCAAGTGCAGCTATAGAGCAGTCTATGCAACGTCTGCGCGTCTGAGGCACCTGCGGGCAAGCCGCATAGGCTGATGCCTGCAGTGTTGTGCCTGTGAACATAGGCTCAAGTCTTTGTGAGATACGGCTTCCAAAAAAAGATCTATGCGATGGGCCGGTACAGTTATAGTATTTGTTAAAAATCAAATCAATAAAACTCTTTTGAACAAACTGCTGCTACTCATTCTCCTAGCGTTTTCCAACCTAGCCTTCGCTGAGGATTCAGATACCGACGGTATCAACGATGATGTTGATAACTGTTCAAGTGTGAGCAACGCGGATCAGGTGGATTCAGATAGCGACGGCTATGGTGATGCCTGTGACTTATATCCTGAGGATCCTAGTGTACGTCGTCAGACCTTATGGGACCATTTGACCCTATTTCTAAGCGACACTTTTCTGCCGGTCACCTATCCAGTCTAACCTGCTAATTGCAGGTTGTGTATTTTTCTCTGGGTCAGTGTCCGGTATTTCACCGCCGCACGCTGATCCAGTATTTCGTTTCGCTTGCCTTCATAGACAGCTGCGGGCGTCACGTTGTCCAATGACTCATGGTATCGATCGTGATTGTAATGTTCTACCCACTTGGAGATGGCCTGCTCCAACTCCCATGGGTAGTAATAATGTTCCAGCTTGACCACGTTCTTCATTGATCGGTGATACCGTTCGATCTTGCCTTGGGTCTGTGGGTGATACGGCGCGCCACGAGTGTGTTCTATCTCCTGCTTTTTGAGCCAGGATTTGAGTTCACCACTGATGTAGCAAGGCCCATTGTCCGACAGCAGGCGAGGCTTGTGCCGTACTCGGGCTTCGGACAAGCCTGTGGCCTTCAGAGCATCTTCCAGTGTATCCGTCACATCAGCGGTGGCCATGGTCGTCGTCAGGCGCCAGGTGATGATGTAGCGCGAGTAATCATCCAGAATCGTCGACAGGAAGTACCAGCCCCAACCCACCACTCTGAAATAGGTAAAATCGGTCTGCCACAGTTCATGTACCCGGCTGGTCGGGTGCTGGAATTTATCCGCTGCATGCATCACCGTGAACTGTGGGCTGGTGATCAGATCGTGGGCCTTTAAAATACGATAAACACTGGATTCAGACACGAAGTAGTCGTGGCTATCGGTGATGTGCCAGGCCAGCTCTCGGGGCGTCAGTTCAGGCCGATCTAGCGCGACCTCGACGACCAGACTGCGAACTGCGTCCGGTATCCGGTTCCAGTGACGCTTCGAGACCCGTCCCTGGTTAGAAAGGCCATCCAATCCACCTTTCTCGTAGGCAGCATACCAGCGATAAAAACTGGTGCGACTGACCTTGATCTCATCCAGCGTCCGACGGACAGACAGTTCTGAATCCTCAACCAGTTGAATGATGGCCAGCTTTTCCGATGCGGTGCGCATCATTCGTCGTCCAAGATCACACCCTGCCCAGTCAGACTTTTTTTGAGCCAGTCATTGCGCAGGTACAACTCGGCAACAGCCTGCTTTAGATCGCCATTCTCACGCTTGAGGCCGATGACTTCATCAGTGTTGGCTTCGCGCACCGTGTCGCCCGACAGGCGCTTCTTGCCGGCCTCAAGGAAGTCCTTGCTCCAGCGATAATACAAATTGGGATTGATGCCCTCACGGCGACAAAGCTCAGCGACTGAACTCTCTCCCCTGAGACCATCCAGGACGATACGAATCTTCTCCTCGGTGGAGAACTTGCGGCGGGTGTTGCGACGGATATCCTTGACCGTCTTTTCGGTGTTTGACATGCTCATGGTGATACTCCTCTGCTTCAGTTTAAAAGTAGCAGATGTATCTCTTAGTGAATCAGGTCATTTGGTACCATGGTGGCTGACGTCGCACAACATACACTAAGCTTGCCTTCACGCTTACTCAATATCCGCACATCACTGCGTTGTCGATCGACAGTGCCAGTATTCCCACTATGAGCGCAACAGCCCTGAATCTCATGGATTCCTCACGCTCAGCGATAGATTTTTTTTGTAGGCTGCAATCCTGTCTTCTGCGTTCTGCTGAATGTCACCGTAGAATAGACTGAAATCCAGGATGTGGTAGTTGCCGTTGATCGTAAGACCTTTGGCGTAGTCCTCAGGCAGTCGGTCAACCCGCAAAATACCATCAACGCATTGTGCTTTGGTAAGAGAGACCTCAAGTTTCTCCAGATTTGTTATTTTGTCGCCTCGGGGAACGTCAGTCAGCCCAAAATCTCTTATAAAGTTATGTGTCACGGGCAGTGCCCCTCTGTGGTCATGAGTGGCCCGTAAGGCCGTATCTTCTCGCCATGATAAGGGGTTTACGCAGACCGATTGACTGGGTGGCATCATCGCGCGGGCTCCATCTGCAACGGTATCCCAGTGAACAAAACAAGCCGTGTCGTCAGCTTTGGTACACACTTTGAGTGTTTTGAGTTTAGATCGATATTCGGGCGTAACAGGTCTGACTGTGGCACCTAATGTGTAGGCCACAACGAGCCTATCCTTTAGCGGTGAACCATCGATTTCTTCGGCCAGTAAGCGGAGTAGGTGATGAGTACCTTGGCTGTGGCTGGCCAAAATAAACGGTGCTGCCGGGCTGCGCGAGTTCGCAAAGTTGCGAAAGGCCGCAAGCACATCCTGATAAGGAATGTCGAATATCTCAGCCCGTAACATCTCGTTTGGCTCTAAATAGGTATAAATCGAGGCTTGCCGGTAAATAGGCGCAAAAATTCGGCAGCACTTATTGAATACGCTGGCCTGGTACGCTAGCACCCAATGCTTATTTTCATGGGTAGCCGAATGATCATCTAAAGGGTCGATCCAGCTGGCGTTGCTCAGGTAAGTGGTTGGATGAACATAAAAGACGTCTACGGTCGGTGAAGAGGTTGGTGATTGATCCAACACGTTCCCAGGATTCAGCTGCGCAGGGGTGTATTTGTCTGGTAACGCCAGCCACAATCGATTATCGGTGTAATCTAAAGTCGTCTTGTATTCGCTGTGGTTAAAGACTTGTTGGGGCGGTGATGAGGGTTGCGCATGCGTAAGCCCCGCACTGAAAATCAGGTTGAGGGTGAGTAGATAAAGTTGAGCGTAAATCCTTATGAAACTCGCACTCCAAGGCCGGATGGTTTGAATAAAGCTCTGGCACTGGATGTACCAGAGCTTTTCAGGGTTACAGAAGATCCCAATTAACCAGCACACCCCAAGTTCTAGGTGGAGCGTAAGCGCCGGCTACTCCCCCCACAAATGATGTGGGAATGAGGTAGTCTACGTACTCTTCATCGGTTAAATTCTCAACGAAGGCTTGGATAGATAGCTTATTACTGCCATTTGGACGCCAAATCACACGAATGTTTTGTTCTGTATGAGAGTCGATTTTCGCGAAATCGTTCTCAAATGAATCAACATACATGTCATCGGAATACGACAGCTCGTATCGATAGTCAACATTGCCGTGAGTGTACTGCGCGCCTAGGCTGTACTTTAGCTCTGGCGCGCGTTCCATACGGTTGCCCGACACATCCTCCGGCTTGATACCCGGTATCATAGCGTCGTCTAGTAAAGCTTTGGCGAATTCAGCGTCTAAATAGGCGATGCCAGCGTCAAAACGCCAGCTGTTATTCGGCTGGTAAAGCAGGTCGAGTTCGAACCCTGAGATTTCAGACTCGCCCGCATTAGCAATTTGCAACACGGCGCCTTGAAACGCTCGGACCTGAAGGTCTCTGTAATCATAGAAGAACACCGATCCATTGAGCATGAGTCTCTCATCTAAGAGTCGGGTTTTGAAACCTACTTCGTAGGCGGTGATTTTCTCTTCGTCATAATCATCGTCACACGCACCAGAGTTGAATCCGCCAGCCTTGAACCCTGTCGATATACTGCCATAAAACATGGTGTTTTCGTTGGGTGTTAAATCGGCACCGAGTTTCCACGTTGCAGCGCTCCAATCTTTGCTGTCGGTTAGAGACTCGCACTGACTTGCAGGAGGCGTAATATTCGACCGCACGGTTTGGAATTTGGTTTTTTTATCTTGGGTATATCGCGCGCCCAATGTCAGTCGTAGCGAGTCTGTGGCCGAGTAGTTAAATTGCGCGAATAGGCTTTTAGACGTGAGTTCCTCATTGTAGCTCGCTGCGAGTGCTGCGACGGCAACCGAGGAACCATCAATTGCTGTGACACTGGGAACTGGGGGTAGCAAATTGGTTAAGAAAGGTAACACCGACAGTGATACTATGGTCACGTCATCTTTGTAGTAGTTGACGCCAGTGATCCATTCTAAACGATCATCACGCGCGGTACCCGACACGGTCAGTTCTTGTGTTAATTCGTCGGCGACGGTATCTGACTCAATTGAAACGACCGGGAAACTGGTTCCATCGTTGTCGCCTGGGCTGCCTAAATTGTCAGATTCACGGTAAGCAGTAATCGATTTTACGGTCGCTGTCCCTAAATCCCACGTCAGGGTTGCATTAGCGCCCCAAAAGGTGTCTTCTAGGAATCTATCTGAGTCATTGTAAACCTTACTGGCATCATTATTTGAGGTTTGTGCGCCAAACAATGTGGGGTCAATACCCGATCCCGCTACCGATTTTAAGTGAGAAATGGGTTTTTCGAGCCGCTCATCCTTTTGATAGTCACCTTTGAGTAACACGGCGAGCGTATCTGAGGGTGTATAAAGCGCAGCTACATTAAACGCTTTCAAGTCTCTATCATCGGGCTCCTTGCCTGTTGTTAGGTTGTCGACATACCCATCTCGACTGTCAATAACAACACTTCCGCGAATAGCCAAAAGGTCTTCGGTTAAGACCATATTACCCGCTGCTTTCAACCATGTGCGATCATGCGACCCGACTCCAAACGTCGTCCGCAGTTCAGGCTCCATAACCGGCGATTTAGTAATGATGTTAATGCTTCCCCCGGTGCTATTACGGCCATATAGAGTGCCTTGGGGCCCGCGTAAAACTTCGAATCGTTCCGCGTCATAGAACGACGCATTATTGGTGTAGGGGTGCCCTAAATAAACGCCATCAATATGTAATGCTACACCCGGATTACTTCCTGTAATCGGGTTACCTTGTCCAACGCCACGAATGTAGATTTGAGAGCCCGCTAGCGCCTGATTGAACGTTAAGCTGGGCGATAATCGGGCCAGATCACGAGTGTCTAGCAGTTGGTCTCGCTCAATTTGGTCGCTGGTGAATACAGACATCGCGATGGGGGTTTTCTGAACACTCGCTTCTTTGCGCTCGGCGGTGACAATAACTTCTTCAATTGTATTTGTACCAATTTCAGCGCTGGCCACGATGGTGGTGGACGCTGTGAAAGCGCCCAATACGGAGGCGAAAAAACCTCTTAATGACGATTGTTTTGATTGCATGTTTGGCTCACTTTTTATCGTTGTTGGGGATTGTGCGTCCGATTTCGACAACAAAATCATTAACACGCCTTTTTTAGTGAGCCCCCCAGTGTAGCCCGTACCCTCAAGCATTTTGGCCATGACATTGTGCAAGGTATATTCGCCGCTAACCGCCTTTGACTCGAGAGTGCTGGCTATTTGATATGGAAATAGCAGCAGCTGTTGAGTCTGTTCAGAGAGGTTATTGAGTGCATCCGCTAAATTTTGTTTAGGGATGTTTACCGCATAACGTCTCTCGGGCTCGGCCTTCTCTTCAGCGTTAACCTGACAAGCCAGAAACAGTGAGAAAAGGCTTAGCGCGAATGCCCGACAAAACCGCGAAAATCTAAGGATTTTCTGCGCTCTGGTTTGGGTCTCACACCAAGTAAGACACCGCTGCATTAAATAACCCCTGATTTATTTTTATGATTTTTCAGTTTGCTTAGCGCAATTCTATGAGCTTGGGGGCGACATGACTAACCTGAACCCCGAAGCCTACTTCGAGTACGTCAAGCAGTGCTTCTAGTTCTCCGGTTTCAAACCTCCCGCCCACTTCCAGGGTCTTAAGCTCCGGGTTGACGATATCAATTTTTACCGAGGTATAGCGGCTTATCTCGCCAACGACTTGCTCTAGAGGCTCGCCTGCAAAAATGAGCACACCGCGCCGCCAAGCCAGATTCCGTGCCAGATCGCCAGAAAGCAGTTTATGCTTAGCTTGGGTATTTTGTGCGTAGATCGCTTTTTCACCTTGGCCAAGCGATAAGAATGTCTCTTGCGGGTTCGGCGAATCGGAGATGCGCTGACTAGCGGAGTCACCTGATAACGAAGATTCGCGAGTAAGATTTTGCGACAACTCGACACGTCCTTCTTCAACGGTAACGGTCATGTCTTGAGTGCTTAGGTGAACCGCAAAGGCGGTCCCCACGGCTTTGACTTTGCCGAATAGTGTATAGACCTCGAAGGGCTTTTGGGGGTCTGTTTCGACATCAAAATAGGCCTTTCCTCGCACAAGATCTATGTGTCTTTGTTGCTCGGTGTAACGCACTGATATTGCCGAGTTAGTGTCTAGCTGAACGATCGAGCCGTCGTGTAGGGCGATGGTTCGCACCTCTCCAATTTTTGTTTCAACATATGAAGGGTCACTGTTCCAATGATTCAGCACCCCGATGGGGCTAAAAATTAATAAAACGACAGTACAAGCCGCAGCCACAAACCCCGATGCTAGTCTAGTTCGACGGCGAGCTAACTTTTTGCGATCGACGGATACCTTTAGTATCGCGAGTAAGTCTGCATCGCACCAATTGGCCTCCGCCTCTTTTAACTGCAGTAGGTGCTCAGGACTTTGATTAACCCATAGCTTGAGAGCTTCAATCTCTTGAGCTGAGGGCTGACGTTCTTGGTTAAACTTAAGAACCCAGTCGCGAGCTTCGCGTCGAATGACATCGCGATTTTTGAAGGGGTTAATATTGCTCACGTTAGAGTATCCTCCGATTTTTCGAGCTAGTGGGTACTCGGGCACTGGATAGGTTCGGTGTGATTTTGCGACGCAGATAGTCGTCGCAGTGCGCGTAGCCTCTGGTTAGGTGACCGTCGACAGTACTGATTGATATACCCAGCTTGGCACTGATTTCTGAGCGACTATAGCCGTAGATTTTTTTTAATGCATACACTTCTCGACAACGTTTAGGTAAGGTTGCGATGGCGGCGCAATGAAGGCCGATAAGCTCTTCTGCCTCCAATTCATCGTACACATTGTTTGCTGATGCTGTGGTGTCTATCTCATCTATGTCATCAAGGTAGTCAGTCGGCCGACGACTGGCCGAACGGGCAATATTTAAAGTTACATTTTTGGCCACTTCAAACAGATAGGCATTGGGGTTCTCAATGGGCTCCGAGTGTTCTTTTTTGAAGGCCCGCAGATAAGCCTCTTGAACCACGTCCTCAATATCGACCGTGTTGTTTAATCGTCCTACGTAGCGCATTAAAGCGGCTTTGCCTGCAACAAACGCGCGCGTGATAGGAGAGACTGGTGTATCTCGACTAGGCATAAATTTTACCCTCGGGCATGTCGTCGCACCGAACTCATTGTCAGCTTATCCTAATTAAGACACCGCTAGTCTAAAAACCCCCTGTTTTTTTGTAAAAATTTGTCAGCGTGCTCGGTGTGAAGTTGAGTATGTTAGGGTGACCTTTCCCCCATAAACTAGACCATGACGACGATGAGATTTCCAATTAACCTAACGGGATGGAGATCTCACTATGAAGAAGCGTTACAGCGAAGAACAAATCATTACCGCGATCAAAGAGCACGAGGCAGGCGCCAAGGTGGACGACATTTGTCGTCGCCTAGGCATCTCTTCAGGCACGTTTTATAACTGGCGGAGTAAGTATGCCGGTCTTGAGGTAAACGAGGCTAAGCGGCTGCGTGAGCTAGAGCAGGAGAACAACAAACTCAAACGTCTCCTCGCCGAGAAGTTACTCGAAGTCGATGCGATGAAGGATGTTCTCTCAAAAAAGTGGTGAAGCCGGCTGCGCGCAAGCAGGCGGCTAAACAGATGATTGAGAACAGTTCACTCAGTCAGCGAGCGGCTTGTCGCCTAGCAGGTATCAGTCGCAGCTCCTATGCCTATCGTGCCCGCCCGCGAAACGATGCCATGCTTCGCGCACGTTTGAAGAAGTTGGCTGCAAGACACTCGTCATACGGTTATCTGTTCCTGCATGCTCTGCTGAAGAAGGACAAGCTGGTCGTGAACAGGAAGCGGACCTACCGCCTCTATCGTGAAGAGGGGTTTCAAGTGCGCACCAAGTCTAGGAAGAAGCTACAAAGACCTCGGATGCCAATGGAGGTGCCTAATCAGGTCAATCAGCGCTGGTCTATGGACTTTGTGGCTGATCAACTCTCTAACGGAAGGCGCTTTAGGGTGTTAAATGTAGTCGACGACTACAATCGGGAGATGGTTGGACAGTTGGTCTCAATATCTATCTCTGGCCGTCAAGTAGCGCGGTTTTTAGACGATCTGATCCTAGAGCGGCAGCGACCTAAGACGATTATCTGCGACAACGGAACCGAATTCACCAGTAAGGCGATGTTCTTTTGGTCGCAAGAAACTGGCGTGAAGCTCGGCTTTATCCAACCAGGCAAGCCGACGCAAAATGCATTCGTTGAAAGCCTCAATGGCAAGTTCCGTAAAGAGTGCCTGAATGCACACTGGTTCAGATCGCTGGACGCAGCCCGAGACATAATTGATCAATGGCGTCACCACTATAACCACGAACGCCCACACAGCTCACTGAACTATTTATCGCCGGTTGAGTTTGCTCAACAAGCGGCTTAAAGTTGCTAAATCTCATCATCAAAGTGGGACTAATGATGGGGAAAGGTCAATCTTTTAAAAATAAAGGCTCAGGGATATAGATAAATTAGGACGTGTGGTTGAAATGGGATTC
>Ga0209308_10005023_pt1 | contig 10253 bp, 7 predicted proteins | sample COGITO_mtgs_1204_3_FD_184806 | JGI IMG/M metagenome (GOLD analysis project Ga0209308, IMG submission 184806) | Pelagic marine microbial communities from North Sea - COGITO_mtgs_120405 (SPAdes) (version 2) | ecosystem: Environmental > Aquatic > Marine > Epipelagic ...
CATCAAGCCGATCCAAAAAGGCCAAGGTAAAAGCCGGATTGCGCCGCCAAACAGCAAGCCAGTTTTCAGGATCGTTCTGTTCAAGCGCCCAGAACATGATATCGCGGCTTTCGTCAATCACCTGCCCATTTTTAAGCTTTAGGACTGGCACCGTGCCTTTTGGCGATGTGGCCAGGAAATCGGTCGGCTTGTCACGAAGCAGAATTTCCCGCAATTCAACTTTTTGACCACTTGCCGCAATCGCAAGCCGCGCCCGCATGGCATAGGGGCAACGCCGAAAACTCCAGAAAATCGGCAAATGGTCGACATGCGCCATGTTGTTAGGCTTTGCTGATATGGGCGGCAATAGCAAAATCAGAACCCTTAACGGTAAAGGCCTTGGCAAAACCCAGCACCAAAACACCATCACGCGGCACTAGCTGGAACATATGAAAATCGCCAAAATTGCGGATCAAATCCATAGTTGGCCCATGCGCTGCGGAAAAATCATCGCAAAGCCCACCGAATTTGGCATCGTCACGCACAATTTCAATCGCATCCACGGCAAATTTCAACCGGTTCCGCGCCCAAATATTCTGGCTTTTGGTCTCATCAGCACAAATCATACAGGTCGCCGCGCCTTGCGCCATCAAATCGCGAACATGCTGCGAGAGATGGCTGGTAAAGATATACAAACCGTCATCACGCCGGATAAAAGGCGACACGCCCATTTCAGGACTATCTTGCTGGCTGTTTACCGCAATATAAAGGGTACGAAGCTGCATAAGCGTATCACGCGCTTGCTCAATCTTTTCGCGCGACATTCGCGAGGAGTCTTCAAAGGCGGCGTTTTCCTGCATCTGCATTATCCTCAATTATCAAAACCAAATGGCATTCCAAGCCAAAGCGCCGTATCTAACGCGGCAATAACTATCATGGTCATGACTAACATGGTTGTGACGGCTGGCAAAATCAACTGCGTTGGCACAGCGCAGCAATCATGCCTTGCCAAGCCAATCACAATGGGTTTCGATAAAATCAAACCACCAACAAGGACGAAGGCACATGACACAATATGTTGATGTTGAAATCTACGCCGATATCATTTGCCCTTGGTGCTATATTGGCAAAAAGCGGCTTGATTCCGCCTTTGCCGCGCGCCCCCATGTAACCCCGCGCTATATCTGGCGGTGTTTTTTGCTTAATCCCACAATGCCCCCGGATGGCATGGATCGTCAGGCCTATCTGATTGGCAAATTCGGCAATGCCGCCAAGGCCGTTTATGGCCGTATTGTCGACGCCGGTCTTGAAAGCGGTATTGCATTTAATTTTGACGGAATCAAACGCACCCCCGATAGTCGCAAAACCCATCGCTATCTGCTTGCCGCTGCTGCCAAAGGCCATGATTTAAGCGACGCGTTTTTCAAAGCCTATTTCATTGATGGCCGCGATATTGGTGATGATAATGAACTTGCCAAAATCGCTCATGAAAAAGGCTTTACCATTGATCCGGCCAGCCTTGCCGATCCAGCCCTTGACCGGCAGATTGCCAATGATATCGAAATGTCGCGCCAGCTTCGGGTCGATGGCGTTCCATTTATGATTTTTGCAGGGCAATATGCCATTGCCGGCGCGCATATGCCCGAACATCTGATCCCCGCCATTGATGGCTGTAGTGTCAAACCGGCAGAATAACCCCAAACCGCTGGTAAATGCCTGAATTTTCGATGCGTCTGCCGCTATAGCAGCGCGACAAGGTCTTGCAAGACGGTTTTGCAGGCCGCTGGTTGCATCTCAAGCTTTGGAATTGGGGTTGTCACCACCAGACGATGATCAGCACGAAGCTGCACCCGCCCGCCCTGTTCGGCAATCCAGCCAATCAGCGCATCCGGACGAGCAAAATGATTATCGCGGAATGCCAATGACAATCCTTTTGGTCCTGCATCAATTTTTTCGACATTTGCCAAACGGCATAATTGTTTCAATTCGATCACCGAAAACAGGTTTTTGACCGGATCGGGCAAACCACCAAAACGGTCAACAAGCTCGGCAATCAATATATCGGTTGCCTGCGGATCAGCAAGATCGGCAATCCGGCGATAAAGCGACAGCCGCACGGTTAGATCGGGCACATAGGATTCAGGTAAGCGGATTTCCAGCCCTAGGTTGATTTGCGGTGTCCATGCCGGATTTGTAGCTTCTTCACTGTCGCCGCCACGACCCGATTTGGCTGCATCAACAGCTTGTCGCAACATTTCTTGATAAAGCTCAACCCCAACCTCACGAACATGGCCAGATTGTTCATCACCAAGCAGATTTCCGGCACCGCGAATATCCATATCATAAGATGCAAGCGTAAATCCGGCACCAAGCGTATCAAGCGTTTGCATAACCTCAAGACGGCGGCGTGCCTGCGGACTTAACAGCCGTTGCGGATCAGATGTCAGATAGGCATAGGCACGCTGGCGACCCCGCCCAACACGGCCACGAAGCTGGTAAAGCTGTGACAGGCCAAACATATCGGCACGGTGAATAATCATCGTATTGGCCGACGGGATATCAAGTCCCGATTCAACAATATTGGTTGATAGCAGAATATCGGCGTCACCATCGGCAAATCTTGTCATGACCTGATCAAGCTCATTAGCTGGCATGCGTCCATGCGCTGAAATCACCCGTGCTTCGGGTGCCAGCTTGGTAATGCGGTCATAAACCCGCTGCATATCATCAATGCGCGGACAAACCACAAACACCTGCCCGCCACGGAACATTTCCCGCTGGATCGCCTCGCGAAGAACAACGCCATCCCATGGGCCAACAAAGGTGCGAACCGCCAACCGGTCTACTGGCGGGGTTGCAATCAATGACATTTCGCGAACACCTGACAGCGCCATTTGCAGCGTACGCGGGATCGGCGTTGCAGACAGGGTTAACACATGGATATCACCGCGAAGCTCTTTTAGCCGTTCCTTCTGGCCAACGCCAAAATGCTGTTCTTCATCAATGATCAAAAGGCCAAGGTGATTAAACGCGATCGATTTTGCCAAAAGCGCATGCGTGCCAATGGCAATTTGAACTTCGCCGCTGGCAATATTTTCACGAATGACTTTAGCGTCGGCTGTTGATGTCATTCTGGACAACACACCAATTTTGACCGGAAAACCGGCAAATCGCTCAACAAAGACCTTGCCATGCTGGCGTGCCAGCAATGTTGTTGGTGCCACCAAAGCCACCTGATAACCCGCCATCGCCGCAATAAAGGCCGCGCGCAACGCCACTTCGGTTTTGCCAAAACCAACATCGCCACAAATCAGGCGGTCACTGGCCTTACCCGACGCCAAATCATCAACAACATCATTGATCGCATTTAGCTGGTCTTCAGTTTCGGCAAAGGCAAAACGCGCGCAAAATTCGCCAAAACTGCCATCTTCGGCAATCAAAGGTTCAGCACGCGCCCGATAACGCGCCGCCGCAATCTTGATGAGCTGTTCGGCCATAATCCGAACGCGGCCTTTGATACGGGCAACACGCGCCTGCCACGCAACACCACCTAGCTTGTCAAGCTGGGCTTCGCCACCGGCACTACCATAGCGCGACAACAGCTCGATATTTTCCACTGGCAGATATAATTTATCGCCACCAGAATAAACAAGATGAAGACAATCATGATCGCCGCCAGCGCTGTTAATGATGATTAGCCCTTCATAGCGGCCAATGCCATGTTCGGCATGAACCACCAGATCGCCTGTCTCAAGAACGCTGACCTCGCGCAGAAATTCATCACCTTTGGCACGTTTTGATTGCGGCCGTGATAAACGCTGGCCAAAGATATCCGGCTCAGAGACCACCACCAGATGATCGGTTTGAAATCCCGTTTCAAGCGGCCATTGCATCACATAAAAACCGCCAGATGCCGCATCTTCAATCGCGTTGAGCGGTTGCAGCGCGCCCGCGCCAAGATGCCCGTCCAACAAATCGGCTAACCGGCTTGCCGCCCCGGGCGAACTACAGGCAACAATGATTGGGCGTTTGGCAGCGCTACGCTCGGCCGTGACAAAGTTAGCCAATTCCGGAACCGCACTATTGCCTTCAACTTTGATCAGCCGGATTGCGGCCCGCCCACCAGCATCCTGCATCTGAGGCTGATCGAGTTTGGCTAAATCTTTTGCGCCATCTCGCCCGCCATCCTGAATAGGGGCAAAGGCAAATAGGCGACAAGCCCTGTCCTGTTCGAATAATTGATCGCTTTCAGTTTGTGATAGATACAGCTTTTCCGGTGCCAAAGGTCGGTAAGGGCTTGTCGCATCATCACTTCCATGCGCCAGACGCGCCTCATGGAAATCATGAATTTGAGCATAACGTGCGGCAATGGCAGCGTCGCTTTCGTGATCCAGCACAGTTGGCCAACCCGAACAATAATCGTTCAAACAGGCCAGATCGCCATGAAATAGCGGTAACCAATGTTCAATTCCCGGATGGCTTCGCCCTGCCGAGACTGACTCATAAAGCGCGTCACGGCTAGCCTTTGCGCCAAATAGCGATAGATAGCTGGTACGAAATTGCGCAATCGTCGCCTCATTCATCATAAATTCGGCGACTGGCCGCAAAATCAAGTTTTCGAGCTTGCCGATGCTACGCTGGGTAGCCGGATCAAAACTGCGGATCGTTTCGACATCATCGCCAAAGAAATCAAGCCGTGCTGGTACTGTTTGCCCGGGTGGAAACACATCCAAAATGCCGCCCCGAACCGCAAATTCACCGGTTTCCCGCACCGTATCGGTTCGCAAATAAGCCTGACCGGCCAGATAATCCGCCACGGTAGCAGGCCCAAGCGTTTGCCCATTTGTCAAATCCTTGGTTGCCTGACCCGCGGTAATCACCAGACTACTATCAGTAAAATAGGTCTTTGGCGGCACGCGCTGCAAAATCGCATTAATTGTTGTTAGCAAAATGCTTGGCCGCGTTTCCACATCACTGGCAAGCTGGGCAAGCGTTTCAATCCGGCGTCCCACCAACCCGCCTTGCGGTGACAGCCGGTCAAATGGCAAACAATCCCATGCCGGAAATTCAAGAAGGCGCAGATCGGGCGCTAACCGCCGCAGACTGTCGCCCATTGCCGTCATGCGAACATCATCGCGTGCCACATAGATAAAGGATTTACCGACCGAAGCGATCTGCAACAACGCCAAGGAGGCCACCCCATCAGGCGCGCCCCATATATCATTTTTTAAATTTACTTTATTGATATTTTTCATATAATTAATGTTCTTTTTTGAACTCTTTAATTAAATGAAAAACAGGCGTGTCATAAACCTCGGGTAGCGGCGCATTGCCCATCACCCATGCACAGATCGCAGGATCACCCGCCTCAAGCAAATTTTCAAAATCGGTAAGATCTGACTCATTGAGATGCGGCAAATGCATTTTGGCAAAATGCCCAAGCAAAAGGTCGGTTTCCTTCATGCCAGTATAGCTGGCTTGATAAATCAAACGGCGAACGCGATTTGACAATTCAGGCATAACAGTTGGGGCAGCTGGCGACGACATAAACGACTTCCTTTTTAAATCTAGTTTTTTGAAAATCTATGGCTTGGCTTTTTTCAAAAACTAGTTAGCTGGCAAATGACAGCAACAAATGGCTGGCATGGGATAACAGATATGGGCGATAATGCCTAGACACAAGCGTGCCTGTGCCCGATCATTTCGTCGGTAACAAGCATTGAGCGGCCGCCGCCTGATAAGGAGACAAGCATCGTGCATCCAAAGCGCCCCGCCGAGATATTTCAGCTTTTTGCGTCAACCACTAGCCTTGCCGGTGTTGGTGCCAAGCTGGCATCTGTGCTGGAAAAGCGTGTTGGACAGCATGTGATTGATGTTTTACGGCATTTGCCGATTGGCCTGATCGACCGCAGCCAGCGCCCATCGCTTGCCAATGTCGATGATGGCGCGATTGGCACTTTTGATTGTCTTGTGATTAAACATGACCGCCCGCCGCGGGGTGTTCGCCGTCCCTATCGGGTATTTTGCGAAAATGAAACTGGCGCGCTGGAACTGGTTTTTTTTCATGCGCATGATGATTATGTTGCCAAACAATTGCCCATTGGCGAGCGCCGGCTAATCAGCGGCCGCGTCGAGCTGTTTCAAGGCCGTGTGCAAATGGCGCATCCCGATCATATTTTACCACCATCACAAGCCAGCAAAATGCCGGTTTTTGAACCAGTCTATCCATTAACAGCGGGCTTAACGCCAAAAATTCTACGCCGCACCATTGCCGATGCCCTGACCCGCATTCCCGATTTACCCGAGTGGATTCCCCCCGCAATCATACAACAGCATGGCTGGCCCGATTTTGCCACGGCGATGCGCGCGGTTCATGCCCCGCAAAACGCGGCTGACCTGTTGCCGACCAGTCCGGTGCGGGCGCGTGTTGCCTTTGACGAATTGTTGGCTAACCAGCTGGCGATGCGTATGGTACGCTACAGCGCTGCCGAGGTAACGCCAGGCCGCGCCTATTGCGGCGATGGCCATATCACCAGCAAGCTTCGCGCCAGCCTTCCCTATGAAATGACCGGCGCCCAAAACCGCGCCATTGACGAAATTACCAGCGATCAAGCCAAACCAAAACGCATGCTTCGAATGCTGCAAGGCGATGTTGGCTCGGGAAAAACGCTTGTCGCATTATGGGCGATGCTAAATGCGATGGAAGCCGGCGCGCAGGCCGCGCTTTTGGCACCAACCGAGGTTTTGGCGCGCCAGCATCATGCCAGCATCCAAGCAATGCTTGCCCCACTTAATATCGAAATCGGCCTTTTACTTGGCCAAGGGCGTGTGACGGCAAATGCAAAAACCGGAACCACCACCATGCCTGTTCTAAGCCGGAAAGACACGCTTGAAAAACTGGCCGATGGCAGCCTGTCACTCGTGGTTGGAACGCATGCGCTATTGTCGGAAACTGTTGCCTTTCGCGATCTTGGCTTGGCGGTTGTTGACGAACAGCACCGGTTTGGCGTGCGACAGCGGATTCTACTTGGCGAAAAAGGGGCGCATGTCGATGTTATGGTGATGACCGCAACGCCGATTCCGCGAAGCCTTGCCATGACCGCCTATGGCGATCTTGATCATTCCCGCCTTGACGAAAAACCGCTTGGTCGCTTGTCAATCGACACGCGCGTTCTGCCAAGTGATCGTTTAGGCAATGTCATATCCAGCCTTGGGCGCGCACTTGGTGAAGGAAAACGCGCCTATTGGATTTGCCCGCTTGTTGAAGAGTCTGATAAGCTGGACATTGCCGCCGCCGAAGACCGGTTTGCCGCTTTGGCACGCGCGCTTCCCCATATCACTGTTGCGCTTGCACATGGCAAAATGAAGGCTGGTGAGCGCGATAGCGCGATGCAGGCGTTTCGCGATGGTACGGCGCAATTGCTGGTCGCGACAACGGTTGTCGAAGTTGGCGTTGATGTGCCTGAAGCCAGCATTATCATTATCGAACATGCCGAACGGTTTGGTCTTGCACAATTGCACCAGCTACGCGGCCGTGTTGGCCGCGGCGATCAGCAAAGCAGCTGTCTTTTGGTCTATCACGGTGCTTTAAGCGAAACCGCGGCAAAACGGCTTGGCGTCATGCGCGACACAAATGACGGTTTTGTCATTGCCGAAGAAGATTTGGAATTGCGCGGGCCGGGTGAATTTCTCGGGCAACGCCAATCCGGCATGCCCGAATTTGTGCTTGCTGACCTCGCGGCGCATCGCGACCTGCTCAGCCTTGCCCGAAACGAGGCTGGCCGAATATTAGAGCAGAATGGCCAAAACCATATGAATTTGTTGCTCAGCCTGTTTGATCGCGACAGTGCGGTCAAATTCTTAGCGTCCGGCTAGATTTGCGCTTAACCCAATTTTTTAGCGGCCTTTTTTGCCTCCGGTTTTTTCGCTACGGCCTTTTTTGCCGCTGGTTTTTTCGCTGCGCGCTTTTTTGGAGCTTTTTCTACATTGATCGCTCTATCTGGCGGCGACACGATTCCGCCCGACACGACCAGCTTGACCGCTTCTTCATTGGTCATATCAAGATGGATGATATCTTTTACCGGGCAAAACAGCAAAAAGCCTGATGTTGGGTTTGGCGTTGTCGGGATAAACACATTCACATTTGACCCCGGAACCAGACGGGCAACCTCGCCCTTTGTCGAGCCAGTAACAAACCCGATAACCCATAAGCCACGCCGCGGATATTCAACAAGAACCACCTCGCGAAACGCATCGGACTGGGCGGAAATCACAGTTTCCAAAATCTGCTTAGTTGCACCATAGATCGTGCGAACGACCGGCATGCGGTTTAGCAAAGATTCGCCAAGCCGGATAATCCAGCGTCCTAAGAAACCAGCAGCAACCGCACCAATCAGCGTGATCATCACGCCGCCAACAACAAGTCCTGCCCCCGGAATATCGCCAAGGCTCCAGGTTGAAAAAGCCGGAATAAGCTTATTCACCTGACCATCGATCAATTCAATCGCAGCCCAAGTGATATAGACGGTCAACAAAACCGGTGCTGTGACAAGAAGGCCGGTAAAGAACCACCCACGCAACCGCGCGAAAATACTGGGCTTTACAATTTCTGGTTCATTATCGCTGATATTCATACCAATTCCCGCTGTGAAATATCAAAACATGTAATAAAGGCGCATGCCTTGGCCGCCCCGAAGCCACGCCTAAATTATTTGCGCTTTTTACACCGATTTAGCAAATGGTTTCAATTTTCCTTGCATCATCGATGTTTTGCCCAAAGCCTAGACAATATGTCATATGGATGCTGCTTTTCATTTTTCAAGACATCATCGCTTTGATAAGCTGGCTCGCATGACAAATCATCTAAATGAACTTGACCGGCTGTATCGGATTATGATCCGGCTACGTGACCCAGAAACCGGTTGCCCATGGGATGTTGCACAAGATTTTGCCAGCATCGCCCCCTATACGATCGAAGAAGCTTATGAGGTGGCTGATGCCATTCAAATTGGCGACCGCACCGCTATTCGTGATGAGCTTGGCGATCTTTTGCTGCAAGTTGTCTTTCACGCGCGCATCGCCGAAGAAGAAGGCAGTTTTGCGCTTGAAGATGTAGCTAAAAGCATTTCCGACAAAATGGTGGCTCGCCATCCACATGTATTTGGCGATGATGATCGGCCATCGGTTGAATCGCAAAACGGGCTTTGGGAAGATGTCAAGGCGCGCGAACGCGCTCAAAAAGGCGAAACCAAACTCCTTGAAGGCATTGCCCGCGGCCTGCCGCCAATGCTGCGCGCGTTGAAATTGCAAAAAAGAGCTGCACGGGTCGGGTTTGACTGGCCCGAAATTGGTCAGGTTCTGAACAAAATGAAAGAAGAGGCCGAAGAATTAGCCGTTGAGCTTGCCCGTGAAAATAAAGACCAGACACGCATTCAAGATGAGGTTGGTGATCTGCTTTTTGTTGCGATTAATCTGGCAAGAAAAGCTGGCGTTGATCCAGAAACTGCCCTTCAAAACTGCAATCTAAAGTTTGAAAACAGATTTAACTATGTCGAAGAACAGGTTGTATTAAAACATAAAAACTTTACTGATGTATCGCTAAATGTAATGGAAAGCTATTGGCAGGATGCCAAGGCCTATGATCGCAAACAGACATCTGACTAATAGCCCCAAACCGCGTCACGCAAACGGTTCCAGCCAGCCTGGCTCGACACGGCCATAAAGGGCGCTTTCATGGCGACATGGAACCGGCTTTCATCGCGAAGCATCGCTGCATAGCCGCCCGCCTCACGGCATAGCAAATCAACGGGCGCATGATCCCATGGTGTTGAATTCCCATGAATGAGGAAATCTTCATCACCGCTAGCGATCAAACAGGCCTGAACACCGGCACTGCCGGTAAAGCGACGCCCGGCCAGCAAACGCAACCGCGCTTGAAAGGCGCTTTTTTGCGGCTCGATCAGTCCAAGACTATTGCCCGAACCAAACATCAGATCAACATCATCTGAACGGCCTTCAAGACGAAGACTGGCCGCACCGTTTTTATCAATGCGAACCGCGCCCTGCCCGTTGGCAGCGTAAAACAGCGTTTGGGTCAACGGCTGCCAGATCCAGCTTTGCACCGGCTGTCCATTCCACAGCAAAGCCACCATGCTGCAAAAGGCCGGTTTGCCTTCGACAAAATTCTTGGTGCCGTCAAGCGGGTCAATCGTCCAACCATAACCAACCGGAATGTGATCACGAATGGCCGGTGTCAGCGATGCGGCTTCTTCGCC
>Ga0209308_10005025_pt1 | contig 10251 bp, 6 predicted proteins | sample COGITO_mtgs_1204_3_FD_184806 | JGI IMG/M metagenome (GOLD analysis project Ga0209308, IMG submission 184806) | Pelagic marine microbial communities from North Sea - COGITO_mtgs_120405 (SPAdes) (version 2) | ecosystem: Environmental > Aquatic > Marine > Epipelagic ...
TCAGGCGCTACTTCAGGTGCCACAGGTATTGTACAAAGTGTAACGGCGACTAGAAATACAGCAGTTACTTCTATCACAGCTTCAGGCACAGATATTGAGGGTGCTTTTTCAGCGGCCGTTGTTACTTTAAGTAATCACGGTGTTAGAGACGGCCAACAAATTCATTTAACAGGTGGTAGTTTTCAAATAGACTCATCAGCTACAAGTGATACAACCGTTTATACGGCTAGAAATACTACAACAAATACTTTTGAATTATTTGACTCTGCTGGTACAACAGCAATAAATGTAACATCATTTAGTTCAGCACCTACTTTAGAACACACAACAATAGTTGTTGGTAATGTTGAAGGCACATTTAGTGCTGGCGAAGTTGTAACAGGTCAAACTTCAAACGCAGCTTTAACTTTACAAACAAATGCTTTAGGTTTTAAAGCTGTAGGCACAAGAGATATTACAGCAGTTAAACAAATTGGTATGGCAGGTTCGCCAGCCTATACTGCTGATACATCATTGACATCAACTCACGGCACAAACACTACAATTACAGGTAACGTTACGGTTGCTAATTCAGACGCTACGGTTTTTGGTAAAGGTACAAACTTTACAAATGATATTAAAATTGGTGATTCAGTTACATTTACAAATGACGCAGGTTCAACGGTAACAGGTATTGTAAAATATGTTGTATCACAAACAGAATTAGAATTAACAGCCGCTGTTGGTAGTTCAGATGTAACTACAGCTGCCGTTTTAACAAGAAGAAGAGCTAAATTAAATAATCCAGAAAATAATATTTCAATATTTAAGTTACCTTATATAACGGTAAAAACTTTAAAAACAACAGCAAATAGTGGAGCAACTGATACTAACTTTAATATTAGAAGAAACTTTACAATTTCATTATCATCAAATGGTGATGAAACAATTACAGCAGGAACAAATGAAACTTTTGCTTCTTTTGCTGCTGATGATTTTTCAGCAAGTATAATGACACTTGGCTCTGGTGGAACAGGTGCTGTAGGTGATATATTAAATTTATCAGGTACTAACCACGAGGGTGATAATATATTGACACTAGGTGGTTCGCCAACAGGTAAAACTTTAAAATTTGACTTTGGTGCTAACTTTGCTGGTCACAAAATAAAAATTTTAGCAACGGTACAAAGAACGGTTGCTGGTTCAAAAACAAAAACTTTAAACTCTAATCAAACGGTTGCCATTTCATCACAAGCTACTATTGAAAGTGGTGTTATTGGTTTAGGCAAGGCTGATGTTTTTGCCTTAAACAATGTTTATATGTCATCTGGTTTTGGTTCATCTGCTTCTTCAAGTGATACAGATATTACAAATAGATTTGAATTAGATACAGGTCAAAGAGATAACTTCTATGATATAGGTAGAATTAGATTAAAACCTGGTGCTTTAAAACCAACAGGTCAATTACTTGTAGATTTTGATTTCTTTGCTCACGGTTCTGGTGATTATTTTGATGTAGATTCATATTCAGGAGTAATTGATTATGAAAATATACCAAGTTACACTTCTGATACTACTGGTGACAGATTTGAATTAAGAGATTGTTTAGATTTTAGACCAAGAGTTGATGACGCTAGTACAATTAATTCAGGTTCAAATGATAGAAGTTTTGACGGAACAGGTTCATCAACGGTTGATGTGGTTCAATTTAATTCAGATATTACAACAGATTTAGAATTTTATCTAAACAGAATAGATAAAGTTTTTATCACTAGAGAAGGATCATTAAAAATTTTAAAAGGTGCTTCATCTTTAAATCCACTAAAACCAGAAAATTTAGATGGCCATTTATTATTAGCTACTTTAACAATACCTAGTTATACACTTAATACAGATGAGGTAATTGTAGAAAAAGAAGATAATATTAGATACACAATGAGAGATATTGGTTCTTTAGAAAACAGAATTAAAAATATAGAATATTACACACAACTTTCATTATTAGAACAAGACGCTCAAACTTTACAAATACAAGACGCTGATGGTTTTGACAGATTTAAAAATGGTTTTGTTGTAGATAACTTTACAGGTCACAATGTAGGTGATGTTGGTAACAACGATTACAAATTATCTATTGATAGAAGTAGAGGAGAGGCAAGAACACCATTTAATGAGGATGTTGTTGAGTTAGAAGAAGTTGATGATGATTTAACTTCTATATTGTCTGGCGATAGAACAGCAGCTAATTATCAAAAAACAGGCGATTTAATTACTCTGCCATATAGTGAATCAACTTATTTAGAACAACCATATGCTACTAAAACAGAAAACTTAAATCCATTTTTAGTATTTGATTGGATAGGAAATATAGAATTAGACCCACCAGTTGATGAATGGAAAGAAACAAGAGTTGCTCCTGAGCTTGTTTTAAATAGAGAGGGCACTTTTGATAATTTATTAAGAGAAAGAGGTTTAGCAAACACATCACAAGAAATACCAGTTGGTACAGAATGGAACGAATGGCAAGATCAATGGACAGGTAATCCTAGAACAGGTGACGCTTGGAATTGGAGAGGACCTGTTGGTTTATTAACAAGAACAACAACCACGGATGTTGTACAAACAAGAGCTGGAATTAGATCAACAATTGTACCTCAATCAGTTAGAGAAAGTTTAGGTAATAGAGTAATATCAGTTAACTTTGTACCATTTATTAGAAGTAGAACAATCACATTTACTGCTAGAGGTATGAGGCCAAATACGAGAGTATTCCCTTTCTTTGACAATATTGATATATCAGTTTATGTAACTCCTGATAGTGGTTCTTTAGGTGGTAATATAGTAACAGACGCTAATGGTTCAGTTACAGGAACATTTGCCATACCTGATCCAAACACTTCATCAAATCCTAGATGGCGAACAGGTAAAAGAGTATTCAGATTAACTAGTTCATCAACTAATGTTCAGGATAAAACAAGTGTGGCTACTTCAGCAGAAGCTGATTATAGCGCTAAAGGTTTATTAGAAACTACACAAGAGGCAATCATATCAACTAGAGAAGCTGTAACGGTAAGAGAAACCGTAACATCAACTAGACGAACAACAAGATCAACTAGACGAGTTATTGGTAGAATTAATACAAATGAAAATAACAGAGACCCATTAGCTCAATCATTTATTGTTGATGAAGAAGATGGTATTTTTATAACTTCTCTTAATGTTTTCTTTGCTACAAAATCAAGCACAATACCAGTAAGAGCAGAAATTAGAAATATGGTAAATGGTTATCCTGGCCAAAAAGTTGTTCCGTTTGCTCAAAAATATTTAAATCCAAGTGCTGTAAATACAAGTTCAGACGCTTCAACAGCAACAACATTTACTTTTGACTCTCCTGTTTATTTACAAGAGGGTATTGAGTATTGTATAGTGTTATATTCAGACTCAACAGATTACACAACTTATATCGCTAGATTAGGTGACACCGTAATAGGTTCAGATAGAACGGTATCTAAACAACCAACAAGTGGTGTTTTATTTAAATCTGCTAACTATCGTACTTGGACTCCAGAACAAATGGAAGATTTAAAATTTACGTTAAATAAAGCTGTATTTGATACATCAGCTTCAGGTACTTTAACATTAGCAAATAAAACTTTACCTACAAAAACTTTAGTTACAAACCCTATTAGAACATTTAATGGCACAGGTTTAATTAGAATATTCCACAAAAATCACGGAATGCATTCTACTAGTGATAACGTTACAATTGCTGGTGTAGAATCAGGAACGTATAACGGTATAACTGCTGAACAAATTAACACAACGTACACAAGTATTTCAAATATAACTTTAGATAGTTATGATGTTACAACTGCTGGTACGGCAAACGCTACAGGTGACGTAGGCGGTTCAAGTGTAACTGCTACACAAAATAGATTGTATGATGTTTTACAACCACAAATTGGTCACGTTGTTCATCCAGAAACTTCTTTAACATCTACATTAAGGTCAACAACTGGTAAATCTATTCACGGTTCAGAAACACCATTTAGTTTACAAGCTACTACAGCAGCTGAAAATATTGTATTAGGCGATAACTACTATTTCGAAGAACCAAAATTAGTAGCAGGTGATATAAACCAAACAAATGAAATGTCAGGTTCTAAATCAATTGTATTTAACTTGACAATGAGTTCAACAAATTCTAATTTATCTCCAGTTATAGACTTAAAAAGGGTAAATGCTTTTGCTATATCAAACAGATTAAATAATCCAACGGTGTCATCAACTGATACATTTACAGGTGACGGATCAACTACAGCATTTACTTTATCTGGTTCGCCATCAAGTGTACACTTATTAGCAATTAAAAAAGATGGTAAAAAATTACAACCAATTGATGACTTTACGGTTTCAGGCACGACTTTAACTATGGACTCAGCACCTGCTAGTGGTTCAAAAGTTGTAGCTAAATTAACTAACACGGTTGACTTTGAAGAAGACACAGCAACAGAGGGTGGTTCATCTTCAGGTTCATACATAACTAAACCAATTAACTTATCAAATGCTTCAACAGCATTAGATGTTAGATTAGCGGCTAGTGTAAGATCAACTTCATCAATTAAAGTTTTCTTTAGATTATCAGGTGGTGAAGAAACAAGAAGAATAGAAGATATACCATACACAGCGTTTAATACAGATGGTAGTCCAGACACAGCTGTTGATCCGTCAAATGGTGACGCAGTTTTAGATTTAGATTTTAAAGATTATAAATTTAGCGCTAGCACTTTACCAGAGTTTACTTCATTTCAAATTAAAATAGTATTTAATGGTACGGTATCAGCTTTACCAGCAAGATTAAAAGATTTTAGAGCATTAGCATTGGCAGTATAATATGAGTTTAATTAAAATAGAAAATTTTGAAAATTTAGCAAAAGACACAAGCACAAATGCTATTGTAAATACAAGTAAAAGTGAGTTTCAATTATATATGAAACGAAGACAAGAAAGAAATAAAAATGGTGATAAATTAAGAAACGCTTGTAAAGAAATAAATAATTTAAAGAGTGAATTAAGAGAAATTAAAAGTTTATTAGTAAAGGTATTAGAGAAATAAAATGGCAGCTAGATCGGTAACAACATCAAATACACTAGAGCAGTTTCGTACAACTTTCAATAGTTTGTCGGGTACTGATATTGGTGATTTAGCCACATTAGGCACAACAGAAAAAGGTAGTATTATTGGTGCTATAAATGAGATTAATACCTCAGTTACGGCCTCTGGTTTTAATTTAGAAGATGATAGCTCTACGGTTCAATCAATCGTAGCAGGTAATACTTTAAAAGTTTCAAGTGGTTCAGGTATTTCTGCTGTTGTATCAGCAACGGATACTTTAACTATATCAGTAGCAGGTGGTGATATTAGTCAAAATGTTTATTTTGATGTAATTGGTACTCAACACAACGCTGATGGTTCTAACACTTACACAAGTTTAACGGTGGCAGTAGCCTCTAAAACAAGTGCTCATATTTACCAAGGCACAGGTTCTAGTAATGGTTACACAATTGATGGAGTTGAAGGCCCGTTTTTAAATATGAAAGTAGGAAATACTTACAGATTTGATCAAGCGGATAGTACAAACTCTGGTCACCCATTATTATTTTATTATGACGCTGGTAAAACAACGGCTTATTCAACAGGGGTAACAACTAATGGAACACCTGGTAGTGCCGGAGCATATACACAAATTGTGGTATCGGAAACGACACCAAATATATTATATTATCAATGTAGTTCACACGCTCATATGGGTAGTAGGATAGATACACAATCCTCAACCAACGTTATTGATACATCAACAGCATTCGTAGATTCAACTGGAACAGCAGTGGTATTTGCCTCACAAGCATTTTCAATTGCTCAGGCGGTTGCTCTAGGATAATATTATAAATAGTAAAAAGGGAAAATTTAAATGGCTAACGATTTTAAAAGATTTGCGAAACCAAGTGTAGGTACAAGCACAGGAGCTTCAGCTGACGCTGTATATACAGTTCCAGCAGGGGCAGGATCATCAGCGTTAGAATCAATCATAATCGGAATAACTTTAGCAAATAAAACATCAACAGGTGTAACTGCTTCGGTATTTTTAGATAACGAAGATGGTTCAAATGATGTTTTTATTGTAAAGGACGCTACAGTCCCAGCAGGCTCTTCATTAGAAATAATGTCAGGAAATAAACTAGTAGTACAAAACGATGGCAGTAATGCTGACGTTATTAGAATTTCTTGTGGAACAGGTTCTGCTTTGGACGCTATAGTAACTGTACTTGAAGACGTATAATAAATAAAAAAAGAGAGATTAAATGGCTTATATTGGTAAAAAACCAGAAGATTTAATTAGAGGTAATGCTACTTACAATGCCTTTACTGGCGATGGTTCAACTACTACTTATGACGTAACAAATTTATTACCAGACGGTGGTCAATTTGACGTTGAAGTTTTTGTTGACAACGTTAGACAAGAGGCAGGCTCTAGTAAATCTTACACAATTGGCCAAGATGGAAGTGGTGACTTAAAAAGAATTACTTTTAATGTAGCTCCAGATGATGGTTCTGAAATTTATGTCATTAATCCTGGTAGAGAAACTTCATTAATTACGGTAGCTGATGACACTATTACAACAGCAAAATTACAAGATGACGCCGTTACAACAGCCAAAATTACAGACTCAAATGTTACAACTGCTAAGATAGCTGCTGACGCTATTACAGGTGCTAAGATAGCTGATGACGCTATAAACTCTGAACACATAACAGATGGTTCAGTTGATAATGTACATTTAGCAGGTTCAATAGCAAATGCTAAATTAGCAAATAGTTCAATTACAATTAACGGAACGGCCGTATCTTTAGGTGGTTCTGTAACAGCAGGCACAAACTGGCAAGCCGTAACGGTTGCTGATGGTTCTACAACTTTAAATGCTGAAGCTGGCAAAGGTTATTTCCTTGACACTAATACAGGTGTTATTGAAGTATTTTTACCTGCTTCACCAACTAGAGGTGATACTTTTATTTTTGCTGATTATTCTGGCACTTTTGCTACAAATAGAGTTTTAATTAATACAAGAGGTAAAAACATTGATAGTACAGAGGCAGCGGGAGAATTTAGTTTAACAACAAATAATCTAATGGTAGAAATAGTATTTGTTGATAATGAAAAAGGTTACCTAGTAAAAGAAAATGAATCTAAATCAGGTTTATCTCTAATTGATGGTGGTGATTATACGCCAGCAGAATATGTAGCTGCTACAGGCGGAACCGTATCCACAATTGGAGATTTTAAATTTCACAAATTTACAGGTGATGGTTGTTTTGTAGTAAGTAATGTGGGTAATTCTAAAGGTTCAGAAACGGTTACGGCATTAGTTGTCGCTGGAGGTGGTGGAGGATTTAATAATGGCGGTGGCGGCGGAGGTGCCGGCGGCCTTAGAAATATTGCTAGCCAACCAGTTTCAACTCAAACATATCCAATCACGGTAGGTGGCGGTGGTGCCAAAGGGCCAAGTGTTGCGGCTGGTGCTAATTCAGTATTTTCAACAATAACGTCAGCAGGCGGTGGTACAGGCGGAACTCCTGGCGGAGGGACTGGAGGTAACGGAGGATCAGGTGGCGGTGCTGGAGGTAATGGTGGTAACGCTGGTACAGGAGGTAGTGGTAATACTCCTCCAACAACTCCTCCACAAGGTAATGATGGTGGATCACACGGCCCAGTACCAAATTATAACGCAGGCGCAGGTGGTGGAGGATCAAGTCAAGCTGGTCAAACAGCACCAAATCCAGGAACTCCTGGAACTCCAGGTGGTCACGGTGGCAATGGTACAGATGTATCAGATGATTTCCCTGCTCCATTAGGTGGCAATCCAGCAGGATTTTATGCTGGTGGCGGCGGTGGTGGAGGTAATGATGATGGTCCAGGCAGTGCTTCAAATACACCAACTGCTCCAGGAGGTGGAGGTTTTGGATCTTCTGGACCAGGTTCAACTGCTGGAGCAGGTACAGCTAATACAGGTGGCGGAGGCGGTGGTGCTCCTACAGGTGGTACTAACGCTAATAACGGTGGTTCAGGAATTGTTATTGTAAAATATAAGTTTCAAAATTAATGAGTAAATAATATGGCATACATAGGAAGACAACCAGCATACGGAAGTTTTGAGAAACAGTCTTTAACGGCTGATGGCTCTACAACTACATTTACTTTAAATTATACCGTTGGTTCATCTTCATCAATTTTAATTTCAGTTGCTGGTGTACACCAGGAACCTGAAGTCGCTTACAACCTTTCAGATGGTGGAACAAAAATAGTATTTACAGCCGCTCCAGAAAGTGGCGATACGGTATTTGTAGTATTTTTAGGTATAGCATATGATGTTGGTACTTTATTAGGCACAGGTGCTATCACAGGTCAAACAGCAGAAACATCTGTTGCTGATGACGATTTAATTTTAATTTACGATACTTCAGCGGCTGCTTTAAGAAAAATGACAAAAGCAAATTTTGCTCCTGCTGTAAGTTTATCATACACAACAAGAAATTACACAGGCGATGGTTCAGATACAACTTTTACGGTAACAAATGGTACAACGGTTGATAGTGTATTGGTTACTGAAAACGGAGTTTTACAAAAACCTACAACAGACTATACAATTTCTGGAACAACTTTAACTTTCCAAGGTGGAGCTCCAGCAAACGGTGTAGCGATACAAATTAGGGAGTTACCAGTACAAAGTAATTAATAAATAGTATTATGACAACAAAAATTACAGGTGCTAATATAGATTCAATAGCAAATACAGGTGTTAAATGGAATGCTGTAACGGTTGCTGACGGATCAACTCAATTATCAGCTTCAGCAGGTAATGGATATTTTTTAGATACAAATGCTGGTGTTATAGATGTTAAATTACCTACATCACCTACAAGAGGTGACACAATTATTTTAGCAGACTACGGTAATAATTTTGCCACAAATAGAGTAGTCGTAGATACAGGTGGGAAAAAAATTGATAGTGTAGTTGGTGGTGAACCAGGCACAGGTGGTTTTACATTAGAAACAAATGGCGCTGTAGTAGAATTAGTTTTTGCTGATGATACAGCAGGTTGGATTATAAAACAAAATAGTGCTCCTTCAGATTTAGGAGCTGAAGATTACGCTACTTTTATAGAGGCTACAGGTGGTACCGTAACAACTTCAGGTAATTTTAAAGTTCATTCATTTACAGGTGACGGTTGTTTTGTGGTATCAGCAGTAGGTAACTCTGATGGTTCAGAAAAAGTTTCTTATGTAGTTGTTGCTGGTGGTGGAGCAGGTGGTGGAAATGATCACGGAGGCGGAGGTGGCGCTGGTGGTTACAGAGAAGGAAAAGATACACCAACAGATTCTTATTCAGCTAGTCCATTAGCAGCAGCTTGTTCAGGTTTACCGGTTTCTGCTGCAACTTATCCTATAACAGTCGGAGCAGGGGGAGCAGCTGGTTCTGCCCCTACAGGTTTTAGAGGTGTCAATGGTAGTAATTCAGTTTTTAGCACGATCACTTCGGCAGGTGGCGGAGGTGGTGGTTCAAATCACCCTTCTGGTCCAGGACCAGTAGCAAGAAATGGTATTGCTGGAGGTTCAGGTGGTGGTGGAGCAGGAATTGGAGGACAACCTAATGGCACAGGTGGAACAGGAAATACACCTCCTGTAAGTCCAGCACAAGGTACTGATGGTGGTGATGGTAATTATAGTGGCGGTAGCCCAGCAGGTTATCCAACAGGCGGTGGTGGAGGTGCTGGAGCAGTAGGCGGCGATGGCTCAGGTCCAAACGCAGGTGCTGGTGGGGCAGGTGCTACATCTTGTATTACAGGAAGTCCTGTGGCAAGAGCAGGTGGCGGAGGTGGTTCTTCTTACCCTAGTGGTAATAATGGCGCTGGTGGCTCAGGAGGTGGAGGAGCTGGAGTAACAAACGCTACTGTTAATCCTGGAACAGCCAACACAGGTGGTGGCGGTGGTGGACTTTCACAAGCTGATTCAACAGCAGGAGGTCTTGGTGGATCAGGCGTAGTAATAATAAGATATAAATTCCAAAGTTAAGTTTTAAACTAATCAATTACAATCCATTATAAATAGTATTAATAACAATTACTTGAATGGCCTACTCTAATAAGAGAATTAGGTTATTCATATAAAAGGAGATTAAAACTATGGCACATTTTGCTAAATTAGGCGTTAACGG
>Ga0209308_10005026_pt1 | contig 10250 bp, 8 predicted proteins | sample COGITO_mtgs_1204_3_FD_184806 | JGI IMG/M metagenome (GOLD analysis project Ga0209308, IMG submission 184806) | Pelagic marine microbial communities from North Sea - COGITO_mtgs_120405 (SPAdes) (version 2) | ecosystem: Environmental > Aquatic > Marine > Epipelagic ...
GAATGGGAAGGCGATGTCGTGTTCCTGCATGAAGTGATCGCCGGGTCCGCAGATCAGTCATACGGTGTGCATGTCGCCAAGCTTGCCGGCCTGCCGCCGCCGGTGGTGGCGCGCGCACAGGAAGTTCTGCGAATACTTGAACAGGGTGAACAGTCAGGTGCGCTGGCCCAGCTTGCCGACGACCTGCCGTTGTTTTCGGCGGCGCCCCCCCCGGTCGTGTCGGAAACCGCCCCGTCAGCGGTTGAAGAAGAACTCGCCGACATTAATCCCGATGAGCTCAGCCCGCGAGACGCGCTTGAAGCGCTTTATCGGCTGAAAGGGCTTCTCTAGCGCCGGGTGCGCCGGATCAGATATCGGCCCAGCCCGCCGGCGGTTTGCCCTTGCCCGGGTGGACCGCACCGCAGCTGTCGCAGGTGCGCGCGGCTTCGTCGGCATAGAACGCTTCATACAGGGGCGGCAGGTCGTCGACGATATTGTGCACCGGCACCTCTATGCGGTGGATGCAGGCCATGCACTCGAAACAGTACCATTCGAACGCGTCCAGCATCCCCGCCATGCGGGGTGATTCCACGACCAGCCCGTAGGAGCCCGCCACCGGGCGCTGTGGCGAATGGCGCATGTGGGGCGGCAGCATGAACACTTCGCCCTCGTTGATACGCACATCCCTGATCTGGCCCTCATCGACGACCTTCAGGATCATGTCGCCTTTGATCTGATAGAAAAATTCCTGCACCGGGTCATCGTGAAAGTCGACCCGGGTGTTCGGCCCGCCGATGATCTGCGCGATCATGCCGTCCTCCTCGAAGAGCAGCTTGTTGCCCACGGGGGGTTTCAACTGGTCGCGGAACCTGTCGACCCAGTGATCGAGATTAAAGGGGGGGTTTACGGTCATCGCGTCGCCTTCAGGTTGTCGGGGCCAGACAAGTCATGTCATCCTGACATATATTCCGCACAGGTTTCCTTAATTCAGATCAAACCCGGAATCGTATTCGGACATTCTTTAGACATGTTATATATTCCGCTGATCTGCAGAATTGGTAACCACTAGATGCGTTCTATTCCTAAACAGCGCCGGATCATCGACCGCGCCGCGATGGTCGGCGAGATTGACCAGCTCATTACCGGCAAGGCCCTGCCGCAGGAGATCCGTGAGGAGTTCCTCGCTCTTCTGAAGGCGGCAATGGAACACGGACGGGCGGAAATCCGTCATCGTTTCGATGCGGGCGAAGCGAATGGCGAGCAGGTTGCCGAGGCGTTGTCGTTCCTTGCCGACCAGGTCATCCGCCTGATTTACGATTTTGCCACCGATCATGTTTATCCGGCAGCAAACCCGACCGAGGGCGAGCGCCTGAGCGTTGCGGCCGTCGGCGGGTACGGCCGTGGCGAACTTGCACCATATTCCGATATCGATCTGCTGTTCGTGCTGCCCTACAAGGAAACGGCGCGCCAGGAACAGGTCATCGAATACATCCTGTATATGCTGTGGGACCTGAAACTGAAGGTCGGCCAGGCCACCCGCTCTGTCGATGAATGCATCCGCCTGGCGCGCAGCGATCTGACCATTCGCACCGCCATGCTGGAATCCCGCTACCTTTGGGGCGACAAGAAGCTCTATAACGAATTGCGCCGCCGGTTTTATGCCGAGGTTGCAGATGATTCCGGACCTGAATTCGTCGAGGCCAAGCTCGCCGAGCGCGATGCCCGCCATGACAAGCTTGGAGGTTCCCGCTACGTGCTGGAGCCTAATATAAAGGAAGGTAAAGGGGGCCTGCGCGACCTGCAGACGCTCTACTGGATTGCGAAGTATCTGTACAAGGTCGACGAGGTATCCAACGTTGTCGATCGCGGCGTGCTGTCAAAGAAAGAGGCCAGCCGCTTCGATCGCGCCCATCGTTTCCTGTGGGATGTGCGGTGTCACCTCCACTTTCTTGCCGGGCGCGGCGAGGACCGCCTGACCTTCGACATGCAGCCGGAAATTGCGCAGCTTCTGGGGTATCGAAATCGTGCGGGTGCGCGCGGCGTCGAACGTTTCATGAAACATTATTATCTGATCGCGAAGGAGATCGGCGATCTGACGCGCATATTCTGTGCGGCGCTCGAGGCGGAACACCAGCGTAAACCGAAATTCCGGCTCCCGTCGCTCGGGTTGTTCCAGAAATCGATCGAGGGATTCGAGGTCGAGGGTGGCCGCTTGAATATCGCCAAATCGCGGGAATTCGTTGATGATCCGGTAAAGATATTGCGCCTGTTTCATACGGCGCAGGCCGAGCAACTCGATATACACCCCAAGGCGTTGCGGGCGATCACGCGGAACCTGAACGTGATCGATTCCATTCGGGACGATGCCGAGGCGAACCGCCTGTTTACGGAAATGCTGACGTCGGAGACCGATCCCGAGACAACGCTGCGCCGCCTGAACGAGGCCGGGGTTTTCGGTCGCTTCGTCCCCGATTTCGGCCGCGTCGTCGCCCAGATGCAGCACGACATGTATCATGTCTATACGGTCGACGAGCACACCATATTTGCCATCGGTATCCTGCGCGGTGTCGAGAAAGGCAAGTATGTCGAGGATATGCCGATCTCGTCCGAGGTCATCCACAAGATCCAGTCCCGGCGCGCGCTCTATGTATCGGTGCTGCTGCACGATATTGCCAAGGGTCGGGGGGGCGATCATTCCGAACTCGGCGCCGATGTCGCACTCGAACTCTGCCCCCGGTTCGGACTCACCGACGAGGAGACCGAGACCGTCGAATGGCTGGTGCGCCATCACCTGCTGATAAGCAACACCGCGTTCAGACGCGACATCAATGATCCGCAGACGATCACGGATTTTTGCGCTGTCGTGCAGTCGGTCGAACGGCTGCGTCTGCTGTTGGTGCTGACGGTGGCGGATATTCGCGCCGTCGGGCCGAATGTGTGGAATGCATGGAAGGCAGCGCTGTTGCGCGATCTTTACGAGGCCGCGGAAGAGCGACTGACCAGCGGTCACTCCGCCGAAGGTCGCGGTGCCCGCATCGAGCATGCCAAGCATGAAATGCGGGACTTGTTGTCCGATTTGCCGGCCGAATCCGTTGAAGCGCACATTGCCCGGGGCTATCCGTCCTACTGGTTATCCTTCGATGCGGATACGCTTGCATGGCATGCGCGCATTGCCCATGAGGCGGAATCGCGGGAAGCCCCGCTGACGATCAAGAACCGTGTCGACCGGTTCAAGGGTGCGACCGAGATTACGATCTATGCACATGACCACCCCGGCCTGTTCTCACGTATTGCCGGTGCGATGGCGTTGAGCGGCGGCAGCATTGTTGATGCGAAAATTTTCACGACGACCGACGGGATGGCGCTCGATACGTTCTGGGTTCAGGACGAAAATGGTGAGCCGTTCGATCGTGCCGACAAACTGGCCCGGCTTTATGCCCGCATCGAGCAGACACTTGCAGGCCGCTTGCGGCCGCGTGAGGAGTTCAGGAAAGACGACGGACTGCCCAGCCGGATGAAGGTGTTCAAGGTCGCGCCGCGTGTTCTGATCGACAACGATGCGAGCCGCACTCACACCGTCATCGAGGTGAACGGACGGGACCGTAGCGGGCTGGTATATGACCTGACGCGGGGGCTGTCTGCGCTACAGCTGCAGATCGCGTCGGCGCATATCAGCACCTTCGGTGAGGCCGCTGTTGACGTATTTTATGTGAAGGACGTCTTCGGACTGCAGGTTACGCACAAGAACAAGCTCGACCAGATTCGCAAATCCCTGCTTGCCGTCATGCAGGAAGACGCGTCCATCCCCGTCGATGCCCCGGCATCTGTGGCGACTGCGGCGGCGGAATAGAGCATGCCGTTGCAGCGCCGTAATTCAGGCCGACATTGAACGCTTCCGTACACAAGGGCCCGTCACGGGATAGTGCCGGCCCGGCAACGCACAGGAAGGGTTAGGGCAGGTCATGGCGCTGCTTCGTTCCATCGCCACGGTCGGCGGCTTCACGATGATCAGCCGGCTGCTGGGCTTCGCGCGTGATATTCTGATTGCGGCCACGCTGGGTGCCGGCCCGGTAGCCGACGCATTTTTCGTCGCCTTCAAGCTGCCGAATTTCTTCCGCCGTCTGTTTGCCGAAGGCGCGTTCAATGCCGCTTTTGTGCCCTTGTTCACGCGGCAGATGTCGGAAGGCGGGCGGGATGCGGCGCGCGGTTTTGCCGAGGAAGTCCTGTCTGTTCTGGTCGTCACCCTGGTGTTTTTTGTCACGGCGCTTCAGGTGGCGATGCCCTGGGTCATGTATGGTTTTGCGCCGGGGTTTGCCGATGACCCCTACCGGTTCGGACTCGCCGTTCAGCTGGCGCAGGTCACGTTTCCCTACCTGTTGTTTATCTCGCTTGTCTCTCAGCTTGGCGGTGTTCTGAACGCGCTTGGCAGGTTTGCGGCGGCGGCTGCGACGCCGATCATTCTCAATCTCTGTCTGATCGCTGCAATTCTCGGCCTGTCGCCTTTCCTGGAAACACCGGGTCATGCCCTGGCCTGGGGTGTCGCCGCGGCGGGGGCGGCGCAGTTCATCTGGTTGATGGTGGCCTGTCATCGCGCTGATTTCAGGATCCGGCTGCTGCGGCCCCGGCTGACGCCCCGGGTAAAGCGGTTGCTGATCCTGATGCTACCCGGCGTGATCGGCGCCGGTGTCGTACAGATAAACCTGCTGATCGACGTGGTGATTGCTTCGCTGCTGCCTAGCGGATCGGTGTCGTTCCTGTACTACGCAGACCGGGTGAACCAGCTGCCGCTGGGGGTGATCGGTGTTGCTGTGGGCACGGCCCTCCTGCCGCTTCTGTCGCGCCAGATCCGTGCAGGCGAAGAAGCGGCCGCCGCGACCAGTATGAACCGCGCCCTCGAATTTGCTTTGCTGCTGACGCTGCCCGCCGCCGCCGCACTGATGGTGATGCCTGATCTGATCGTGTCGGTTCTTTTTGAGCGCGGTGAATTCGGCGCGGGCGAAACCGCGGCGACGTCGGCTGCGCTTGCCGCGTATGCGCTCGGTCTGCCGGCCTATGTCCTGATCAAGGTCCTCGCACCCGGATACTTCGCGCGTGAAGATACGGCGACGCCCGTGAAGGTGGCGGCTTTCTGTGTTGCCATTAATCTCGTTCTCAATCTCGCCCTTATGGGACCGCTGCAGCATGTCGGCATTGCCCTTGCGACGGCAATATCGGCCTGGATCAATGCCGGGCTCCTGGCTCTATTCCTGCTGCGGCGCGGAAATTTCGAAATTGATTCGCGGCTGCGCCGTGCGGTGCCGCGGACATTGCTGGCCAGCGTTGCGATGGCCGGTGCGCTGTGGCTGGCGCAGGATACACTCGGCGGTTTCGCGGCCACCAATGTGCTCCTCGCCGTGTTTGTCCTTGTCGCTCTGGTGGTGCTCGGTCTTGTCGTTTTTGCGGGTGCTGCGGTCGGTTTCGGCGCGGCCCGCATCTCGGATATAAAGCGCCTGCTTGACCGGTCGCCGGGTTGAGGCGATAACGCGCGCGCTTTCACATTACGGGATATTTCACGATGAACCGGATCTTCTCCGGCGTGCAGCCGACAGGCAATCTTCACCTCGGCAACTATCTGGGGGCGATCAGAAACTTCGTTGGCCTGCAGAACGACTATGAATGCATCTATTGTGTCGTCGATCTGCACGCGATTACCGTATGGCAGGATCCGAAAGAGCTTGTCGGCAATACCCGCGAGGTAACGGCCGCGTTTCTTGCCGCCGGTATAGACCCGAAGGGCAGCATCATCTTCAATCAGAGCCAGGTATCGGCCCATGCCCAGCTCGCGTGGATATTCAACTGTATCGCCCGGCTCGGCTGGCTGAACCGGATGACCCAGTTCAAGGAAAAGGCCGGCAAGCACCGCGAAAATGCCTCGGTTGGGCTGTATGCCTATCCGAACCTGATGGCGGCGGACATCATGGCCTACAGGGCGACCCATGTGCCGGTCGGCGAAGACCAGAAGCAGCACCTCGAACTGACGCGCGACATTGCCCAGAAATTCAATAATGATTTCGGCGTGGAGTTCTTCCCGATCGTCGAGCCGCTTATTTTCGGTGAAGCAACCCGGGTCATGAGCCTGCGGGACGGGTCGAAGAAAATGTCGAAATCGGACCCGTCCGATCAGTCGCGGATCACGTTTACGGATACGGCGGATGAAATTTCGAAAAAAATCCGACGGGCAAAAACCGACCCTGAAGAACTTCCCTCGGAAACGGAAGGCCTGAAGGAACGGCCGGAAGCATCCAACCTGGTCGGGATATTTGCGGCACTGTCCAATCAGACGTCGGCAGATGTTTTGCAGGAATTCGGTGGGCGTGGATTCGGCGATTTCAAGCCGGCCCTTGCCGAGTTGGCCATCGAGAAGCTTGCGCCGATATCCGATGAAATGCGCAAGCTGATGGCGGATCCTGGTCACATCGATGCTGTTCTCGCCGACGGCGCAGAGCGGGCGCGGGCAATCGCCGAGCCTATCCTGAGCGAGGTCCATGAAATCGTTGGCCTGATTTCTTCCTGAAACAGGATTGCTGTCGGCTGGTTCTATTCGGCATGTGCGCAACGGAGATATGCGTGACAAGGTGACGCCCATGCCCGGCTCCCCCTTGCGCCATCGGGGGGAAGGGCGCAAAAAGGCTTTGTTCACCTCCATCCGATAAGATTCGACTATGCAGATTTACCTGCCAATTGCTGAAATGTCGCTCAATGCGCTTATGCTGCTTGGGCTTGGCGGTATGGTGGGTTTTCTGTCCGGCATGTTTGGCGTCGGCGGCGGCTTTCTGATGACGCCGCTGCTGATCTTTATCGGCGTGCCGCCGGCCGTTGCCGTCGGGACAGAGGCAAATCAGGTTGTTGCGGCGTCTGTGTCGGGTGCGCTGGCGCACTGGCGGCGGGGCAATGTCGATATCCGGATGGGTGTCGTCCTCATGATCGGCGGCTTTATCGGGTCTACGCTCGGTGTTTCGCTGTTCACCTTCCTGCGAGAGATCGGCCAGATCGATTTCGTGATCGCGGTTTCCTACGTTTTGTTTCTCGGCATTGTCGGTGTCCTGATGGTGGTCGAAAGTGTTCGCGCCTGGTTCCGAAGCCGCAATCCGTCCGCGCCGCGCCGCAAGCTGCATTACCATACCTGGCTCCACGGCCTGCCGTTCAAGATGCGGTTCCGGCGCTCGAAGCTGTATATCAGCGCGCTGCTGCCGCTTGGCATCGGTGTGTTTGTCGGCATCCTTGCGGCGATTATGGGTGTCGGCGGCGGATTCGTGATGGTTCCCGCGATGATCTACCTGCTCGGGATGCCCACTTCGGTCGTTGTCGGCACATCGCTGTTCCAGATCGTCTTTGTGACCGCGAACGTTACCTTCCTGCAATCAGTGAATAACCAGACCGTTGATATCGTGCTCGCCATGCTGCTGGTTATTGGCAGTGTGATCGGCGCGCAGATCGGGGCCCGTGTCGGTTCCCGTCTGCGTGGGGAAGAAGTCCGGATTGCGCTCGGTCTGATCGTTCTGGCGGTTTGTGCACGTGTCGCATGGACACTCGTGGCGACGCCCGATGATCTGTTTTCGCTCGGCATCGGGGGGGCACATTGATGCTGGCCCCCATGCTGCTTTTGTCAAAACGGTTTGCCCGATGGGGTGTTATTTTCGGGGTGCTTGGTGTGCCGGCGCCGGCGAGTTCACAAAGCATTGTTACCGACCTGTCGACCCGTGAAGTCGCGATCTCGACCGGGTTTACCGGTGCAGAGCTTCTGCTGTTTGGCGCCACCGAGGGCTTTGGCGACATTGTTGACACGGTTGAGGGCCCGAAGCGCGACGAAATCATCCGCCGGAAAGAGCGGGTTGCCGGCATATGGGTGAATGGCACGTCGGTGACGTTTGAAAATGCGCCGGCCTATTACCGGACTGCGGCGTCGAAACCGCTGAGTGAAATCGCGGCACCGGAAGTGCTGGAGAAATTGCAGATCGGATCCAGCCGGATCGATCTGTCGACGCGCTCTTCCCGCGGGGCCGAGGCGATACTCGAATTTCGCGAGGCGTTTATTCGCTCCAAGAAACGCCAGGCGCTGTATAGCGAAGATATATCCGATATAAAGATCACACGTGGCCGACTGTTCCGCTCAACGATTCCGTTTCCGGTCAATGTGCCGATCGGGACGTATGAGGTGACCGTCCATCTTTTTAAGGATGGCCGGCTCGTCAGCAGCGAGAAAACGCCGCTGACCGTCCAGAAGGTTGGGCTTGAAGCCAAGATCTACGACTTTGCGCATGATCATGCAGCCTGGTACGGATTGATTGCAATTGCGATTGCCCTTGTGGCAGGCTGGCTGGCTGGCGTTATCTTCAGAAGGGCCTGACTATGAGCGATGATATAGTGGAGACTGAGCCGGGAGATGCGGCGTTTGCGGATACTGCGCCGCTGGACCCGTCTGCGCGGAGCAATCGTGTCTTTCTGTGTGTTGTCGACAATACCGAGGAATGCATTAACGCGATCTACTTCGCAGCCTGTCGTGCACGGCGGACCGGCGGACGGCTTGCCCTGCTGTACATCATGGAACCGGCAGAGTTTCAGCACTGGATGGCGGTCGAAGAGAAAATGCGCGAGGAGGCCCGCGCCGAGGCAGAGGATTTTCTTCACAAACATTCTTCCCAGGTTCAGGAATGGACCGGTGAAATGCCGACGCTGTATGTGCGTGAAGGCAAGCCTGCCGAGACGATACTTGCGCTGATCGACGAAGAGCCGCGGATTTCGATCCTGGTCCTCGGCGCCGGCACAGACAAAAAAGGCCCGGGGCCGCTCGTGTCTTCTATTGGAGGAAAGATGTCGGGCAAGTTCCCGATCCCCATTACCATCGTTCCGGGGACGTTGACGTCCGAACAGCTTGATATGCTGACCTGACGCCTGTCCTGGTTCAGTCCCTGTTTTGCCCCCTTCTCCGCTGATGCTTCGTAATATCTGGTATTTCGGCATCGCCTCGCGCGATGTTGCCGTGGGCAGGCTTGTGCACCGGGAAATCTGCGGCCAGCCGATCGTATTTGGCCGGACGTCGACCGGAGAGGTTTTTGCGCTGCGCGATAATTGTCCTCATCGCGGTGCGCCTTTGTCTGCCGGGCGGATCCGCGGCGACGAGGTCGAATGCTGTTACCACGGCTGGAAATTCGACCGGCACGGATGCTGCACAGCCATCCCGGCGCTTGTAGAAGATGATCCCGTCGATCTCGGTAAAATCACGGTCGCCAGTTTTCCGGTTCGCGAACGCCAGGGCATGATCTGGATCTGGTTCGGTGACGGCGATGGTGCTGACATTGCGGCGCCGGAAGTGCCGGATGTCGGCGAGGGCGCGCCGCAGATTGTGCATGCGCTCGAATTCCCGGTGAACATCGATCATGCCGTGGTCGGGCTTATTGATCCGGCGCACACGCCGCATGTGCATGAATCCTGGTGGTGGCGCCGGCCAGGTGAGCGGCGCGACAAGGAAAAGCATTTCGCCCCCTCGCCGCTTGGTTTCGATATGACGTCCCACCGGGCATCGTCAAATTCGAAAATCTACCGGCTGCTTGGCGGCACGCCCGAGGTACAGATCGCCTTCGCGCTGCCCGGAATCCGCATCGAGCATATCCGCGCGGGCAAAAATTTCTATTGCGGCATGACCGCCTGTACACCGGTGAATGAGAACTGCACGCTCACCACGCATATGATGTGGTGGTCGATGCCGTGGCTGACGTTGTTAAAGCCGTTGGCAATGCCGTTCGTGCGATCGTTTCTGGGGCAGGACCAGGCGGTGTTCGAAAAGCAGGCGCAGGGCCTGCGCTGGGATCCGGCCCTGCGTCTTACCGGCCAGCCCGACCAGCAGGCGAAATGGTATTTCCGGCTTAAAAACGAGTGGGAACGCAGTACTGCGGCCGGTAAACCTTTTCAGAACCCGCTTACCGAAACGACCCTCAGATGGCGCACCTGAACGCCTGATTTCTGCGTCCACCCTGTTTTTCATACCCCTCTCCATCGACTGAAATCCCTGATTTCTGCGCTTTTGATATTGTGCTGGGGATTCTTCGTCCGTGGCGGCGGGCGGGTGTAACCGGAACGCACGACCTGAAATACTCATAATCCGTTAAACCAAAAAACTTTCCGCATCCGGAATGAAATTAAACCGGCCAGCATTTCAAAGGGTTGCGGAAAGGCGATTCCAGACCGGTCGATTTCAGGTTGATCTTAACTTCTGCTTAACCCAGTTTCTGCTG
>Ga0209308_10005029_pt1 | contig 10249 bp, 16 predicted proteins | sample COGITO_mtgs_1204_3_FD_184806 | JGI IMG/M metagenome (GOLD analysis project Ga0209308, IMG submission 184806) | Pelagic marine microbial communities from North Sea - COGITO_mtgs_120405 (SPAdes) (version 2) | ecosystem: Environmental > Aquatic > Marine > Epipelagic ...
GAGCGAACAAAGGGATTTTTTCATAGAAATAAGTAAAATATATAAGAAAATAGATGTTATTATTATTCATAATAATTATGCGTTGAAACTATTACCAATTATAAAAAAAATAAAAAAGAAAATAGGTGTTATTATTTATTTTGAAAACAATGAAACCGAAGAATTAGATAACTATTTATTAGTTAATTACAACGAACAAATAATAGGAACACTAAATATAAGTAAAAATTATAATCATATTGTGAATTTTAGTAGGCACATTAAATTTATTTAATAGAACCCATTAAATAGTTTCTTCTTGAATAGAACCCATTAAATATTTTCTTCTTCTTCATTATTTCCATCTATTATTCTATAATCACTAGATTCCTGAAATACTCCCATAAGTATATTGTAAATGCTCAAAAATACTAAAAAAAGCCCAGAACCTAATGTATATTTATTTAAACATATGAAAAACATTCCAAAATTGAAAAGCATAAACCCACATAAATAGTAATATGAGTTTTTAATGTTAATTTTATTGGTAATTATGTCGCGTTTTATAATACAATAACAGTAAAAAGGCAGGAAACTTATTAGATATATAAACGCAAGAATATCCATATAATTCGTGTTTTTTGCTATAACTACAATGCTGGAAGCGAAATAAATAAGCATTGAAATTAAATTTAATAATCGATTAATACTTATGAGATCAAACATTATTAACTATTAACAATTATATCTCTAAATAATAAAATTATTATTTGTCTCTAAATACCATCAGTATTTGTCTCTAAATACCATCAGTATTTGTCTCTAAATACCATCAGTATTTGTCTCAGTGCTATGAACTATATTAATACGACATAATGGACACGTATTATTTGTAGTTAACCAATTATCTAAATTGCTATAAAGGAAAAAGTGTCCACATTGATTAATTTTTCTAATAATATCACCTTCATTAAAGTTCTCTCTACTAATACTACATATTTCAGTAGTATGTTCAGGGCCAGCAATTATTAGTGTTGTATTATCCATTATTTCTCTATGTGTCAATCTTATATTTTCAGGTGCTTCTGGTATTAATGAATTTATGTTGAGTAAACTACTAAGAATATTTGGTGTATTTGTCGTCGGAGCACTAAACGTGAATTCAAATGTTTCATCGGGATGAGTATGTGTAGTATTATTATTGGCAGGTGGAGCGGCGTGATGTGGAGCGGCGTATTGGGGTGCTGTGTATTGGGGTACTGCGAAAGGATTATAATAATTACGTGGGATATATGGCATACGTGGTTGTCGTCCAAATTCTAAAACATTTGTGATATAATTTAACTTCATTAGTATGATGTCAAGTTTATTTTCTAAACGACTATTAGACATATTATATTGATATTTAAGGATGAATTATTTAAATGATTATAATAAGATGAATTATGATACTGGTGGTAAAAGTGGATTAGTCAATCTAGGAAACACGTGTTTTATGAATACGTGTATTCAATGTTTGGGCCATATAACTGTTTTACGAAACTATATATTAAGCAATACATTTGATGAAAATAATCAAAAAGTGTGTTATCAATTAAAAAGACTACTTGTTGGGTTATGGGAAAATGATTGTACCGTTAATCCAGTCAGTTTTCATAAAACTATAAAGCAAATAGCAAAGAAAGAAAAAGTAAATATAAATTTTACTAAAAATATACAAAATGATATCAATGAATTTATTATATTTTTAATAGAAATAATAGAAAAGGAATTAGATAATGATTTTATTAAAACCCATTTTTATGGAAATATGACTACAGTAATTTCAAATCTAGATCATAAAGAAGTTTCCAAAACTAAAAGTCTGTTTAATATTTTAAATGTTCCATTAAAATCTACTTTGAAAGAATGTTTGGATAGTCTAAAAGATGAAGAATTATTGGAAGGTGATAATAAGTGGTATAATGAAAAAACTAAACTATATCAAGATGCATATAAGAAATATATATACGATAAAATGCCTAATGAACTTATAGTTTCTTTTAATCGGTTTAATAACCTAGGAAACAAATTAAATAATGTAATCGATTTTCCAGTTGATATGACAATAATTAATGGGAAAAAATATTATTTGAAAAGTATAGGTAATCATTCTGGCAATATGTTTGGTGGACACTATTACGCGTATGTTAAACACGGAGGACAATGGTATAATTACAATGATTCAGGAGTTCAAAAAATGAATATAGATAATTTAGTTTCGTCTAATGCCTATGTATTATTTTATAGTTTGGACGAAAATTAATATATGTAATATTATATAATGAATACCATAGTGAGTTCGGTTCCTTTTTGGATAATTGCTGTATTGTTATTGTGTATTTTAGGTTTATTGGTTTATAGAGAAATAACCGACGATAATGAACAAAATAAAAAGAAAGTAAGTTATTTGAATATAGATGAAGTTATGAATAAAATAGTTCCAGAAACTCCAAGTCCAATTAATGTAGACAACACTATTCCTGAAGAATCAAACGCAAATAATATTGACTATAGTGAATTAACATTTGAAGAAACTACCGATAATACAACACCCAAAGAATCAAAACCACAAGTTTTTAATTTGTCTGAAAATGTTTATACATATGACGACGCTAAAATCGCCTGTAAAGCGGTTGGTGCTGAAATGGCAAGTTTAGATCAATTGTCACACGCCCATAAAGCAGGGGCAAATTGGTGTAATTATGGATGGTCCAAACAACAAATGGCTTTATATCCTATACAAAAAGATTACTGGGATAAAATTCAAAGTAATCCATTGTTAGCAAAATCCTGTGGATTTCCAGGAATTAATGGCGGTTTCTTTAAAAACACCGATTTATTATTTGGTGCTAATTGCTATGGTATGAAACCAGAACCCAAGAGTGGCGAAAATGTTCCCGATTATGAAACCGCAAAATCATCAGGAATGAATGAAGCCAAATACTTTTCATATAAAAATAAAGTTCCTAAAGTAGCACCTTTTTCGAATAAAAAATGGTCGTCTTTCGAATAATTTTCTTAAATTAAATTAAAATAAATATTAATATTAATATTATGTCTTTACTTGATTTTTCACTAAAAAGTTCTTTGATTGCTCAAGGAATAACTACAGTAATAGGTGCTTCGGGATTATTTATAAATCTCGCAGAAAAAGATAAAATTCTTAATACATTATTGAAATTGGAAACTTTAGTCCAAATTGTCGAAGCCACTTTTTATATATTAGTAACTAAATATCTCAAGAGTCTTGATTTAAATAGTATAAGTAAATTAAGATACGCCGATTGGGTACTTACTACTCCTATGATGCTTTTATCTACCGTAGTTTATATGATATACAACACTAATAAACCTGCGTCATTAATGGAAATATTAAAGGATAATAAGAAACCACTAATTAGGATTACATTATGTAATTTAGGTATGCTGCTGTGTGGTCTATTAGGAGAATATGGAATTATAGATAAATTCACAGCAACTATTTTAGGGTTCGCATTCTTTGGGTGTGTATTTAATACAATTTATAAGGAATATACCAAACAAAATAAAAAGAATTTGGCATTGTTCTGGTTTACTTGTATTGTTTGGGCGTTATATGGTGTAGTATACTTATTCAATAGTTTGAATAAAAATATTGCTTATAATATTCTCGATGTAATTGCGAAGAACTTTTATGGTCTCTTTATATTATATGAAATATATTTAAAAAGAAACTAGACCTAAAAAGATGATGTCTATTAAAATTATCAAGATATTCTAATAATGGAAGAATCTAATATTTTCGTTGAAATTGCGAAGACCGTATATGACCAATTAGGCCCAGGACATTCGGAGTCTTCATATCATAAAGCTTACAATGCAGAATTGAACGCTCAAGGTTATAGTTCTACGTGTGAAAGAAATATAGTGGTTACCTATACTGATAGTAATAATAATACACATTTCCTAAATTCGGAAAGGATTGATGTGTTTATTCACAAAAACGAAGAAAAGAATATAGGAAATATTATTATTGAATTAAAGGCTATTAATAGGACTATAGGAAATAGTGAAATTACACAATTAAAAAAATATCAAAGACAATTGAAAAAGGAAAATATAGACTACGAATATGGTCTAGTAATTAATTTTCCTCCGTGTATGAATTCTAAAGGTGTTGAATCCGTCAAACTTGTCTGAACTAATCCGTCAAACTAGACTGAACTTATTGGAATAGAGATTGAACGAATTGTTGGACTGAACCACCTCTGACAAATCCACCTTTTTGTGATTTCTTAGTTTTTTTAGATTTTCCAGATTTTCCAGATTTTATGCAAATAACATATTTGGAACCAGCCTTTCCTTTAGGTGTATCGGATTTTCTTGTTTTTCTGAAGCAAGCAAGTCCAGATTTTTTGGAGGCCTTTTTAGACCCAGTTGGTTTTACTGGTGCAGATTTTTTAGCAACAGGGGCAGCACGCATTTGTCTAGCTTTTGAACGAGTTAGCATTATATATATTTATTATATTTTTTTTTGGAAATACTAGCATTTAAATTAGAACTTTTCATAACTAATTCTTGGAAATCCGAATATAAACTATTATTAGTATTATTTAGAATATTTAATCCTTCACTATTCATAGTATCTATTAACTCGTATAATACAGCATCTATTTTAAGACCATATAAATCTTGAAATCGTTCTATTATTTCTTCGTTGGATGGCATAGTTTAATCAATAGTTATTAAGTTATTACGATAAAAAAATATATAGATTTAACCGCTATGTGAATTCCTAAAGAGTAAAAAACAAAACCGCATAAAATTAATTCGGGCGTTATTATTAAGAATAATTCCTTTAGAATAAAGCGAATCTTCCATATGTTCATATAATTCGGTTAATCTATCTATATAATTATGATTAATATCTTCTTTTATTGGTGTTGATAGCCATTTAGTGAATTGTTTTTTATCCATTTTATTATTGTTAGTAATATAAAATATAAAATATAAAAACTAATAAAATTAAACACACGCACTAGTTTTTTCTCTTAATACTATAGGAAGTTTTCTTATCTTTATTTTTCGCAATATTAATTTTATTAATAATGAATTCTACATAATTTTCGTTATTTTCTAATTCTTCCATTAACACTTCTTTAATAAGTTTCATCGAAAGATTTCCAGTCGTTTCTGTTTTTTTTATTAATATAGTATTTCCGTTTGTTTCAAATTTAGAATTATATAAATTTTTAGAAGATACGACATTCATTATTTTATCTTCTACGGTTGTTCTATTTTTTTTTAAGGTTTTTATAGCATTGTTATATTGTTCTATTTGTTTGTCGAGTTTTATCCAATTTGTAACATCATTTTTAAGACTCATTTAAATTATATCCTATATTTTTCTTAGTAGCAATTTAACTACCAATACTAGATTAACTACAGATAACAATAGCAATGAAGTAAATAATAAGACAATTACTAAGAAATATGGATATAGTTTAACACTTATATAGACTACAATTGGTTCGATAATATTTTTTCTTAATTTTTCGAAATTATAAGGTTGTTTTAATTCGTTTGTGAATTTTTCTACTAATTGTTTAGTCAAGTCTTTAATCATGATTATTTATATATAATATAATTTAATTTAATTATAATCATATCATAATACGTATCATATTTCTAATTAAACTATATTATATATACCATGAATATTACCATAGATGATAACCTACACGTCAAAAATAATAATAAACCATTAATAATTAAGACACCCATTATTAGAATTCCATTTGGTCTAGAAAAAGAATATAATAATATGGTTGTTAAATTAGAATTACCCAAGGATAAAGTTTTTTCAAAACTTATAGAGGCACTTGAAAAGAAATTTTGTGAAATATTAGATATACCATATATCAATAGTCAATTGCGATTAAGCACAAATGAAAGATACGGGGATTTACTTTTAACAAAAATTATTAGATACAAAGACCGTGCTCAAATTAAAGTTGATAGAGGAAATAAAATGGAATATATAGGAAATTTGAAAAAAAGCGATAAAGGTATAGCAACATTAGAAATCGATACAATTTGGAAGTATGAAGATAAATATACATATAAAATTAAATTAAAGGAACTTGCGTTATTATGATAAAATAAAATTCAATAAAAAAAATATAGGGTTATGAACATTAGTGATTATAATAATGTTGATATTTCAAAAATTACTTATTCGAAGCCAGAGAAATACAAAGGTAGTTATATTTGTTATTCTAAATATGACACCGATACTTTATTTATTCAAACACCAATGATGACTAATTTAGATGGAATTCATAAAACCGATACACGTGCTCATATTGATTTGTATTTTGAAAAAGATCATTTACCGTTTTATAAGTTTTTAGGGAACATGGATGATAATAATATTCAAACAATTCATAATAATAGTCAATCTTGGTTCAACAAACCTATAGACATGGATATTTTAGAGGATTTATATAGCACACCTTTGAAACATAAAAATCCACCCAAATTTAAATTGAAAATGCCATTATCTAGAGGAAATATAGATATACCAATTATTGATATTGAAAATAAAGCTGTTGAACCAAGTGATATACCTAATGAATGTAAATTGGTTGTTTTAATGAAATATATAGGATTGAAATTTCTTAAAGAACAAGTTATTTGTGAATGGTTGCCTGTTCAAATTAAAGTATGTGAAAAAGTAGAAAGCACCAAACAATCTTTAATTGACGAAACTTTATTAGAAACAAATGATATAGAAACTAACGAAGACCAAGAAGAAATTGATTTAGAAATCCAAGAATTACCAGATGATTTCCAGGAATTAACATCTCTAGAAATTGAAACACAACCACAAGAAGAACCACAAGAAGAACCACAAGAAGAACCACAAGAAGAACCACAAGAAGAACCACAAGAAGAACCACAAGAAGAACCACAAGAAGAACCACAAGAAGAACCACAAGAAGAACCACAAGAAGAACCACAAGAAGAACCACAAGAAGAACCACAAGAAGAGCATCAATTAGATTCAAATAATGAAGAAACAATTAAAAAATCAGTTGAAGATGAATTTAACGAACTCAAAAAAAAATATATTGAGAAAGATACTGAATTAAATAAATTGAAGGAAGTTCTAAGGAATTTTATTTCTAATTAATTTATTAATTTTATTTATTTTTTTTGTATTGTAATATTATATAATGCAAGTTTTAGATAACAAGATGACAAAAATAGTATTAGTTGTAGCCGTTGCCGCCGTTTTAGCATTTTTGGTTAAATCTAATGAAAAAACACTAAAATTAAATAAGGATATGTCTATGTTAGTCATGGGACTTATTGTTGTAGTTGCCTTATACGCAATCTTTTTAATTAATAATGAAGAAGATGAATTAGAATCATTCCAAGCAAATGAAGAAGAAACATTAACAGAAAGTGATGTATCAACAACTGTTGACCCATCTGAAATGAATAATTCAGACATGAATACAGCAGAAACAGAAGTAAATAACGCAGAAAATACAGCAGTAGCCAATAACAACAACGCTGAACAACCAGCAAATAATAATGCTCAAGAAGAACCAAGTGTTCAACCTGCAGAACCTTTAGGCGATAATGAAGAACCCAAGGGTGTCCAAGATATGTATAATACTTCTAACGCTGTTCCAGACCAATGTTATCCTAAAGACGTATTATCATCTGCTGACTTGTTACCTAAAGATACTGATAGCACTTGGGCACAAAGTGTTCCAGCAACAAACGGTGCTCTTAGTGACCAAAACTTCCTTAATGCCGGTTATCACATTGGTGTTAATACAGTAGGTCAATCATTAAGAAACGCAAACCGTCAATTACGTTCTGACCCACCATGCCCAAGAAGTCAAGTCAGTCCTTGGATGCAATCTACTATTGAATCCGATACTAACAGACGCCCTCTTGAAATGGGAAGTGTTTAATTCTTAAGAGATTTCTTCTTTTTAAGAGATTTCTTCTTTTTAAGAGATTTTTTTGATTTAACTTTCTTCTTAAGAGAATTCATCTTAAGAGATTTATTTTTTGAAACTTTTTTAAGGATATTTTTTATATTTTTGTTAGTGAAATTGTTCATACTTTCAATAGTCCGCTCTCCTTGTAATTCATCGACTGCTTTAGCCTTATTATACATTCTTATTGTTGGAAATCCCATTATTTGGTCTCTATGTTTAAGTTGACCCATATAGGTATCTTCAACTTCAGCAATATTTAATTTCTTATTCTTAAGTCCGTGCGATTGAACGTATGATTGCCACGTAGGTTTAAGCATTTGGCAATGACCACACCAATTCGCGTAATATAACACAACCCAGTTTCCATTCCTAAAATTGTTATTAAACTTTTCGAGATTTTCAGGATTATTTACAACGACATACATGTTATACAATAACAACAGAAAAAGAATATATATTTATTTATATTATAAGAATGTATTTGAAATACTTGGTTTTAATAGTATTAATATTAATAATTTTTGTTTTATTACGAGAATATTCAAAAGAATATTCTAAAGAATATTCTAAAGAAAGTTTCCAAACTACAACACCAACACCAACGATAATTGAACTTACTAATGGTACCACAGTAACTTTAGATATCATAGGAGATATTAGCTTTAATACAATAAAAGAAGCAGACGATTCTATTACTAAAGCTAATATTAAAAGTATAATTATAGGTAGTGGTGTGACAGATATAAGTAATACTGATCCTATCACTACTCATCTTGCCTTTTCGAATTGTACTTCATTAGTGTCGGTTATTATACCTGACAGCGTAAAAACTATAGGCGATAGTGCTTTTTCGGATTGTAGTAAATTAGAGTCGGTTACATTAGGTAACAAGGTGGAAAGTATAGGCAATACTGCTTTTTATAATTGTAGTTCATTAAAGTCAATTACAATACCAGATAGCGTCACAAATTTAAACCCCTCGAATGGAAATGGTCAATGTTTTGCTAATTGTACATCATTAGAGTCGGTTACAATTGGTACTGGTGTAACTAATATACCTGTTATGTGTTTTTATAATTGTACTGCTATAAAATATATTGAATTTAAAAATGATATAAATAAACAATCAATCAACTTTGGTTATGGTGTTTTCGGGGGCAATCCTGGTCTTAATACTTCAGAATTAAAATTGTCAAATGGAGAAACATTAAAAGATAGCATCACTGATAATAAAATAACTTTCCAAACAGCAGAAGGATTAATATTTAAAACAGATGACTACATTATACCTTCTAATATTTCTACCACAACAACACCATTAGCTACAACCACAACACCATTAGCTACAACCACAACACCATTAGCTACCACAACAACACCATTAGCTACCACAACAACACCATTAGCTACCACAACAACACCATTAGCTACTACCACAACTCCTTTAGCTACTACCACAACTCCTTTAGCTACCACAACAACACCATTAGCTACTACCACAACTCCTTTAGCTACTACCACAACACCATTAGCTACTACCACAACACCATTGGCTACTACCACAACACCATTAGCTACCACAACAACACCATTAGTTACCACAACAACACCATTGGCTACCACTACAACACCATTAGCTACAACTACAACGCCATTAGCTACCACCACAACTCCTTTAGCTACTACCACAACGCCATTAGCTACTACCACAACACCATTAGCTACAACTACAACGCCATTAGCTACCACAACAACACCATTAGCTACAACTACAACACCATTAGCTACCACAACAACTCCTTTAGCTACCACAACAACACCATTAGCTACAACTACAACACCTTTAGCTACAACCACAACACCATTAGCTACAACCACAACACCATTGGCTACCACTACAACACCATTGGCTACCACTACAACACCATTGGCTACCACTACAACACCATCAATGGCATCTACAACCACCCCTCAAAATGTAGCTACTACTACATCAAACTCCACGGGATTTAATTTTAATAACCCAACTGAATTGAGAGTATTGGAAACAAATGCATTAAATAGAAGATCTGATTTACAATTTAGAATAAATGGAAATATAACAGATACACAATTACGAATAATTGAAGGATTAATAAAATCAGAACAATAATTTTCTGCTATATTTTTATATGTCTGATTTAGGAATTAATCTTAGTGACCCTATGTTTAATAATTATTATAAAAAC
>Ga0209308_10005059_pt1 | contig 10217 bp, 9 predicted proteins | sample COGITO_mtgs_1204_3_FD_184806 | JGI IMG/M metagenome (GOLD analysis project Ga0209308, IMG submission 184806) | Pelagic marine microbial communities from North Sea - COGITO_mtgs_120405 (SPAdes) (version 2) | ecosystem: Environmental > Aquatic > Marine > Epipelagic ...
AATAAACACGCTATCGTCGCACCCAACACAAACTCCTCTCTCTCTCTCTCTACGTAGCACACGCACTCTTCCTTCTAACTCTTCCTTCTAAATAGTTAACTAAAAATATTTACAAATAGCCTAATATATATGCAGGTTATGTGTATAATAATTATCGTCGTCGTCGTCGTCGTATCTTTTTCAAATAAACTGATTGCTTTGCAATTCCAAGTGGCCTCTTTTCAGAGCGACCGGGCGATGAATTCCCGCCGTCGTGTTCGTCGGAGATATTGGAGAGGGGTGCTCCGTCATATCCTCAAAACTCACGCGGTTAGAACTCGGAAAGGCTCCTATACTCGAAGGCGATGCAACGCCGCTTCCGCGGATGTTTTTGTCTTCGGCGGTGTAAACGCCGCCCGTCTCCAAGGAGCTATTACCGTCACTCGCAGCTGATTGATCTAGAACCGGCATCGACATCATCTGTTGTTGTTGATAATGATGATATTGTCGCGGCGAATACATTCCGCCGCCGTAATACGGAAAGTATGTACCAGAGTGCGTAGAACCTTCTCTCGAAGCCGTCGGTATTTTCAAATCCAACGACGACGGCGGCATTGCAACATTTCCACCACCAATAGAAGCCGCAGCTTCAGCCGCACGACGCTCAAGCAAACTCATTCCAGCGGTATTAGTAGCAGTAGCGGCGGTCGCGTTGATGTTTTTATTCATCTCCGCCCATTGCACCTGCATCATATTTGAATTAAGATTCATGTATTGTAACGAGTACGGGACTTGATACATCAGCGGAATCGACTGCTGAGATGGGTTCATAGACGTGGCCATAGCCGCTTGCATAGCTGCCACAGCTGCGGCAGTATTTTGAACATGTTGCAACTGCATTTGCTGATAGAATGCTGCCGCTACATCTGCTTCAGAAATGTTGTTCATATTGAGTGGAGCAGAATTTGGACGAGGTTCGAGACCCTTCTTCTCTCGAGATATGTCCGAGGACGGCGGCCGAACCGAGCGTTGTACATCGCAACTTCTGCGAACTTTTCTCGGCGAACCGATGATCGATTCATCTTGACCAGCCTCGTTCTCAGTATTTCTGCCCCATTCGTAGTCGTCGCTGTTGTTGATGACGTTCTTGTTCTCGTCACCACTGACTTGTTCACCTTTACCGCCGTTTTTCTTCGTGGTGTCCAAAGCAGTTGCCGCGTCGAGCAACGCATCAAACAGTAACCCGCTGTCTTTTCCAGAACAACTGTTCGAACCTTGTCGCTTCAACGTCGGTCGCGTAGGCGTAGCCGCCGTTGCCTTTTCGATGACTCTTTCCTTTCGTTGCCACAGTCTACCAGTAGAGAACGACTTTCCCTTCTTTTTCTTCTCTTCCTCGGTGGGGGCGCTGAGAGAAAATTCGTCGTCGATTTGGACGACGTCCGCCCTTCTTTCATCAGATTCCTGAGAAGTATGCGTACTTTCAGCAATTTTCATCTCAGTATTCGTCGCCACCGTCGCAGTAGTTGACTTCTTTTTCTCCGCACCGTTATCGTCGTCGTCTTTCTCGGTACTTTTCTCTTGAAGTTGCAGCTGGTGTTTCTGCACTGCGTTTGCTGCGGCAGCCGCTTTCGCGGCTTTCGCCTGTTGGCGCGACGGCGATCGAGTATTGTTACTCTCGCCTCTTTTCTCTGCGGTCAAACCACCGTTCGAGTTAATCGCACTACCAGTAGAGTTTGGTAACAAGTGAATGTTCGAATTCGGGTCTGCGTATAGTTCGTCGCGCATTTTGAGCATCTCTTGGAGACGATTTTCAATGTCTTCCAAAATCACTTTTCGCGTCGGCGCGCCGACGACGACAAAGTTTCCTCCCCTTTCTTCTCCTTGTTGTTCTTTAAGTCCTCGGGGGGGTTCCTCTTCTTTTCCCGATACCGATGATGATGATACAACCTTCTCCTTCTCCTCTTCGAGTTGTTTAATCAGCATGTCAATCTTCTTCACCTTTCGAAACGGCCAGCGCACGATGCCAAACTCTCGGCATTTCTGTTTAAGAACCGTCACGCATAAGCCCAACTGTTTTATTTGGAGGACAGACAGAGGACAATGAGTAAGGCGGTGAGTTTTGAGTGAAACGCCCCCCCCAAATCGGTCTCCGAGCAAAAAAAACAAACAGTACGTAAATGGCACCCAAATAAGTGCACCCAAAAAACCCAAGACAAAAAAAATTTCTTTCCACGTGTTTTTGTTCTTTTTGTTTTTGTTCCTTCTGACGAGGATGAGCGAGCGCGTGTCTTTTTTTACGTACCTTCTTTGCGGCGTCGTTGATTGGGAGATGAAACACCGTCCGCAAATCATCCATGGATTGGACGTTCTGCACTGTTACTTGCGTGCGATTCTGGATTGATAGAGAGTTGCATTATTTCGCAACGAGTTCGTTAGTACATAGAAAAGAAGACACACGACAAAATTGCGGTAAAAAATCCAACGTTTCGTCTCTTTCGTAACGAGAGAAAGTTCTCGTTCTGGCTGACGCGATTTTTTCTGTTAAAAAGCGGACAAAAAAAAATCATCTTAAAAACCGCGGTTAACGTCGAGAGAACGACGATGCGAATTGAAACGTACCGGCATGTTAACATAAATACACGACGTATTGATGTTTGATGTGAAAACAGGCGGCTCTGGTTATATCAACGGAGAAGAGCCAAATACTCCTATAGGTATAATTGAAATCTTTCAATGACACTCGTATGTTGTGAAGACGAGAACGAGGTTTGTGTCTTTTGAAGAAAGCCAAAAAGAGGAGATTTTTATGTTCGTATGCTTTGTTTGGGTTTGCCATAAAATACTCGAAAACCTCCTCTCTCTCTCTCTCTCTTAAACGACGACGCGCACCTTATCAGAAACAGAAACACGAGAAGACGATAATGAACGACAAGAAGGAGGAGGAGGAGCGGGAACGTTTTTTTCGAGCGACGACGACGTCGTCAACGACTTTAAAAAAGGAGGAGGAGGAGAAAAAATACGCGACAAGAGTTTTCCTCCTGCTTCTCGCTCTTCTCTTCGCGTTGCTGTTTTTCTTCTCGCGCATCTCTCGATCAACAACGTCCTCTGATGCTGCTGCTGCGGGTCGTCCGGTGGCCGTGACAATGCAAGAGAAGGTGGAAGAATTCATGCGCATGCGATACCCGGGCTCGACGACGGAGAAGAAGAAAAAATATCACAACTCTCAATATGGGAAACACTCGTCGGTGAACCTTCTCGTGAACACGAACTCTTTTTTCGCACCAAACATACAAAAAGAAAAAGAAGAAGTGAAAAGAGAGGGACGAAAGCTTCTTCAATTTCTAGCGCCGGTGCGATATAGTCTCGTTCCTCTGTCTGACGCTATTCAGGATCTCTGTGAAGCAATCTTCGATTTATCGATAACGCCTCTGCAAGCGAGGATAGCGCCGTTTTTGAAGTTCCGCGAGACGAACGTGACGGACCCGAAAGACCCTTTGGTTCTTGATAAGGAAAAAGTGAAGGAGGCAATCATGAAAGAAACTTTGCCGTAATCGAGGAAGAAGATAAAGAAGAAGAAGAAGAAGGAAAATATGCGCATTTCTGAAAGTATATATAATATGTGTATATATATATTGAATACCTTTACATAACAAACAATTTACTACGAGTTTAGAACCGCGCGTCGTTTTCTCTCGCGAGCGAAAACGACGTTTGAAGCCCATCCGTCGCGCGCTAACAAAAAATCTAATACGTGTGAGAGTGCACGACTCTTATTCTTTCTGGACGTCAACTTTGAAGGATCCGGTAACTTTCGGGTGCAATTTCACCGAAACATCGTAAACACCAACTGTGGAGATATCGGGAACGTCGAAACCCTTTGTGTCCAACGCTTTCCCAGTTTGTTTCTCAATCGCATCCGCGCAGTCCTTCGCCGTGACAGATCCAAAGATCTTGTCGTCCTCACCGACGGTCTTCTTGACGACAAACTTACCAATCGTGCTCAACGCCGTGGCGATGGCTTGCGCCGCCGCGCGTTCCGCCTCCACCGCCGCGACCTGGTCCGCTTGCTTTTTCTTAAACTCTTGGATGAGCTCCTGCGTTGCTTTTTGCGCCTTGCCTTGCGGCTCTAAGAAGTTTCTGAAGAAACCAGAGGACACGGAAACCATCTCGCCGGCTTCACCGACGTGTTCGATCGAGTCTAACAAAACCACCGAGGTTTTCTTGGCGACTTTCTTGTTCGCCTCGACGACTAAAAATGTTCTTCCTCTGGTGGACGACGACGACGACGACGTGGTGGCCGATTGTGATTTTTTCGCTTGGAACGAAGTCGAGACCGCGACGTTCGCTCTCGCGGATAACTGAGTGGAAGCCATCGAAAACATTATCGGTGATATACGAATGAGTAAATTAAACGGTATTAAACGGTATTTATATATTCGCGAGCGTGGCAAAGAGTGGCGTTTACGAATTACGAATTAGCTTTTGTTTTTGCTTTTTAAGGGCGGTGGCTTTATCCAAAAAACAAAACCTCAAAAATTTGTCAAATGTCAAAGACTGCAGAGGCTCGTAATACGCTCCTCTGCTACCTTTTTCCAAAATACTCTAAAACTCAAAACTACTATTTCTTTTGTTCCTCTCCACTTCGCATCAAAGTAAAACACAACCATCGTAACTTCTCTTTAGCTTTGACTAAAGTCACCTCTAAGTTTTTCGTGCCGTCTTTTTGTTTCACCAGCGACCACGAGGAGTCGCCAGGGACGATATCTTGGAACAACGTCTCCTCCGCGGAGACGACGGTATTCGGCTGGATTTTTGCGCACGATAAATCTATTTTGTTCTGCCCTGGACCGAATTTTAACGAGATTGAGTTCTTTTCCACGTCTCCCGGGACGTTCGCAATCAAAACCACCTCCTCTTCGTCTTGCATCCAGGTGTACGGGTAGGAAGTTTTCGTGCCTTCGACGGCGATTTCCTGGTTTAAATCAGCCTCCGTCGGCGGCGCTTGGTAGTTCTCCGTCATCATACTTCCCAATCCTCCTTCGGCGTCACCAAACGACGCCATTCCACTCTCGGTGTTTAAGCTTCCACCCATTTTACTGATTTTCTCGTGCGCGTTCCCTAAATTCTGTCTTCTTTCCGTGTTCAACTTAATCGCCTCTTCCACCCACTTGGCGTCCGAGCGCAACTCGTCCAAACTAAAATCTATTCTCTTAAAATCGCTCTTTTCGTCGTCAAATATCCTCGCCACGAACGCGTCCCCGGCCACGTGATTCGGCATGTTCACTAATTGCGTAAAGTCGCTCGCTCTTTTGTTCAAACGTAATCCTTTCGATATCCCTTTATCGTCCACGTACATGTTCACGTGAATGAAATTATTCTTCGTGCCGCCGGGGAGTAACGCCACCGGTTGGACCATTTGCATGTTCGCCGCGACTTTTAACATCTCGTCGTCGATTTTCTGCCCGGATTGCTTTTCCAACTGCTCTTTCAACTTCGCGTTCTGCTGATCTTTCGTGACCGATGTGTCTTCCATGGATTGCATCCCACTCTCGAGAAAATGTTTCTTTAACGCGTCCAACAAACACTCCATGTCTCTCCCTGGTGGAATATCTAAGAGTTTCTCCTCGATGGGTTGCGTCTCGTCGCACGGGATGAACACGTATTTGAACGATTTATTATTATTATTATTCTTCGAGACATCATCTTCCTCTTCTGAGATTTCAACCATTTTGACGACGATCTTCTTCTTCGTTGTCTTCTTTGTCTTACTCTTCTTCTTGTGACTTCAGTCTGTCGCTACTAATGTCTCGTTTGTTTATAAAGTGTCAAGATTGTTTTCTTCAAGGAGAAAATTTCACGCATCTCACACAACAACAACAAAAATTCATCACACACACTTCATATCATCTCTCACCATCCTCTTCCTCTTCTCTGAAAACCGACGACGCAAAAAGAGGACCAAACTTATCACCAAAACCAAACAAAGGACGACGATATAAACGACAATAATGGGGGGACATTGAGAAGAAGAAGGAGGAGAAAAACGATGAAATTCTTTTCCAAATTCTTTTTCTCTTCTTCCTCTTTGATATTTTTATTCGTCGTCGTATTTCTCAACAACGAAGTTCACGCGATACGACCGGAAACGAAGAACGCCATCGACCGCTCTGGATGTGGAAACCATAAAACGTTTCTAAATTCTCGTCGCACTCGACAAATGTGGACAAACGAAGCCATCACTGGTCCGTACGCGTTGTTACATCGCTCGCCTCGAGAGAGTGATTTTTTCAACCGAGTGTTGCTAAAATGCGGGTGCAGAAAAGCAGACAAAGAGAGTGAGGAAGTTTTTCACGAAGACGACGACGATTCAGACGACGACGAGCGAAAAGAGCAGCATGAAGACGAAATTTTTGAAGAAGAGGAAACTATTTGGTGCCAAGATTTCTTACCGGCGTGGTTCGCGTATATTCGAAGGTACCAAGACATTATGCAAGAGGAAGGGAACGCGTCCAAACAAAGTCATCCAATCTTAATCGTGCGGAACGACTGGCAGAACTTGGGTTTCGGACACATGGCAAACGTTGCCGCCGGGTGGATGATGTTTGGATTGTATTCTGGACGCGCGGTATTTTTCGACAACGCGGAAAGTAAGTGGGATTTTACGGAATATTTCGAAGGGTATTTAGGAGATGGCACGAACGGCGGGATGAGTTTTAAATGGACGGAGGAGCTGCAAGAGAAATATTTCCCAGGCGTGGCGTTGAGCGAGGAGACGAGTTCGACAGTGTACGAGAAGTACGAAGAAGGAAACGGAGAGGAAATAGATTACTTTGCGAGGTTCAATCTGTGGCGAACGAGCGATGCGAATAAGTACACGAAGTGCCAATACGGACCAGACGAAGACGTCGATGTTGGCACGTGCTTTCACGGCGAGGATGCGGACAAATGCAGGTACGGCGAGTTTTTAGAAGAGCCATGTTTGACCGAGAAAGAAATGCGTTACGAGTGTCCATTTGGTTCCAGAGAGGCGTTCGGTTGCCCATCGTGTAACAAATGCATAATACACGCGTTCAAGACAAAGCATGTTATCCTCTGGGATTCATCCAGCGGATCTGGTGGTGCTCTTCCGATTGAAAGAAGAAGCGCAGACGTGATGACCCAAAAAAATCTCCCGCCTGAGATTGTCTTTTCAGACGAGTTAAGGGAAGCTTTGATGGAAACGGCAGAGAAGAGATTTGGATGGACGCACGCGAAGAGTTTTGGTTCGTATCATCATCAGAGTCTCGGGAGAGAGGAAGGCATGGTTCCGTTGCAGGCATTTGAGCAGTGTCTTCCATGCGCGATGAATTTGTTGTTGCGGCCAAAGATGGATCTACTGGCTTGGAAGCATTTGTTACGTTCGGATGTTGCGTTTGCGAATCGATTAGTTGGCTTACGAGCGAGAACTGGATACGCCGAAGATAAGATTTGTTTTCCAGAAGATATGCCTCCGATGGCCGAGTGCATAGACGAAACGTTCTTCAACGAAACGTGTTCGTCGGTAGAGTTACAAAAGTGGCACATTCGATTGCGGGCGACGACGTATAAAGGTCTTCCTGGAGAAAACGAACGGATTTTAAAGCCCTCGGAAGCGGTGGAATTCATAAAGAACCGCTTGGACGCTACAATCACGCCTGAGAGGGAATACGAGAGACTATATCGCCGCGGGTACTCGCTTTCAAAGCGTTCGCTCGAACGACGGGCAAAAATGAGGAATCCAGACGACAACTTCATGTACGTCGTCACGGACGCGCCAGCCTTGCAAAACTGGCTCGAGAAACAGTTTCCAAGTATGACCCGATTTTCTCCCGGCGTCGGCGTCGATCCTACGAATGATTTAAGAGAAGACCATGCGAGCGATGCGGACTCGCGAGCAAAGATTGCGATCGATTTCAAAGTCCAAGGATGGATCGATGTCAGTCTCACTCTTTCGCCGAGTCAGTACTACAGCGCCGCGGATGTGCAAAGTTTCGATAACTTGAGATCGTTTGGTCAGGATAAACCAAGCGGTCGGGTAGTTGAACCGCCTAAAGAAATGAAGAGTAAAGAATTAATCGGTTTCGTATCGCCAAAAGAGCTCTACGTGAAGAATGTCGAGGTTTTGCGAGACAGAATTGAAAGACGAAAAGAAATGTGCGGCGGGGAGGACGATGCGGGCAGTCTCGAGTTGCGAAAGTTTCTTCCTAAGAAAAGTAGCACGGAAGATGAACGAGAAGATGAACGTAGATAGATAGATAGGCGTAGATAGATAGATAGGCATAGTGAGCGATTGTTAGTAGTTAATAGATTTATTTGTAGTACAGTCAATCAAATTAAATAGTAAAGATAGGAATATGTGTGTGTAAGTCTAAGATTCTGTTTTTATGTTTATCGTTGTTCGTCGTGATGGTTTATTCGTCAGAGCTCGCAACTACTTCGTCCGTTGGAGAACCCCCTTCGGCGGCGGCTTCCGCAGCAGCGACGCGTTCTCTGAACAATTTACCCATCTCTTCGGCCTTTTCGTAAACTAAACTCGGGTTTCTCAACATATCGCCGTGGTTCGGCTCCAATTTCTTCGTGGACAAAGACAAACGCCCGCGTTCCTTGTCCTTGGACAAAATCAACACCTTCAATTCGTCACCCGGGGACAAGACGTTTTCAACCGCAACAATTCTCTCGTGCGAAATTTGAGAGATGTGCAACAAACCACTTTGGCCACCAACATCAACGAACGCACCGTACGGCTTGACCGCCTGGACGATGCCAGTGACGACGTCCCCAACATCTAAACCTTCGCCAGAAACTAAATCAGTCGCCAATCTGTGCGACGCGACTAAGCGGTTCTTCTCTTCATCAACTTCGATAAACTTCACCGGTAAAGTTTGTCCAACCAATTCGTCTCTGTCACCCAAAGCTAAGCGAGGGCCGAGGTGGGATTGCGGGATGAAGCCTCTCAAGTTTTCAACCTCAACTAAGATACCGCCTCTGTTCACCGACAACACTTCGCTCGACAACGCCAAGTCGTCCGCTTGCGCTTGTCGGCATCTCTCCCACGCCGCTTCTAATTGGATTTTGCGCACGGACAACGTCATCGACCCTTCGCCGTCGTCGCCCTTCACAATTTCAAATTCGTACTCTTGTCCTTCGTCGAATACCGCCGCGGCGTTACGAACAGACGCCAAGGAGCACTCCACGGTTGGGCACAACGCAGGGGCTTTTCCGCCGATATCGACGTAAGCACCTTTGGTGTTCATCGCGGAGACTTTACCCATGATTTTGTCGCCAACCTGTTCATTTATTACGAAAGAAGAGAACGTGGTGGTGTGAGTACTACGCGCGATGATAGGAGTGTCGGTTTACGTCGTCGTGGTAAGAGAAAAGCAGCAGCAGCGGCGAAAGAATTATTACTAATTTTTCCTTATCCGCTGGCTTTTGCGAAAACCTGAAACGCAGCCGTCGAGAGGGAAGAAAGAGGAGGAAAAAAATCGCTCGCGCGTATAATTCATACAAACCCATGAATGCGAGAGACAGACGATGACGCGAAATTACCTTGTAATCGACTAAATAGTCACCCAACATGCCGGAAAAATCATCGTACGCGGCTTTGTTTTCCGCGGACGCGACCGGTTCGGTGATGACGGCGCGAACACCGACGGATTTACGCGACGACGATGACAAGGTTGATTTCTTGGTGGCGGTGTTCTTCGAAATCGACCTCGTCGTCGTGGACGCGAACTGCGTGGAGACTCTGTGTGCAAACGACATCGTGATGGATATAAAACGCGAGAGTTAAATTCGGATTCGATGTACAAAAAACGACTCCTCTGTTTTGAAGAGAGCGCGCGTCTGCGTGAATGTGAGGTACAATGTTTCACTCGGGGTGGTTTTTTTTATCTTTTCTTTTCTTTTGCCAAAAAAGCTCATCACGCAAGAAAGAAAGAGGATGGTCATCACCATCATCAATCAAGGCGAGACGAAGAGAAAGGTCCAAAGGGCCAAAAAGGCAAAAAAAAAAGGGGAAGGTGCAAAAGAACGACACAACAAAGAAGAGAACCGTCGCGACAAAAAAAAGAGAGAAAAAACGAATTAAGAGTGATTTGTGATTACTCTCCCTTTTATAAATACTACTTTTACGACGACGACGACTCGTTGGGAGAATGACGACGCGTGAAGGAGCGTCATCATCAGCGCATCATCGTCATCGTTCTTCTCTTCCTGGT
>Ga0209308_10005064_pt1 | contig 10210 bp, 7 predicted proteins | sample COGITO_mtgs_1204_3_FD_184806 | JGI IMG/M metagenome (GOLD analysis project Ga0209308, IMG submission 184806) | Pelagic marine microbial communities from North Sea - COGITO_mtgs_120405 (SPAdes) (version 2) | ecosystem: Environmental > Aquatic > Marine > Epipelagic ...
CGACACTCTCTATTTTGTTGTCGTCATATAACATCTTAGCGAAGACATATTTGTCTGTATGAAGACACCGTTCGGATATAAATACACACCCAGGATTTTCACGGATCGCTTTACGGATGGTTGCTAAACGAGATATATACGCCATCATCTGAAAAGAGAACGAGTATTTTTCTTGATTTCCGTAGAACTTCTCCAGCATTGTGAGACCAGCATCGTCTCGTATGGTGTTCCAATCGTCCACAGGTTCTTCTAGGAAGACCACGTGAGGCAACTCCGCAAACGCGATTTTGAGTTCTGACATCAATGTAGATTTGCCTGAACCAATGTTTCCTTCAATGGAGATAATGGATGCCTTCTGTAAGAGTGAGGATGACATAACGGATCTTTGGGATATGGGATATACTATAGTATGGATGAATATGTTTATACATATTACTCAAGACGAGAATCAATTCTATTTGTGATATGTGACAGAGTTTACATATCTGATTAATTTTTATTGGTTGTATAGTATATACAAACCTGCATGGACAACGTCATTAACATCCATCCGACAAAACCTCATGTATTGACAACAATACCTTGGCTAGAGGAAATCCCAAACACATTGTTGTATATCGCGACGTATGGGTTATCTGAAATGCTCGTGCGAACATATATGCGACATCGTCCCATTGTAGAAATAATATACCATCTTCTGTTACTAGTTTTATATTACTATACTCACCTGGCAATGAACTATTATAAAGAGCAAAATGATAAGCAGCAACATGAAAAGCAGCGACATAAATCATAATCGATTGTCGGTTACTATCAAATATGTGTAATATATGACCAGTGTTGGAGAAATTGTCGTAGTTTAGGCGATGTCGATACGTATTATAATGCAAGAAAATGCGGAATCTATTCATATAGTGCTGTATCCAGAATGCAACAACCTTCTGGAATACACTTCCAGCACGATGTTGTCTCAGTATTGCGACGTTAGGATAATATATCTATGTGAACTAACACAAATTGAATTAATCCGTCATACTATTCTAATAAATAACACGCTATAGAATAGATCTAAGTAATCTTATAACATCATGGATCTCTCACAAGTAAAACTAAACAAGACAGAATGGGACTCTATTGAGATTCCATTACGACCCGAAGAACTTCGTGTGATCAAACTGATCATGCAAGGATACACCGACCTATGGGTTAAAACCAATCACAATACGTCACTCGCGTCTTATCTCCGTCTCCCAACCACCATTGACGGATTGGATGACCATCTATTCAAGGAGTATTTTGAAAATACTGTGCGATCCATCGATCCTACACTGCTTCCCAGCATGCGCAAGGTGAAAATGATGAGGAAATGTGATCTTATGAAAATTAACCTTAATAAGGCAGATAACCTCGCGATATTCGATGTGTACGAGACCAAACTATTGGAACTCGTCCGCAGAATTTGTAAGTGTCATGCTGAACACAAAGATTTCCACGTTGACTACTTTACATTACACAAACTTCGCCAAAACTTTGTTCCACGAATAAATATTTATGTAGACCAATGTATCGATACTATCCTCGAACGCTACGCAGACAATGTGACCCTCACCAAACTTATCCTGGACGCTCATAACGTTATTGAGAAAAACAAGATGCTTATTCATAACGAAGATACTACCCTATATAGTCACCAACGCGATATATTCCAACAACTACAAAACCCTAATATGACAGTCCGTGTCGCCGACTATATGGAAAAACAATCAAGACATAAAACCACACAAGAGGAGTTAATACTAGCCGAACAGGGCGACGATGATGAAATATTCTATGCCGCGGAAAAGGCGAGAGATGTAGCAATTGCAGAGGTCAATAAGTTCCAGACACCAACCTGTGCCAATCTAGTACTTTATACAGCACCCACTGGAACAGGAAAAACACTCACCCCGCTCGCACTTTCACAGGGGTATGCTGTTGTATTCGTGTGCGCTGCGCGCCATGTAGGCCTCGCCCTTGCAAAAAGTGCGATTAGCGTAGGACGTAAAGTGGCGTTTGCATTCGGTTGTGATAGTGCAGATGATATTCGTCTGCATTATGCGGCAGCGTCTGTATATTCAACCCACCCTAGAACAGGTAAAATATGGAAGGTTGACAACAGTGCAGGTGAAAAGGTTCAGATTATGATATGCGATGTCAAGTCCTATTTATGCGCAATGTATTATATGCGCGCATTCAATCCGATTGACAACCTCCTTATGTTTTGGGACGAACCCACCATCGGTCTAGACGTCGAAGACCATCCACTTCATGAACACATTCACAAGTTGTGGGTAGAGAACATTGTTCCTAACGTTGTGTTGTCTTCGGCTACTCTTCCAAGGGCTGACGAAATTGTTGAAACCGTCACTGATTTCGACACACGATTCGGAACCGCAAGCGGTATGACTGAAACATGTATGACTAACATTAGTAGCCACGACTGCAAAAAATCAATCCCTTTGATCGACAAAGACGGATTTAGTGTAATGCCCCATTACATCGCAAAAGACAACTATGAAGTCGCATGCGAGTCCGCGCGACATTGTTTAGAAAATCCTACACTACTAAGATATCTCGACCTAGAGGAGTGTGTTAAGTTCATCGAATACGCAGAAACGAACAATTATGTTGGAACACGACACATGATTAGTCGTCGGTTCGCAAACCTATCCGATGTGACCATGACAAATGTGAAATTGCATTACATTCATACCGTGCTTAACATTACTCCTGGATGCTGGGGTGCTATATGTATCGGAACTCGTTCTCTTCGTAATCCCAAACTTTCCTCAAACACTAGTTTAGATAGTTCAGGTTTACGGATTACCAAATCTCATAGCATCGGATCAGGAACTACCGTGTTTCCAACAGCACATAACTCCACGATGAAAATGACTGAAAAAGATGGAAGTAAACTAACACGGTCAGAGAGCATAAATCCAGTAAGGTCGGAACCTCTCGTACCAATCGTGCAATCATCTTCTAATCCAGGAGTTTTCATCACGACAAAAGACGCATACACGCTGACTGATGGACCTACACTGTTCTTGACTGACGACCTAGAGAAGATCGCCAAGTTCTACCTCAAACAGTCATACATTCCCACATCCATATTATCAGTTATTCTCGAGCGCATTGAGTTCAATAACAAATTAAGCGAGCGTATTACCGAGGTAGAGGAGCAATTAGAAACACTGACAGAGAAAATTGATGCTACTCTATCCAGCGGGGATACTGGGGGACAGAAAGGAAGTAAATCCCGTCCCGACAAGGGCAAAAAGAGCACCGCTTCTAGTTCGACTGCGCGCGACACCAATGACAGTCGAACCACATTGGGAAAACTCAGTCAGGAACGTAATATGCTGTATGATATGATCAAGACTATCGAACTAGAAGAAATGTTTGTTCCCAACAAGGTTCCACATGCAGAACGATGGGCACAAACTCCCGAAACCAGCAAGGGGTTTACAAGCAACATAAGCAATGAAGTAATCTGTAAAATTATGGCGATTGAAGGTGTAAATGATACTTGGAAAATCCTGTTGCTCATGGGTATCGGTGTATTTGCAAACCATAATAGTCAATCCTACACGGAAATCATGAAACGACTGGCCGACGAACAGCATCTATATCTGATTATCGCGTCCAGTGATTACATTTATGGAACTAACTACCAGTTTTGTCATGGATACCTCGGAAAGGACATCGAACTTACACAGCAAAAGGCAATTCAATCGATTGGTCGCATCGGTCGCAACAATATTCAACAGACGTATTCAGTGCGCCTGCGAGACAACGCGCAAGCAAACCTTCTACTACTACCGTCTGAAGACAAGGTTGAAGCACGTAACATGAAAAAATTGTTCACATATTAAACCCTTGAACGTTGAAGAATTATAATGTATTCATAATACGCCACTATACTATGTGTTTTTATTGCATGGAAAACATTTAAATGGAACATTTTATTATCTTTAAGTATAATAAAATGTTGACATGCAGCGAAAATGATACTACATCCAACGCAGACAATACAGAAGAACCTCTGCATACGGGTGATTGTTTAAATACCGACACCATGTCTTCAGAAACAACATATTGTTCTGTATGTAAATTCACGACCACAAACAAAAAACTATTCCAAAAACATCTTCTCACTGAAAAGCACAAATACAGCATGTCCGTCATCGACGCGTACAACAAATATGCAACACTGCTGTCCTCGTCCTCGCCCGACATCGTGATTGAAATCCCAAAAGACAGTATTATCCGAACATCACATAGATGCTATTGTGGCAAGATATACAAACATCGTCAGAGCCTATGTATTCATAAGAAAAAATGCACATATGTACACCCAGACCATAATCTATCCGATTCTGAACCTGAATCCGATGTCGAGCCTGAACTCGCCCCCGCACCGAGACCTGCTCCTGCTCCAAGATGTGTTTCTGCAACGGCATCAGATGTGAGACCTGCGCTCGAGCATACGCATAGCCTTATTACCGACCGTCCTCCAAAATTAATAACCCCCCCTGCTGACATTATTTTGATTAACCCATTCACTCCTGAACAAGTACGCAGGGCTATTTATTCATTCGACGCATACGATACGTCTGTCAATGAACCAACCGAAAACACGTATCCAGACAATGTAGATATCCCAAAATGTGCAACGGATGCTATTTTGGTTACAGCAGAATCTCTTTCAAATAATGTGAGTGCTGACAGTAGCATTTCCGCAATCGCCAACGTAATCGCATCTTCGTACTCAGAAGAAACTCGTGAATTATGTATTCATCGTGAAGTAGTAGTGAGATGCATTAAGTTAGTACTCCCTCTTTATCTCAACTTTTTAACACGCATGAATATGCAAGAAGACGAGGACCTACCTGAAGATATGATCGAGATAATTGATCCCGACGCCCCCATCACAATTGGATATCTAGCACTGAAATCATGTGTCAATATACTATATTTTATTCTTTCTCGCATTGACGAGCAACCAATCAACGAAGGGGATGACATTGTAAATATTTCTAATTATAGATAATCATATAGTCATATATTTTATGGTAAAAAGGGTGTAAAAACATGTACACGTATAGTATAGTATATGTCTAACCCGTCCGCCGACATTCCAGTTAATGCATCGGCATCCATCGAAGATGAAGTTATTCCTATATTGACATCAGCTACTTCAGATGTTGATCCCATTCCTTTAAACTCTACCGAGACAGAAGGTGTATCTCTGGGCATTTTTGAACCTAATAACGAAAACGATATTGTGTCTGATGCTACACCTGTAGTCACATCTGCATCCGATCCGGAGGTGGTTATTGTAGCGCCGCCTGCATCCGATCCGGAGGTGGTTATTGTAGCGCCGCCTGCATCCACACATGAAAATCCATTAACGGATTGGTTTAAGCAGATGCAATATATCATTTTCCATAGCGAACTGACAAACTTAAAAAAGGGGAATATGAATATATTGAAAGAGTGCGCTGATTCAAAGCGTCTTTTGGATTTGAAGTTTTTAGATCTTACTAATCAGATAAATCGTGTTCAGACTTCTGTAATATTTCTCTCTACGATCTCGGGATTTCTTAATGCCACAAGGGAACAGTTTGGTATTTCAGATAGTATTATCTCAGTCATTTCTATTTCCATATCCACCTACGTTACACTGGTTCTCTCTATCTCCAAATATTACAAGTTTGATGAGATGCGTGAAAGCATTCAAGTATTGCGTGAAAAATATGCTATTCTTCACAACAAGATTGAACATCGCGCTGACGTACTTGGACCATGGGCTGATAAAAACTTGTGGAAGTTTACCGATCCCGGAAAGAAACTCACTGAATGGTCTAAAATCAAATCAAAAATGGACGACGAATATGAACTTCTTATCGAAACCAAGAAATTATTGACCACCGAATTTGAAATTATTATGGATACAAGGTCTCGCAACGTCTACAACATTGTCAATAAGAGATTAACTTATAATAATCGCAAAGAACTAGCTGATTGGGCAATTCATGAGTTGGAACTTGAATCCACCATTGAAGATAAATTTGCAAAACATGATGCGAAACGGGCTTCAACAAATACAGTGTCAATGTCTGCAAAGCGACGCCAATCTATTCAGTCTGGACATGAGACTGTTGAGGATAACTGGGACAGTGACGATTTGGACTTTTAGGGAAGTTGATACAAAATTGAATCTATATAATCATTATATCATGATGATCATTATAATACTTTAGCAATATGCAACCAGAACCTATGCCACTATTGATTCGTCCTGAACCAACGCATGCGTCAGACAGGTCAGACATGTGTGATTGTGACATGTTATTGATTCATCCTGAACCAACGCATGCGTCAGACAGGTCAGACATGTATAAATGTGACATGTGTCGATATAAAAGCTTTTACGATCAATGGACTTGGCACGACATGTATCATATTATTGAACAGGGGTTATCTAACGCACGTGTCGATACTAGTGCAGACCTCGTACAAAAACTGGATTATATTTGTAAGAATCCGTTGTTAAACAGCGTGATGACACCTGACATATTATCTACGATTGATATAGATAACTGGTTTAGACATGATTTCGATAAGGTAGGGGGGTATTATCGCGAGGATCCTATTACCAAAGAACAAGTTCGTGTTCCCCGACGACGTGTATACTTTTGGGATGACGAGATGACAGATTATGACGCTCTTTGTCAGACAATTGTGATCATATTATCTATAATAGATGATTGGGTTTGGGAACATCACGACGGGGATGTTTATATTTATACGCTTCTATACGATAAGGGTGATGGTGAAAAAACCATGATCGCAATCATTAATGAGATATACGATACAATCATAGAGATGTATAATACAATGATTGAGTCTGAGGATGAAGAATGTGATAGTGTGAGTTGAATTAGAAGAAACTTCTAAATAATTGTATTTTTTACATGCTAATACACCGTAAGCATAAAAATTGAATATACATAGGTTCGAATAAACCTATGTATAATCTGATATAAATATGTCTACCATCGATACAAATCCGAAGCCAGGAGAAGACATTACGAATGGTTTAATATCTTCTGTACCCACCCCTGATTCAAAAGGAAAGCGATGGAGTGACGAAGAGATCGCACAGCTGCTTGCCGAGTTGGCTGACCCTGCAAACAAGTCATTCGCCGCAATTGCGACCGCACACGGGCGCACATGTGGAGCAATCGAGTCGCGCGCGCGCGAACTCGCTGTGGACATGGTCGAGAAAGGCGCTGACGTCGCCGATGTGGAGCGGCGCATGCGGCTGACCTCTGCACAACTCGTCGAAGCGATCGATAAGCGCGCGTCGCAACTGGTTGCGCAGAAGAGGAAGAAGGAGGAGAAGGTGCGAGCGAAGGAGGAAAAGGAAAAGGCTTCGAAGGAAGCAGAACGCATATCGATGAAGACGCAAACATTGTCTGTAGAACAGCAGTGCGCACTCCAGCAATTCGAAGATGATGACAACCTCTTTATTACGGGAGAGGGGGGCACGGGTAAAACATTGTTGATACGACATTTGGTACGGTCTGCCAAGATCCATGACAAGAAGGTTCAAGTATGTGCAATGACAGGCTGCGCTGCGCTATTACTGGAATGCAATGCGCGTACGATCCATTCGTGGAGTGGGATCAAGTTAGGTCGCGGCGAGTTGAACGATATAATCGACGACGTGTTTAGTAATCACAAGGCGCGAACCTCTTGGAAATCGACTGATGTATTGATTGTAGATGAGGTTAGTATGATGTCCGCACATATTTTCGATTTGCTTGATACGGTTGGGCGCCGTGTGCGCGGATCACGTCTCCCCTTTGGTGGAATGCAAGTAGTGTTCGTAGGCGACTTCTTCCAGTTGCCACCCGTGGCCAAGGGTGGGTCAGAAGATGCTGAAGGTCGATTTTGTTTCGAGTCCGATCGGTGGTTGAGAACCTTTCCTATCGACAATCATATTGTATTAAATACGATGTTCCGACAAAGTGATAGTGTATTCCGTGGCATTTTGAAAAATGTGCGTATGGGAACTGTAACTGACGATGACGTAGAAGCCCTGAATAAGTGCGTAGATCGCGAATTCGATTTGGAAGCACATCAAGGAGTGGTTCCAGCCAAATTATTTCCCACCAAGAATAAGGTAGATACAATTAACGCCAAGATGTTCGCCGCCCTCGATGGAACCGTTCATGAGTTTGCTGCTACTCAGAAGAGCGACTGTACCGCCATGATGGATGGGTCGAATAAGGGGTTGACGTCTACTGTGATAGGGCGGTGCAAGAAGTTGCTCACGAAGCAGAAGACCACCTACGAACTGGAGAGCCTGCTGAATAACTCGCCGTGCATACAGATGTTACAATTGAAGCGCGGTGCGAACGTGATGTGCACGGCGAACCTCGACCTGGAACACGGCATCTGTAACGGGTCGCTTGGAACCGTAATCGACTTTACTGCAAGCGAGGATGATGAAACACTCCTTCCAGTGGTACGCTTCTCCAATGGCATTACTAAAAGGATTCACACCAAGTTCTGGCAATCCGAGGAGTATCCCACCGTGGCCATAGGACAGGTTCCATTGAGCCTGGCCTGGGCGATGACTATTCATAAGATTCAAGGAGCCACACTTAGTATGGCTGAGATTGATGTTGGTGGTGGTATATTTGAGTGCGGTCAGACCTATGTGGCACTGTCACGTGTTAGAGATTTGGATGGATTGTATCTGTCTAAGTTTGACCCAACTAAAATTAAATCTAGCCTGCGTGTGCGCAACTTCTATCGCAGCATTCCCGAGGTGGAGTATGAGGTTGAAGAGGTCAATGAGAAACCTGAACTGGATTTTGAGAAGTTTGCAATGAACACCCCATAGATGTAGATAAAATATTGTTATTTTTTCATGTGTACTAGTATGACGCCTTCGGATCTTTCTCTCTACAACAAGACTAAAAAGTATATCTACAAGAAAAATCCTAAACATAGTGCTTATCGCAGTGGAACGTTGGTCAAAACGTATAAAAAGCGTTTTGCAAAGAAACATGGAACGCGCAAAAAGCCCTATTTGGGGAAACAAAGTCGTACTCGAAAAGGATTAAAACGTTGGTTTGCAGAAGAATGGGTGAACCAACGAGGAGAAGTGGGGTATAAAAATAAGAATGACATTTATCGTCCAACAAATCGTATTACAAAAGGTACACCTATTACACACAAGGAATTAACGAAAAAAGAGATTAAAATTGCGCGAACCAAAAAGTACCGTAAAGGACGTGTCAAGAGATTTAGAAATAAAAAGGGTGGTACATGGACACAAAAAAATAGAAGAGATATTGAATAAGAATGCTATTTATGTGCATGTTGTATTGTGAATAAGAGAGTTACACATCTGTCGTTGTCCGATTTTGAACCGTCCAGAATACACGTAGTTCTCGCGGAATTGAGGACTATTCAGAAACGACGCAACCTTGGTTAGGTCAAGGTTGTGTGATGCACCTGCCTTTGGAATTAATGCAAGTATCCCTCCACCGAAATAGGATACTTTCTCTACGAACGCCACCTCAACATCGCGTGTCAGCGTTCGCACGTATATGCAATCTTCTCCCAATTTATCAGTTACTCTGGTATAATTGCGCAGTGCGCCCCACTCGAACCAGTTGGATTCGTTAAACCTCCGAATCTTGCGGTCAATTAGTTTCGCCTTGTGTTCGAGCAAATATACGTCTAGCGCTGCGTCATTGGTTGGGAAACTATCAACCATAATATATTTGTCCATACCATCATTGCCGTTGCGCACGTCCATCGTTCCGAACTCCGCATTCTTGAACACGCCTTCGCATCCTGATACCATACCCACGAACACGTCGAAGTAGTCTCCTATCTTCTCGGTGCCGACTGGTGCGTCCATGGGTGCGAATGTGATTATTCCGTCTGTCTCGACGAGACGTTTAAGTTCGTCATTATATAATACAGTTCGGTCTAGTTGGGTGTCCAAGCAGTAGCGGAACACGATTACGTCGATGCTCGCGTGTTCGAAGAGCCCTTCGTCGTTCGGTCTGATGACGTGTGTGAAGGTACCCGTCGCCATCATATGACTAAGCAGCGGTGCAGCACTGGTCAGTTTTAGGAA
>Ga0209308_10005085_pt1 | contig 10185 bp, 9 predicted proteins | sample COGITO_mtgs_1204_3_FD_184806 | JGI IMG/M metagenome (GOLD analysis project Ga0209308, IMG submission 184806) | Pelagic marine microbial communities from North Sea - COGITO_mtgs_120405 (SPAdes) (version 2) | ecosystem: Environmental > Aquatic > Marine > Epipelagic ...
GGCGGTCGCTTTTTCTCTTCTTTCCCTTGGACGACATCATCTCCTATCCGAACGATACGCGTCACAACGCGAGAGAGAGAAACAAAGAGAGAGAGAGAGAGAGAGAGAGAGAGAGAGCACCGGATAATTCCTCCTCCTTCTTCCCCAAACGACGAAAGAAAAGACTCTCTCTCTCTCTCCGTCTCTCTTTCGTTCTCTAATGTGTCTAAGAAAGAAAGAAAGAGAGCAGAGAAAAAGTGGAGAGAAAAAGTGTGAAAAAGTCAGAAGAAGAGAAGACGAAGACTTTTCGGACTGCTCTCTCGAAATATTTATAAAACGATCGGCCATTTTTCTCTCGCGTCAAACTCTCCTCACACGAGTAGCATCAAAAACTTTTTCCTGCGCAGTCTCTCTCCTTTAATCAGACAGACAGACACGCAGAGAGGGAGAGAGAGAGATTCTTGACGTCTGCTCGATATATACGTAAGAGAGAGTATTATTTTTTTACGCATCATCGGGGGCTCGGGGTCGTTTTTCCAAAGAGACTTGTAGTAAATAACCAATCGCGGAAATATACACTGACGGGTATAATACGAAAAAAATGAACGCGCGCTTAGGTTTAGAGGAATACCCAACCTACGACTCGATGATTGAGACGTTGTTGAAGCACCAGTTCTTGCCGGAAGCGGACGTGTTGCGCTTGTGCGATCGCGCGCGAGCGTTAATCAGCGAAGAATCGAACGTCACGAACGTTCGCTCGCCGGTGACTGTTGTCGGGGATATTCACGGGCAGTTTCACGATATGATGGAGATGTTTAAGATGGGTGGGTACGCGCCGGATACGAATTACTTGTTTTTGGGCGATTACGTCGATCGTGGGTATTATTCGGTGGAAACGGTCACGTTAGTGGTGGCGTTGAAAGTCCGATTTCCCGATCGGGTGACCATAATCAGAGGAAACCACGAGAGTCGACAGATTACGCAAGTGTATGGATTTTACGACGAGTGCATGAGAAAATACGGCCACGCGGGGATTTGGAAAGCGTTTACGGATTTGTTTGATTTCATGCCGTTATCCGCGTGCATCGAGAATCAGATTTTCTGCCCGCACGGCGGGTTAAGTCCGAGCATCGATACGCTCGACCAGGTGAGAAAGATTGATCGATTCGCGGAGGTTCCGCACGAAGGACCGGTGTGTGATTTAGTGTGGTCGGACCCTGACGATAGAACTGGGTGGGGGATGAGCCCGAGAGGGGCGGGGTATACTTTTGGGCAAGATATTACCGAGCAGTTTAATCACAACAACGGGTTGACGTTAATCGCGCGCGCGCATCAGTTGGTCATGGAAGGGTTTTTATGGCATCACGACAAGGCGTTGGTGACGATATTTAGCGCGCCGAATTATTGCTATCGATGCGGAAATCAAGCGGCGATTATGGAGGTAAGCGAGACGATGGAGACGAATTTCTTACAGTTTGATCCGGCGCCGAGAAGAGGCGAGGAGCAACAAGCGCAAAAGCGATGTCCGGATTACTTTCTCTAAAAAAAAGAATGAGAAATCACAAGAGAGAGAGAAAGAGAGAGAATGCAGCAGCAGAAGCAGCAGAAGCAGAAGCAGCGCGATTTATAATACATCTCGCGCGCATCGCCTATTCGCTTATATATAGTAGTTCCTATTAGTAAATAAAACCGTAGCACAAAAGAGTTGAAAAGAAAACGTAAAAAGATAAAAACGTCAGACTTTTCTCGCACTTCGTCTCTCTTTCCCGCTCTTTAACAAACAAGAAGAATGACGGTCGATTTCCTCGCGCGAAAGCAATCGAAAAAGAACGCCAAACGTCTCGCCTCTCTGAACAAGAAAGGCGAAAACGAGCGCAGAAACCGCGCGAAGCGAGGGAGAAACCGAAACACCGTCGGCATGTGCAATTTCGCGCCTCCGTTGCCGCCGGCGTTGGCGGAGGAGGACGAACAGAACGAGGCGGAGAAAAAAATGAAGAAGAGGAAGATGGAGAGGGAAAGGTTGGCGAGGAAAGCGATGAGGAAGAAAGTGAAGATGGAGATGGAGAAGAACGTGATGGGAGAAAGAGGAGGAAAAGGAGAGGAAACGGGTGGCGGCTCGGACGATGAAGAATCAGAGAAGTCGGAAAGCGAAGAGGAGGAAGATAAAGAACAAAATCAAAACAATAACGTCCCGGAGTATTTCATCGACGCGATGAAAACAATCGGTCATCGACGGATAGCGCCGATACAGAAATCGTCCTGGATGGCTTTGTGTAGTAACTCGTCGGATTGTTTATCCGTGGCGCCGCCGGGGAGCGGGAAGACGTTGGCGTTTTTGTTGCCGGCGTTCGACGTGGTGATTAAGAGGGTGGCGGAGTTTATGAGTAGTACGAACGGTAAGAAAAACGGCAGTAACAACGCTATCAGTAGGAAGAATGTGATCGATGGTCTCATCGTCGCGCCGACGAGAGAATTGGCGCAGCAGATTGCGAGCGTCGGGAATAAGTTGAAACGAGCGGCGCCGGTGAAATTAGTATGCGTGGTTGGCGGGACGAATCAGCAAGAGCAAGAGGAGAGCTTGTTAGCGCCGACAAAGTTAGGGGTTTTAGTGGTTGGAACGCCGGGGAGATTGTGTGCGACGGTATGTTTTAACGCCGGTGGGACCAAGAAAAGCGACGACGGGTCGGGGAAATCCGTAGTCGTTCCGGCGAGCGAGAATCGATTAGGCGATTGTAAGATTTTCATTTTAGACGAAGCCGATAGAATGTTAGCGCTTGGTTTTGAACCACAGTTGGAGCAACTGTACGAGAATCTACCGAAAGAAAGACAAACGGCTTTATTTTCGGCGACCTTTCCGGCGAAAGTGAAACAGATTGCCAGAAAGTGGTTGAAGAAAGACTACGAGAAGGTGACTTTGAGTGCAAACGCGGTCGACATATCGGCGCAAAACGCCGAGAAAGGGAAGGAAGAACTCGTACAACGCGCCTCGAAAGTTATTCAAACCGTTCACGTGTGCGCTGAGCACAAGAAATCGCGAAAGTTGATGAAATATGTCGATAACTTACGGAAAGAGGACGGTCGCGCTCGGTCGCGCGTGCTCGTGTTTACCAATCGCATCAAAACGGTAAAGTTTGTGAAAGATTTGTTGGTCAAACACGGCGAAAAAGTGTCCACGTTACACGGTGAAATGCGTCAAGATAAGAGAGAGTTGGCCTTGAAAGATTTCAAGGCTGGAAAAACGCCAATCTTAGTCGCTACGGACGTCGCCGGTCGAGGCTTGGACGTCGCCGGTTTAGAGTGCGTGGTCAATTGGGATTTCCCGGGAAGCATCGAGCAGTATCAACACAGAATCGGCCGAGCTGGAAGAAACGAGAAAGTTGGGAGCGCTCTGAGTTTTTTCACGAGGAAGTTTGCCCCTTTGGCAAAAGATTTAATCGAATTGTTAGCCAACGCGAAACAGTTTGTCGATCCGAATTTGAAGATTTTAGCGAAAGCTGCCGAGGCGTTGCCGGAATTAGAAAACAAGTTTCGAGACAAATTTGGTAACGGCGACGAACCAATCGATGAGCGCGGTGAAGACGACGACGACGACGACGACGATGAAAAACAAGGAGGAGGAGATGTCGAAGAAGAAAAAGAAAAAGAGAAGAATGGAAAGAAATCGAATATGAAGAAACAGAAAAGAGAAGAAAAAGATGAAGATGGAGGCGCCGACGAGTTTACCGTGCCAAAAGATAAACCGTCCATTGGCGACGGCACTAAAAGGAAGACCCAACCGAGTTGGTGGGAAGCTGATGGTTCACATGGAAGTACATCGGCGCACCTGTTCGGAAAGAAGAAGCGAGAAGAGATGAAAAATCCTGCCATGCGAAACACGTTGCGATGCGGACCCAACGAACAAGAGATAAAAGTCAACGCTGCCATGTCGTCCAAGCGCAAACAAAATCATCAAAAGAAACGAAAGTAGTAGACGAATTCCACCTATATAATATATTTGTAGTATACACTAAAGTATCTAGATCTTTGCGCGCTTAAAAGTATCATTAAGATCTTTCTCCGTCAAGCGCTCCGTTGCTTCGTCGCTTCCGCGTGGTCTCCGCTGATCTCCTCTGCGGTCTGCTTTATCGGTTTCTCCCAGCTATTCGGCACCGCGCACGCGAACGCCGGCGCGTTATCCTTAAACTGTGATTCGTAAAACGCATCCACCACGCTCGCTACTTCCGCTCCAATCATCCCGCTCATGATCACAATCTTCGTCTGCACCCCGGCGACTGAAAACACTTTTTCGTCCTCCTCCCGTTGTGTCACCCCCATGCACTCTCGCAAACTCATAGTTTCGTACATCTCTTTCGTGCACGTGATCAAATCGATGAAATCCGCGCCCATATCGTTCAGCATTTCTCGAACAGTTGTTCTTTCGGTCGGGGTAAACCCTATTAAAAGAATCGCGTCCGGACCGAACCGGCCGTTTGCGGTTTCGCCCGGGGCGTTTTGCGATTCGTAATCGATTGGAACGAACTTTTCGTCTGATGATGATGATGATTCAACCGCCGATAAAGGTCTTCTCCTCCCGTCGTTCGCGCCGACGAAACTTCCAATATTGTTAACAACAGCTCGTCGTCGCGTTTTAGCCTTTGAACAACGTAACGACGTCGACGACGTCGAGGCGACCGCGCTCGAGCGACTGCTCATCATCATCAAGTGCTTTTGGAGTGATGCTTTAAAAAAAACCGCCACAAAACACTTCGCGATAAAATAACAACACGAATGGGGGCAATCATCACGAAGCGACGAAAACGCCTCCTCGTTCTCGTCGGGGCGATTTTTGGTCTCTATTACTACACCAGCGAGAATTTTGAGAGGAGGAATGCTGCTGCTCCTGTTCACCACCAACAGCACGGTCGAGGAGGGGAAAATCATCATCAGCTTCGAGGAGGAAACTTCGCGCACTTCTTCGGCCGTTCGAACTCGAACCTTTCGTTTCGAGAGAAACAATTGACGCACTTACTCGGCGTGGAAAACGAGTGGCAACCTGGATTTTCGTTCGTGGGTACGGGAAACGCGGAAGAGCGCGGTCGGTTTTTGAATATGAGCAAAGATGATGGGGACGGAACGTACGATGGAATAGGAATAGGATTAGGAGGAGAAACCAACGCGGGGGCGCACAATCCGGCGCACGAGAATTCAGATAAAACGTTCGGGGTGAAATCTATCGGCGTGTTCCACGTGTTTCGGAAACCTCCCTGGGGTGGTGGGAATCAATTTTTAATGGCGTTGGTGAAGGAGTTTCGGAGGAGGAAGATTAAAGTCGTGGAGAACGCCATCGTGCCGGGGGTGAAAATTTACATGGCCAACGCGGTGACGTTTAAAGTGGACCCGTTTCGAGAGGCGTTTCTGAAGAGCGGGAAGAAGTTAAAGTTGGTGCACAGATTAGATGGGCCGTATTATTCCGCGAGGTATAACAAAGATCCGAGGAAGGAGGCGAATTTGCCGTATCGAGCTAGGGAGGACGATCGAGTGTATTGGATTAACAACGAGTTCGCCTGCGCGTCTATTTTTCAGAGTAAATGGTCGTACGATATGAATAAGATGTTAGGGTACGATCCGAAAGGGTATTTACAAATCGTAAATAACGCGGTGGACGATACGATTTTCCACAATCGAGGAAGACAGCCGTTTTCGAGATTACGCAAGACGAAAATTATGGCCAGCTCGTGGTCCAGCGGCGAACGAAAAGGATTTAAAACGTTTAAATGGTTGGACGATAACTTGGACTTTACCAAGTACGAGTTTTTCTTCAGCGGGAACGTTCCAGACGGGATGGTGTTTAAGAACATAAAAACCTTGCCGCCAGTGACGAGCGAAAAACTCGCGCCGATGTTGAGAGAACACGACATCTTTCTCGCGGCTTCGTATTTAGAGCCGTGTTCCAACGCGCTCGTGGAAGCGTTAGCGAGCGGCATGCCGACAGTTTACCAATCCGGAAGTGGTCACGCGGAGTTAGTCAAAGCCGGAGGACGAAGTTACCGAAGACCAGAGGAAATCCCGGCGATGTTAGACGAAGTCGTTTTGAGATTCGAGGAGTACCAAAACAACATTCGCGTCACGACGGTGAGCGAAGCCGCCGACGGATACTTACAAGTCTACGCCGCCTGTTTGTCGTGAATGAATTAAAGAGAGAAAGTCAGATAGAGAGAGATTTAATAATAATATGCCGTACCGTAGTAGTATAATAATAAGGAGAGTTGTTTATAGAAGAGAACGAACGTTTTAAAAGTCACCAACACGTAGTACGTAGCACTTCTTCTATTCTTTTCAGAAGAATTTTTGACTCAATAGCACCCCAAAAAGAGAAGACCGCAGCCATGCAAGAAAAAGACGGGCCAAATTAGTCGGCATTAAAATAGTCTTAGACATCACTTAAAACAAAAATGGCATTCGCGTTGCGATCCTCCGCGTTAGTCGGGACGAGTGTTCCGACCGCGTCGACGAACAGCAGAGGTGCGCATATAATTCGCATCGCGCGAGCGTCGTCTCGTTTACGATTTTTTTTTCTTCTTCTTTCAGCGCGCGATTTTCTCCTTTGAGCGCGAAAATTTAGTTTCGCGCAAAAACGCGGGCGACGACGACGCGTGCGTTCGGTTCACGCGAGAGGCGAGCGCGCGCGCGACGGTTTTGGACGACACAGTGCGCGTTGATTATGTTTTTCTCGAAACGTCGAGGGTGCGCGGGTCGCATCGGTCCAATATTTCCGCGCGTGGAGGGGTGAACGCCGAAGAAAATCGAGGGTGACGGCCCCCAAAACCTGAAGCAGCAGGGGGCAGCTTTATCCAAAAAGCAAAGAGATTTTCATCGATCCTTTTCGAGAGCGTCGACTGTCTCGCAATTGCCCTTTCCCACATCACGCGCTCACCTCTTATTACTCTCTCTCATCCATCTTTCCTCCACGCAAACAGTTCAACAAAAAATCTCCCGCACCACCGTCTCCGCCACGCCGTCTTCCATCAACCAAATCGGTTTCCAAACCCCCCCATCGACTGGCGAAAAGCCAGCCTGGGACGCCATCATCGAAGTCGGCGGCTCCCAACAATTCGTCTCCGAAGGCAGATACTACGAGTGCCACTCCTTACCGGGTTTGGAACCAGGCTCCAAAGTGGCTTTTGAGAGAGTCTTAGCGACGAGAGACACGGATAAACCGACGTTTGGGCAACCGTACGTGAAAGGCGCGAGAGTAGAAGCGACGGTGTTAGAGAACTACAAAGACGAGAAAGTCATCGTGTTCAAATACAGACCGAAAAAGCACTACCGACGTAAAAACGGTCACAGACAACACATGACGAGATTCTTAGTTACCAAAGTCATCAAGGCTTAATATAAGTATTGTTTTTAAATCAAAGTTTTGTTTGTATGTAAATAAAAATCAAAGAGATACTCTGTAGGAGATATCAATATCAACACTCGTCGTCTGTCCCATCTTTCCTTCTTCACAAGAACAACCAACATCTTCTTCTTACCTTTTTTTGTATCATCATGCTGGCTGGAACTTCATCCATCGCGCGGCATCAATTCCTCGTCGGCGTTTCTTCGTTCCCTTCTTCCTCGGATTCTTCTTCTCCCTCTTCTTCCTCCTCGGCGAGAACGCCGCCAACGAGAACTCCTGTGTTTCTCGTCCAAGCGAATGCGGGATACAACTTTGCAACATCATCATCTTCTTCTTCTTCTCCTTCTGCCGCCATCCTCGACCGACACGTCCAAATCGACCGGTACTACGATAATTTACGCCAAATACACCAATCTCCGGATATATTCGTCATCGATGACTATTTAACCTCTGGAGAGTGTGAGAGTATCATACAGGCGGCGAAAGATTCCAACGAACTAAAACGGTCTCCGATTGCGTACGCGGGATGGACGAACGATTTCAAGGCGTCTGTCGAGTTAGCCGCGCGAGGCCCGGCGTTCTGGTTTGCCGTGGTGAACATTTTGTACGGGTCGTCCGTTTTGAACGAGTTTGGATTGCCTATTCTTTTGAGAGGTGTTGGCGCGTACGCGTTCGCTTTGGGCGTCGCCGTGGCGCTTTCGTTGCTCGAGAAACAGAAGAAAGAGAAAGAGTTGCAAGAAATGCGAACGTCGAGCAGTTGCGTGTTGGGAGGACAGTCCGATGGGGAAAAGACGTTGATTAGAAATACGAGAAAGTTGTTAGCGGGAGCAAATCCGAACACGTTCGAGGCGCCGACGTGTATTCGGTATGAACCCGGGCAACGGTTAGCGGCGCACTTTGACGCCAACAGAGGGGCGCAAATAGAAGACGCAGAGAGAGGCGGCCAAACGTTAGCGACGTTGTTAGTGTATTTGAACGATCAGTCGGAAAGTTCCGGGGGCGAAACGGTGTTCAATCGTTTGAATATAAAAGTGGTGCCGAGGAAAGGGAGCGCTTTGTTGTTTTTTCCGGCGACTGAATCCGGGGAGTTCGACGAACGCGTCGAACACGAAGGCTTGGAAGTATTAGGTCCGGAAGATAAGTGGATCGTGAGGATATGGAAGCACGAGAAGTTAGTGAAGGAGCCGTTCGGGTTGAACGCGTTAGTATTAGAAGAGGTTTTTGTTTAGTGTAAATTTATGTAGCGTGTGTATGTATAAAAGCTTTATATAAAAATCTCTCTTACTGGTATATTTTATTCTTTTTATACTTGTTGTTGTTATTGATGTCGATGTAGTTAATGCGGGCGTTTGTATGTAGGTTATATAGTTTATCTGGCCGGAGCAGCCATGGCCTCGGTGTCTAATTTCTTTATCGTCGGGGTCGGCTTGTAGCCGACCAGCGCGCTCGAGTAGTCAAACACCGCTTGCGCTTTTTCCATGTCTCTGCCTTCCTTACTCGGCTTGTTGTTGAACGCAATCTCTCTGTTTCCGGAATCCCAGTAGTTATCCATCAACTGATCGCCGCCACCCTTCCACGACCAGTACGCGCCTTGCTCGGTGTATTGCGGGTCGATAACCAACGACGCCAAACGCAAACCAGCTTCGGTTTCCGAAACGTAACCTTTGGTGACGTTCTTTTGAATCACCGGAAACAACCATTGGAAAAACGGCGTGTGGTTGCGGAACAAGTTGGACTCGGCGATGCAACCCGGGTACATGGTGGAGAATTGCACCCCAGTGTCCGCGTATCGTCGGGCAAACTCTTTGATGTCCAACATGTTGCACAATTTGGAATCTTTGTACGCTTTGGCGCCGATGAATCGTTCGCCGTCAATCATCGCGTTTTGGTTTCTATCGCCGCCGCGAAAGCCGGTTTTCAAGCCTTCCATGTCTCCTAAATTCGCCCTCGGCGGGACTTGGCCAGCCAACGTGTTCGTGTTTCCAGTGACGGAACCGACGATGATTAACCTCTTTTGCTCGGCTTTCGCGTTAACGCTGAGTTTATCCAACAACAACAACGCCAACAAGTGGTGCGCCAAGTGGTTCACGCCGACGCACTCCTCGAAACCTTGCTTCGTAAACGACGGGACCGTCGCGTTCGGTAAATACAACGCCGCGTTACAGATCAACGCCGAAAAGTTTTGGACGTATTTGGACGCCAAGAACTTCTTCGCGAACGATCGCACCGAATCCAAATCCGCCAACTCGCACTCCATCACGTGATAGGCATCCGCCGGGAAACCAAACTCTTTCGCTTTTTCCTCCGCTTTCGCCGGGTTACGGACCGCCATGACGACGCAATACTCCCCGGTTTCCACCAAAGCTTTGGTGGTGTACAAACCCAAACCAGAGGACGCGCCGGTAATGACGACCACTTTCTTTTGATTAGCCGGCTTTTGCGCAAAGTTGAACAACGATCGAGTTATTATAGTTGATTGACGGCTTTGACGTCGTGGTGATGATGATTTTTGTTGTTGTTGATTTTTAGATCGGAGGATCGAAACATTGCTTTGAACAACACACTGTTTTTGTTGTAACGCCAACATTGTTCTTTGTTTGTTCTGTATTAATCTCACGCGATGCGATGATAGAATAGAATAAGAATAGAAGTGAGGAAGGTTTGATCCCAAATTTGATTTCTTTATAGGAAAAAGCTCTGCTTTATCTTCTTTTTCCGGAACAAAGAGATGAGATCTTTTTCTAGGGTTTAGGGTTTAGGGTATTTTGTGTTAATTGTTTTCTTCATACTTCTTATTTCGTGGCTAAAGTTCAGTTCAATATGCT
>Ga0209308_10005089_pt1 | contig 10182 bp, 10 predicted proteins | sample COGITO_mtgs_1204_3_FD_184806 | JGI IMG/M metagenome (GOLD analysis project Ga0209308, IMG submission 184806) | Pelagic marine microbial communities from North Sea - COGITO_mtgs_120405 (SPAdes) (version 2) | ecosystem: Environmental > Aquatic > Marine > Epipelagic ...
TGATTCTAAGACTTTGTGTCTGAATTGTTCTCGAGCCTCGATATAACTGCATTCTGCCTTGCTATTACAATAGTAGAGTATTTCTCTTTGGAAGTTTTCTGTGCCTAGTTGTTCTATGTCTTTGTTAAGTTCGTCGTTTGAGCCATAATATTCGCGCCAGTCACTTTCTTTTGTTCCCCGGCGTCTGTTTTTTCTACCCTTAAGAGGTGGCTTGCTGGTTTTGAACCGTGCAAGTTTCTTCCCGATGTATTTACGATTATTTGTTAAATTTGTTATTAAATATACAAATCCAACACAATCCTCAGGTAGTGTTTCTATTTCTTTAGATTCGAAAAGCCATGTCATTCTAATTTAGATTTTGTTATACTTAGCTCTCCGATGTTGGTTGTACAAAATTTCCTTTTGCATTGCCCTGGGCTATCTAACAATTCAAAACTGTTATCGTTTAAGTTGCCCAAGAAATCATTTTCGCATTCGCCACTCCAAACATCTCCATTAGAATGAACATAAATTCCCGAGTACCCTGCGTCACATGCCCAACCCTTAAATTGATGTGTGTTGGTGTTGCGCAACTTATCTGCGAAGATATTAACAACATCACCATCCTTGTAGTATACACGGCAGTTGTAGTTATTGTCAGCCTTAAATTTAGTCATATTCTTTTATTTTAAATATTGGATAATCTCTTGTTTTCCTGGACATGTCAATGTGTTCTGTTTCGCTATAATTGATACCTGAACGTTTACAACGGGTAATAAAGCCTTGTACAGTATTCTTAGCCCATGGCTCGTGCATTATGTTTACCATAAAATATTTGCCACTGTTGGTCCTGCTGTACCTTGATAAAGTTTTTGCTGTAGCGAAGAACTTTTCTTCATCCATAAACTCTGTGTGAGTTGAAAATGTAATATAGTTTAAATTTTTAAACAGTTTTAAGTAATGATCTTGGCTAGCACTACCGTTGGTTATTAATCCAGTTTCGTACAAATACTCGCTATAATTTTCATGCAACCAATCAATGAACGGTAGGAAATCCTTATTAACAACTGGTTCTCCGCCACTAAACACTATTTGATACAATAACTTACGATGTTTTGTTTTTGCAAATATCTGTATCCATTGAGATTTTAGTTGTTCTAAGCTGGGCATTTCTTCATCAACACTATGACGCATAGGCCCACAGTACATGCAGTCGTAATTGCAACGCAACTGTATGGTCCATGTGATATAAAAAATACCACTGGTTACTGGTTCAACTTTTACAATTTCACTCATGGTCGTAATTACAGTAAATCACTATCTCCTCTATACAAGTATTATCTTGTGTTTGTGTAGCATACTTGATAAAATTTGAAATGTCTACCAGGTTTATTCCATTACCAGTCCAATTTGGTCTACTACGGCTTAGCTCAGTATCCAATCTGTCGGGGGTGATGAGAGTGGTCCTAAAAGGTACTGTGTTTTGTTTAAATGCTTGTGTGCCTTGCTTACTGGCATGTGATAATGCGGCTTTGCTGACTCTATATGTTTCCCAACGTGGTTCCGGGGCAACAATACTCTGCTCACCTACACTGCCAATGTTGAAGATATAACCTGTTTTGTTATGTTCCTTCCATGTGTCGTAGATTTTTATATACAAGTTGGTCTGACCAAAGTTAGCCCAGTCCTCTTGCGGCGGCCCATCAAATGCGTTGTTAACAATCACATCATAATCTATACTGCGAGCCGCGATGTCGTCTATGTTTTTTGTAATATCAAATCCGTCAGCTCTACTGATTCCGTTAGCAGTATCAAATACTTCTACTAGGTGCTTTCCCAACCCTCTGTTGCCGCCTGTTACTAATACTTTCATCTACGATTACCTCCTTGGTCCCAGACCTTTGTTAAACGTTTACCGCAAGTCATTGCACACTCAAACAGTCTATTGCCTGTGAAACTGCTGTGCAAGTCTTGCCAAAACTTGTTGTTGAATATGTCTGCTAAACTGTTGTTTTTAATAGACAAATTGTTTAATCCGTATTGATCTAAAAATTCTTTAACTTGATTAGGCTGTCCGCTAAGTGCATTGGCTCTTGGCAGTGTATCTGTGTCGTGAAATCTTAAATCATACAAATTGTGATTAAAAAAGTTACAAGGCAACACAACGCCTTCTGCATTTACTGCCACCTTGTTGCCTATTTCTGCATCACACTTAATTTCTGTTTTAGCAAAATAATCCTTAATATCCGGATACTCTGTCTTTAATCTAGTCAAACCCAGCATACTGTTGTTTCTGTATTGCTCTTGTGTAGGCAACTCCAGCTGGTATGCTACATCATCCTTGCTATTATACACAGGCCAACTGTTGAATTCAACCAGATTTTTATGATCAAAGAACCGCCCAGTTTTGCGCACCAGTATGTTGAAAAAACCGTACTCTTGTGCTAGTTGCTTTGCTTGTTCAACTTGATGTTCGTTGTGTTTAAACACAATGTAGTTCCACTGTGCTCTTCCGCCGCGGTCAATAAACGCTCTAGCATTACGTATAACCTTACTATAGTCTACATTTCTACGATACAAATCTAGTGTATCACTTAGACCATCAATGCCAAAGTCTATCTGACCGTAGCCTGCCATTATATCCGCTACTTCTTGCCAATAGTCTTCATTGTGTACACCTCCGTTAGTGTGAAAGTATAACCATAGCGTTGGATTTTTTTGTCTAAAAGTTCTCAGTATGTCCAAGAACTTAGGATGCATAATGGGATCACCGTAACTGCCGCAAAAGAATACTTGTCTTAGTCTTTGGCATAGATCTTCGGAAAATGCACGATCCAATATGTCAGCGTCTAAATGCACCAATGGCATATATGGATTTTTTCCGTAACCACAGAGATTACGTGGACATTGCGGACAAGCCGCATTGCAGTATGTGGTTATTTCAATTTGATACTCGTCGACAGAATTATAAGTTAACATTAGTGTTCATCTAATTTGGGAGGTGTTCTTCCTTTAAGGGTAGCAAGTATACTAAGAAATTCATCATGTACCCTTGGCTGATTGTATTGTAACTCTTTGGTAGCATAATGCAGTTCTATTCTACGCCTGGCACGTTCGCTATAATTTAGTGTAGGATTGGATGGTGTAGTCCATTGTGATTCTCCGTAAACCTCCGTTTCGTTTTCTGAGCTAACAAGAGGCAATGTGTGCCTGAACTTTACATCTAACGGGCTCCCTGGGAGTATTCCTGTAGTAAATCCCCATCTAATTAGTTTGATAACCTTAGACAATCCGTATTTTTGATATTTTTTGAGATATTTCAAATTGATTTGGTGATCATCGATAGTTTCAGTGGGATAGCCAACCTGCATCAAAAAAGTATTCTTAATTCCGTACTTTCCTGATGCATATAAATGGAAGTCAATATCTTCATTTGAAAACTTTTTACCCATATGATATCTAACAGGCTCACTGAATGTTTCTATACCAACAATTATATCTTTACCGCCGGCTAAACTCATCAAGCGATAGTCTTCTTCTGTGAATTGTTTTGCTGGCCTACAGATAAAATCTCCCAAGTATGTTAATTCTTTTAAACTAGGATACTTTTTGTGTGCAGATACTAACAGTTGGTTAAGTTTTTTAAATTCTGACAGACTTCCGTTGATCAGATTGTCAGTGAATTCAATATGCATAGTACCATAGTTTAAATGATGCTGTAGTATTTCTTCAAATATATGTTCCGCACTTCTATATCTAAACTTATCCCAAATAAACTTTACGTCACAAAAACTACAATCACGAACGCAACCTCTACTACCTGTAATGTAAGTACTAATTACACCAGTGTGTAAGTATTGTTGTGGTAGTATTTTATCATAGCAAGCAAACGGCATGGTATCTAGGTTACTAATCTGGTGTTTGTGACTGGTGTTGACCCAGGTGTTATAATTTAGTATATATTCTTTGAAACTTGCTTCTGCTTCGCCTAATATATAAGCATCTATTAGCTTGTTTTCTAGAACAACCTGGTAGAAAGGTCTATTATTGTTATCTTTGTCTGAAAAATCAGTTCCGTGTCCCCCTACTACAATTTTACTATTGGGATACGCCTGTCGTAATAACGGTAGTACCAAATGCGCACTGCGTATTGTTTCGTATGTAAATAAACTTACTGCAATAATACTAAAGTGCTGTTTTGGTAAATGCTGTACTACTAAATCCTTAAATCCCTGCAGTATCTTGTCAGAGCACTCTGTTGAAAAATAACTAAGCCAGTCCTGAAACTCCCTCCATTCCTCTGACGTTGCCGCTCTTATGGTCTGGAGGTTCAAGTCGGCAACTTCATAGTCCGCATCAATACTTTTGCAGATACCAGCAAGTCCGGCAATTACTGCTGGTGCTCTTTCTGCATCCTGTCTTGGCAAATTAACTAGTAATACTGTATCCACGACTCTCCAGTATCTGGTGTATTTCTGGCAATGCTGAGCTTTCTTGATTGTAACCAAGGTACTTCTGCTCTGCTTCAGAATCAGTATGATTCTTTATGTACTGTAAATCCAAGTTTTTTATAAACTCGTAATACCAATTGAAAAAGTCCTTGGGGAACTGGTACACCAAATGTCCGTTTAGATATAAACTGTCCGATTTTAAACGATCTACATTACCGTCTGCACAGTCTGTGGTACATAATATGTTATTCAAGAGTATATCATCTACCCACAGATTATTTACTTTTAACCATTTATCTGCAACAATTTGGTTATCCATTACCACTGTGTCTCTATCTGTTTTGTTTTTGTGAATTATCTTGACAACTGTGTCTTGTGAATTATCAACAGTATATTCTAATAGATTTTTCTGGGTTAATGTTTGGTCCGTAACCTGTTGATCATTGATGCACACTTCAACTGAAGGTCCTTGATTATAAACCAATCCGCACTCAATTTCAAAAGTAATTTTCATAATTCCCGTATGTTTTTGAAGAAATTTTTTGCGTCGTCTAGTGTTTGCTGACTACTTTTAAAGATGGTATCGTCAAGTTGTGGGCCTTGTTTGCGCTCGCGAATTATCCAATCAGTAAAAGGAGCAAAAAATTTATATCTCCAAGTTCCATTGTGGCCCAGATACAAGTTAGGGCAAATACTGTCTGGTAACTCCTGCATATCCTCAACGTAACTTAAACTGTATACTGGCCAGAATTCTCCTGTGTGCAATTCTCTATCAGTTAGTTTAATTCCATCAATGGCCATAGTATCAATATTAATAAATTTATCTACGAGAATATTACCTTGATCATCTAATACATGATCTTGATCTGTCTTTCCGTGATGTACAATCTTAAGTTCGTGTTCGCCGGCATTTAAGTCAATGACTCTGGAGAACTGGTCAACAGCAGATCCTTCGTACAACACAACATAGTCGTCAATTAATATTTTAACATTGGGGTCGCCTAGTTTTCTACCTACATTGAATCCAATATCTAAACTAACTTGCACTAGTGTATTACTCCTGCTAGTTTGTGTAATCTTGTGGTATAGTTATCCATTAGTAACTTCAATTGATCATCGCCTTTCCAGAAAGTATAACCTAAACTAGTAGCATACTCCTGTGCTTCGATTCTGCGCATAATACGCTCTTTATAGGTCAAAGTTGGGTTTGTTTCGCAATGCCAATCTGGGCCTTGCGGTCTATTACCATTTGTGCCTACTATGTTTAGTTTTGAATAATCTGTGTAAATTGGCGATCCTTCTTCAATGGTTAATGTTGTGCCAAGGTTAACACCAATTACAGTCCCGTCAGCAACATAAGGCTGGTAACGTTTTAACATTGTTAGTGTTTCGTTAAAGTCGTCTCTGGTTTCTGTGGGAAATCCTACAATCAGTAACAAGTACACAGTGATCCCGTACTTACTAAACATTTTCATATTATAATCTAAGTCAGCGTTGTTAAAGCCTTTACGCATGTCTGCCTTAACACGATCACTCCCGGACTCGACGCCAATTACCATACATTCAGCACCTGCTGATCCCATAAACTTAAAATCTTCTTCGGGCATTATTCGTTCACTACGAACAATGTAATGACTGCTGTATTTAAAGTGTCGCTCTGGTAAATTGTTTTGTGTGTAGTAATCCATTAAGTTATGATTAAACAACTTAAAGTCTTTTACACTACCGTTGCATAATGCGTCGTGAAAGAAAAAGTCTTTCACTTGATACTTTTCGTAGTAATGTATTAGTTCGTTGCTGAGTTTAGTACCGTTTTTGTACCTAAACTTTCCGTGCCAAGTTGGGATATCGCAAAATACACAATTTCGCACACAACCTCTGCTAGTCTCTACAGGTAACACACCTTGTTCGTACCCACTGTGATATCGTTTTATATCAAAGTCTGAGAAGTCCAAGAAACTGTGCGAGTTAACATCACTTCTATCTGCTAAGGTATCTGTATCAATACCCGGTGTATCAAACTTTCCGTCAATTATCGCAGGGATAGTGGTTTCAGCCTCGCCTCTGATCCAGTGCGCAATTAGCCCTTGCGCCTTCATTTCGTGCGCAAACTCAGGCTTGCTAGAATAACTTCCGTTTTCTTCTTTAGTCATGCCCTGCCCACCAATAATCGCAGGTATATTACTTTGTGTTTTCCACAATGTTAAGAAGTCTCTAGTAAATCGTTGTGCTTGCCAAGTAAACACACTTATAAAAAGATATTGCGGATTAATCTGTATAATCCGATCAACCCAGTCTTGCATCCATTCTGTGTATGCAGTTTGGTCATGTTGATCAAGTTGATTCAGATGATTAAAGAAATAGTCATCGATTGTGTTATAAGATTGTTCCGAAAAACGACTTCCGAATTGGTCGTGAAAATCTAGATTAATATCCAGTACCTGACTTTCTAGTCCTTTACTTTTTATTATACTTTTTATTATAGCCGGAGCCGCACTTGGTCTCAGCGCCGCTACCCGGGGAACGGTAAGTATTACAGCAAACATTATCCCATTTCAACATCATTACTATAGTTAGTAAATCCATTTTCCTTTATTACAGTTAACACATTGTTAACACGCCCTGCTAGTTCATCTTTGTGTGATACTAACCACACACTGCGATTACCTTCACGTGCCATCTTTTTAAGTATTGCTAAACTGTTTTCAACACCACTAGCATCCATGCCAGTGTCAATTACTTCGTCGATAAACATCAAATTGATCTGTTGATATAAACTTTCCCACACATCACGGAATGCCCAACTCATACTTAGTATCAGTCTGTTGCGCTCACCCCTGCTTAGATTATCAAAGTCAAGTTCTCTACCCAGTTCCTCGATGCTTACTGTTAGATCGTTATTAAACTGCACAGTATGCGGAAGTCCGATCCTATCCAAGTACTGTATTAGTCTTGTGTTGAGATAGCTTAGATTTTGATCTATAATGCGCTTACGTATAAAACTGTCCTTGTTTGTTAACAGTTTCAATAAGAAATCTTGGTGTTCCTTTACATTAGTTAACGAGTTTATTTTAGCATAATCAACTTCTTGTACTGCTTGTATTTCCATTTCAGTAATCTGTTCTTCATAAGGATCAGATTCTGCTAATTTTGTTTCAAGTTGATTGGTTAAGTTTTCGATTGTGTTTTTATGATTGATTGCGTCTTCTTTTGAGTCGTAGAACACATGGGGGATTGGCCCTGGGTCGCCGAGCTCTGCAAGTTTGTCAACTTGAATTTGTACTTTTTCTTTACTTTCATTGTGTTGCTGTTCCGTTTCTGCTAGTGTTGCTCGTTTCTTTTCTAATACTTCTAAATGCTTTTCGTCATGTATTTCTTGCCCACATGCATAACACTCATGCTTTTCCAACTTGGCAATCTCTGAAGTTAAACTCTTAATATGCTTCTCTAATCGTGTAGATTCTTGTTCTCCTGATACACGCCAACGATTTGCTTCGCTTATGTCCTTGGATACTGCACCGTGCTTATCCAGTGCATCGTGTGCAGACAGCTCTGCTTCAATGTCTATACTGTCCAAGTTTTCAAGAGCTTTGGCCAACTTATCAATTTCTTCTTGTTTTTTGTTTTTCCACAAGGTTTGCCTGCGACGTGTTGCCTCCACTTGCTCTTGTACACGCTCGTTAGCCTCTTGCACTGCTTTGATACGATATTCTTCTTCTGTGATATCGCTTTTGGTTTGTTTGTTTTGTTCCTTGAGGGTGTCGGCCTTTTCACTTAGCATGGTAATGCCCAGTAACTGCTCAATAATAGTGCGTTGATCGTTTGCACGTAGACTTAAGAAAGGCTCTGTATATGTATTTAGCGCCACAATGTGTTTGAACATGTCGTGACTCATGTTCAACATGCGCTCTATTTCTGCTTGTGTTTCCCTTGAATCACCTTGTGACTCATCTGTAATCTCTTGCTCTTGCCCACCAACATAAAATGCCACAGTGTTTGGCTTACGTCCACGTTCAATTTTGTAGTCAACACCTGCATTTTCAAACTCAATAGTGACCAACATGTTTTTGGCGTTGGTCTTGTTGATTAAATTGTCTTTACGTATTTTAGTCAGTGCTTCGCCGTATAGTGCATAACTTAGCGCATTAATAATTGTAGTCTTGCCTGTACCATTACGTGCGCCAGTATCGTCGCCACCTAAGTCTAGATTTTGACCTAACACAAGAGTTAAATCCTTGCGACCAAAATTAACAGCCTGGGTAGAGTTACCCACGCTCATAAAGTTTTTTACTGTTAGATTCTTTACTTTAAACATGCTGTATTATACTATAAGTTCCTGTAGATGTCTAACAACATATTGGGACTATACTGATCACTATGGATATTGCTCAGTTGATTAGTAACAATAGTGTCTACACTTTCAAACTTGATATTGCCCTGGGTATCAAAATTTATGTCATCTGATATTTGTTTTTGTGGAATAAGCGTGATCTCTCGTAACTTGTATTTGCCCACAAATTCTTCTTTGATAAATGTTGCTTCTTCATAACTGATATCTACATCCAAATCAACACGCACATGCATGCCGGGTTGTAGTCTTGCTTCGGTGTGTTGTAGCAGGTCACTTAATTGATACACACGATAGCGTGGCTGATCTGGCCAACTAAAGTATTCAGGGTCTTCTCCCCACTCTAACACCATCATGCCACGTTGATCATCTGCGGCATCTGCATAGTTGTGTGGGAAGCAGTTGCCAATATAGTGTATGTTGCGTTGCACTTGACGCTTGTGGAAGTGTCCTGTGAACACCGTTTCGATACCACCAAATGCTTCTGCTTTGATTTCACCATGGTCAGGCATCTGCACCATAGCATTCATAAAGAAGTTGGGCAACTCAAAGTGTCCGAACATGTACTTGCCTGAATACTTGGGCACACGCTTATAATCTTCGCCTACCATCCATGGTGCAAAGATAACATCGCCTTCCTGTAGCCAATCGTTCATGATATGTACGTTGGGTAAGTGTCTAGCCCATTCTACACTCTGCACATCACGCTTGTCTCTGTAGTACAAATCGTGATTGCCCGGAATAAAGAACACATGATCAAAGTTGTTGTTTAGATGCTCCAGTGCTTTGAGACTGTAGTTCAACGTAACAATATTGATACTGGCACGATTGTTATGCCAGTCACCTGTAAAAATACAAGTTTCACATCCTTCTTCTTTGGCTTTAGCAGTAAACCATTTGATGAAGTTTAAACAGTCTTCATTGTGTTGAGTACTGTTGCTTTTCAGCCCAAAGTGGATATCCGTGCATAGGGCGGCTTTTTTAAATAGGTTAGTCATCTAGCAATTATAACAGATAAGATTACAATGGTCTAATAGATTGGCAAACTATTCTCCGTTGCCATCGCTGTATGTTCCAGATGGTTTTCCACCTTTGCCCCATCCAGTTTGTCCTTGTCTGGTGTAGCTGGGCGTTAAATCATTCATCTCCAATATGTCATCACGTATGTTTTGATTGCGTTTTTCAATATTGAGTACCCTGGTAAAACTATTAGTAATAGCGGCAGTGTAGTAAGCAAACGGATTTTGACTCTTTGACTCGTCAAACTGCAACCCAATTTGGCTTAACTGCAACAATGCTTGACTACGCATTTCGTCATTGTATGTGTATCCACGCCAGTTACTACGAGTAGCATATCGCTCACACAGTTTCATAAACATGTGCGCCAACTTGTTGGTCATAGCA
>Ga0209308_10005090_pt1 | contig 10182 bp, 6 predicted proteins | sample COGITO_mtgs_1204_3_FD_184806 | JGI IMG/M metagenome (GOLD analysis project Ga0209308, IMG submission 184806) | Pelagic marine microbial communities from North Sea - COGITO_mtgs_120405 (SPAdes) (version 2) | ecosystem: Environmental > Aquatic > Marine > Epipelagic ...
CGTAAATACCGACAAAAAGTGGATTGGGCTGAACGGGCCAATTACTTTGATCGTTTGGATCCAAAAGCTGCTGACACTCACCCACAACATCAACAACACCCAAGAATACCCAAGGTATTTGTGGGAGCTTGTACCCTTGGGTCTTGATAGCTGGATGCCTCCTAAAATCACTGCCAAGAAAGCAGCATAGGCATGAGTGGGAATTGGATTTTCGGCGGCGTTGAGAATGTTCAGGTCCATGTTTTCTCCAAATGCTCCCGCATGACCTCCAAGGCATAGCCTGAGCAGTAGCTAACTGCCACTCCGCCTGAGTTGGAAATTGCGGACAACGGACTTTCGCTGCATTCTACCCCGATGTCTGCATTGCGGACGAAGCCGACCTTGGATTTTCGAACTTCGCTGACGCAGCATTTCTTTGCGCATTCGGCAAGTCTTTTGCCACATTGCAGGTAATGTCGTGGAAACGGTCATTGATGGACAGTTTTTGGATCTGTTCTCAAACGGCACTTTCGCGGCACTATCACCGGCCCTTTGAGATGCAGCACCGTGTTGACGTACGAGGTCTGCTTTATTTCCATTTACATTGGCAACGAAAGAGAGCATCGACTGAAAAACCACCGCAGCGCATTATTCTGTGAGGTCTCGACAGACGTTCCGAAAGTAGATGTTTGTTTTTTTGGGGGCGTTGTGATCGTCTACTGGTGCTTGTGCCTAAACCTTTTCACGATCTCTCTTCAGGATGGTTAATAGGTGTGCAGCAGTTACAGGCTTATCGACGAATTCAATATCACGTGCCCCCAGATCGCCTAGCGATGACTTCCCACTTATAAGGATGTGCAACGCCTGATCAGTGTGCTGTTTCGATGCCGTCAATACATCTAGACCATCTTGTGCACCACCAAGATCGAAATCACTGACGATGATGTCAAAATTGTCCCTTTTGGCGGCCTCAATTGCGTCTTTAGCGGTAGCATAGGTCTTTGTGCGATAGCCGAGATCCGTAAGTGCTTGTGCCGTGACCCGTCGATCTCTTTCATTGTCATCGACTACCAATGCTTCTCCGGCAAAACCAAACTGCGAGCCAACAACATTCTCATCGGCGGAGGGCAGTGAAACGGTTACGGTTGTGCCTTTGCCTTCATGACTGTCTATGTCCAGCTTGCCGCCACTTTGATTGATAAAGCCATAGACGATTGAGAGACCAAGCCCGGTTCCGCCGTCCCCGGCGCGCGTTGTAAAGAACGGCTGAATAACCTTTTCTTGTATGCCCTTTGGCATTCCTGAGCCTGTGTCGGACACGACAATTTCCGCCTGCCCGTCATCGGTTTTGGTTAGGATAATACGGATCACACCTGCGGTCTCGATGGCGTTGTTACTGTTCAGGACAAGGTTGAAGATCGCGGATTCCAACTGACCGGGGTCGGCACGTACATAAAGCGGGGCGTTTGCTGGAACCACCTCAAGGCGAACATCGGGTTTCAATCCGATCTCGACCAGTTCGACCATGCCTTTGACCAGCACGTTGAGGTCGAACACTTTGGGCGACAAGGGTTGTTTGCGCGCAAAGGCCAGCAGCCTGTCGATGAGCGCCGCACCATAGTCCACCGCATTTTCAATAGCGGACACATTTTGCGTCTTCACAGTCGTTTCGTCCAACAGATGCGCGTGTGTTCGGATCGTCGACAGGATGTTGGCAAAGTCATGCGCCGTATCCCCCGCAAGTTTGCCGAGCAGTTCAATCCGGTCGATCTGGGCCACACGTTCCGCCACCTGGTGTTGTTCTGTCACATCTGAAATCAGCCAGACCCGCCCTTCATCAGGCAAGCGACTTGCGCGGATTTCAAGCACGTCGCCTTCGCTGGATTTTAGGGCCAGATGACCAAGGTGTTGCACGCTTAGCCCGGCTGTCGTGGCGCTTGCCCCAAAAACGGACTGACGAAGCCAATCGACGAACGACCCTTTGAGATCACCGACGCCCAAGATGCGTTCAAACGCGGGGTTGGAGGCCGTCAATTGGCCTCCACTGTCCGTGATTGCGATCCCGTCGGTAATGTTGGCAAAGACCTTTTCAAAGAGCGCGTTGCGTTGATCAAGCTGCCGGTTCGAGCGGTCAAGTCGCAGCGCATTTGCGCGAAAGCTGCGGAAGGATCTAAACAGATCGCCAATTTCATCATCCCTACCAAGCCTGCGCGGCAAGACGCTGCTGCGATCACCGTTGGCGAGCCGCACCATCGCCTCGGACACGCGGCTGACATTAAAAGCAACATAGCGCGACACATAAAGCGCTGCGACTAGGGCAAGGGAAAGGGCGGCAAGGCTAATGGCGGCGACAGACACACGGGTGAATTGGATCGTGCTGGAAGACGAACTGCGTTCCTCAGTTAAAACAGCCTCTGCGCGTTTTGCAAAATCGGTCGCAAGCTCATTGATGTGGTTGGCGTCGCGCCGGATGCGAAAAAGTGCATTTTGCGCATCGAGGGTGAGGCCAAGCTCTTGACGCCGCAATTCAAAGACACCTTCTGTGCCCAGAACCAGTGCGTTTAGGCGGTTCAGATATTCAGTCTGACGACGTGTCGTTGGGCCTGCCGACTCAAGCTGGGATTTGCGTTGGTAATGGCGCTGCTCTTCTCCGACCCCGATTAGATTGTCGTTGTAGGCGGCGTTCAACGCATCCGCATTCATGCTGTGCAGTGTCCACCACGTCAGCCGTTCTTGCGTATCAGACGTTTGATCCTCAACGCGCAGTGTCACGTCTTCGCGCAACGTGCTGAGATCCGAGACACGGGCGCGCACGACGGCCTGTACTTGATCCAAAGACTGCGAAGCGATGACCAGATCACGGATTCCATTCTCCATCTTGACCGTCAGAGCCGTCAGATTGGCTCGGTCGGTTTCAGCAGTCGTCGATGTTGGCCATTCTTCTCGAACACGTTCCAAAATACCGAGCAACTTCTCACCTTCCTGTTCAATCAGAAAGTTTGATTGCTGGTTCAGCAAATAAGGTGCAGAGGTCGCGAGGTCAGACGATCGCTTCGACAAATCAATCGCCTGTGCCACCTGCGCAAGCGATTGTTGATGCAAGTCTTGCAGGCGGGCATCAACGCGCTGAAGCGCAATCCATGTCAACGTACTGATACAGACAATCGCAAGCGCCAAAAGCCCAAGCGCTGTCCAAAGCCGACCACGTACCGAACTGGGCACCAAAGGCATCACAGTTGTCCGTGCGTTGTGCCTGTGACAAAGATGTAGCCTTGCCCGCGCCGCGTTTGCAGATGGACGGGTTTGGACGGATTTTGCTCGATCTTGCGCCGCAGCCGAAGGATCAGCACATCCACGGTGCGATCCACATATTTCGTCAAATCGTTGCCAAGCTCAGTCAGCAGTTCAACCCGTGGGATGATCTCATTCGGGCGCTTCAGGAAATAGTCCAAAAGGCGGTATTCTGCGTTTGTCAGCGAGATTTCATCGCCCGCCTGGTCAAACAGAATGCGCTGCTTTTGATCCACTGTGAGCCGTCCTAACGGCACGCGGGACGGGTCGATAGCCGCCATTGGACGCTCGTCAGACTTTCCATATCGTCGCAGGACTGCACGGATCCGGGCAACCAATTCGCGCGGATTAAACGGTTTGAGGATATAGTCATCAGCCGCGATTTCCAGCCCAACGATCTTGTCGGTTTCATCACCGCGCCCCGTCAACATCACAATGGGCAAATCCCGCGTACGACGAATATCCATCGCCAAGGTCAGCCCGCTTTCATCACGCAGTTGCAGATCTATCAGCACAAGGTCGAGCGCGGTGTTGGCCTCTGCCGCGTGATATTCTGCGATATTGGCCAGTGGAACCGGATCAAACTGGTTGTCAGCCAGCAGCGCGACCAGCGCATCGCGCATGGCAGCTTCGTCATCCACAATTCCGATCTTTGGTCGCGACACGCCCGGCCTCCTTGTTCAGCCTGTGTTAGCACCAAGACGACAGCGGCGTCTCATGCATATTTGTTTCAATTGTTACAATTATCCGGCGTAATTGTAACGGTGTTAACGAAGTGTCCGGCCCGCTGTAGCATTGTTCATAAGGCTTGAGTGTCACAAGGCATCACCAATCCTTAGGGGTAGAGGGGCATCGCCACGTGGAGGAACGTTGGCGTGCTAGAACTCTAAGGGAGGATAGAATGAAGAAACTTGGATTAATTTCTGTTGCGGCATTGATGGCATCTGGAGCCACTGCTTGGGCGGACGAACTCAGCGTGGTGTGCGGCGCCGAACAAGACTGGTGCGACCTGATGGTGTCGGCGTTTGAAGCTGAAAACCCGGACATCGACGTATTGATGGTTCGCAAATCGACCGGTGAAACACTGGCTCAGATCCGCGCCGAAGCGGGCAACCCCAAGATTGACGTCTGGTGGGGTGGGACTGGTGACCCTCACTTGATCGCCGCTGAGGAAGGCCTCACACAACCCTCTGGCGTGGACACCAGCGAGTTGTTGGGTTGGGCTCAGAACATGGCCGATATTTCGGACGGGCGCGCCATTGGCATCTATGCCGGTGCGCTTGGCATCGCCTATAACACCGAAATTCTGGCCGAAAAGAACATCGCGGCACCGGAATGCTGGGCCGATCTGGAAGACCCGCGCTTTGTTGGGGAAATTCAGGTGGCTAACCCGAACAGCTCTGGCACGGCCTACACCGAACTGGCAACATTCGTGCAGCTCTTTGGTGAAGATGAAGCCATGCTCAAGTTGGCGGCGGTTGGCCTCAATGTGAACTCTTACACCAAGTCTGGTTCTGCCCCGTCCAAGGCCGCGGCACGCGGTGAAACGGGCGTGTCCATCGGATTCATGCACGACATGGTGAAACTGGCGGCACAAGGCTTCCCGCTGGCAATCGTCGCACCCTGCGAAGGGACAGGCTACGAAGTGGGTGCTGTGTCTATCATCGAAGGGGCGCGTAACTATGAAGGCGCGCAGGCTTGGGTTGAATTCGCGCTGAGTGCAGACACACAATCGCGTGCACCAGAAGTCGGGGCGTTTCAGGTTCCGTCGAACTCAAACGCCCAAGTGGCACCTGAATCCCCGGACCTCGCATCGATCAAACTGATTGATTATGACTTCGCGACCTATGGCTCTAGCGACACCCGTGGTCGTCTGTTGGCCCGTTGGGACGAAGAAGTCGGTGATCCGAACCCACAGCAGTAAACCTCCCGAACTCTTGGCCCGCAAACTTGGCGGGCCAAGAGGCACAGGTGCTGTGTTTGATGCGGCATCACTTTATTCAAGCGGATAGATAAATGAAAATGACCGTCCTCATTTGGCTGGCTCTCGGGCTTGCCAGTTTCGTTTTGCTACCTTGGCACATGACCGATGATGGTCTGTTTGACTTGGGCTGGATCAACGAAGGAGCCGCCGCCACAGGCCTCTTTGGCACATTGACGGGCCAATGGTGGCTAGCGCCAGCGGGTCTAGCACTGGCCGTCGCTTTGATCCTGCAATTGACCATTCTCGAACCTGTCAAACGAGCGCGCCTGACGTTGAGCGCTGCGATTGCAGGTCTGTTCTTTATGGCAGTGCAAGGATTGGTCATTGTGCGCGCCGGGCCGCGAGTTTTCGAAGGTCTATTGACGGGCGATGTGATCATGGCCGGACAGGCAGGGATGGGCGCGGGTGCTGGCATCTGCGCCATCGCGCTGCTGTTTGCTGCTACAATATCTTTATCTCAATCAGGTAAAGGGCAAGGCGACGCTTTTGTTGTCAGCACCATCGGGTTGATCATAGCACTTGTCGGCATTTTTGTCTTTTTCCCCGTCATCCATATTCTAGTACGCGCCTTTGAAGTCGACGGTGGCTATTCCCTGACCGCTTTCTTTCCGCGCTTTTTCAGCAGTGACATTTGGGGGCTGGGATGTCTCATCGGTCCGCGGTCTTGTGGTGTGGCGATCAACTCGCTTTTCCTCGGCGTCATGACCGGGCTGGGCACGACGATCCTTGGCCTCACATTCGCGTTGATTTTCACCCGCACCGATTTTCGTGCCAAAACAGTTCTGCGCATTCTTACGGTGTTGCCTATCATCACACCGCCCTTCGTGATTGGCCTTGCGCTTATCCTGTTGTTTGGCCGCGCGGGAACTGTGACGGAATTTTTCGCTGATATGCTGGGCTGGGAAAAAACCCGCTGGGTTTACGGGTTCTGGGGCGTCTATTTCGCGCAACTTCTGTCCTTCACGCCCATCGCATTTTTGGTGCTGATTGGTGTCGTTCAAGGCGTCAGCCCGTCAATGGAGGAAGCCTCTCAGACGCTCGACGCAGACCGTTGGCAGACGTTTCGCTATGTGTCCCTGCCGCTGATGCGCCCCGGATTGGCGAACGCCTTTTTGCTTGGCTTCATCGAGAGCATTGCAGATTTCGGTAACCCCTTGGTCTTGGGCAGCGGGTATGAGGTGCTTTCGACCGAGATCTTCTTTGCGATTGTCGGCTCTGTCGCCGATCCTGCGAAGGCTGCGATCCTTGCTATTGCTTTGTTGTCGCTCACGATGACGGCCTTCATCGCGCAGCGTTTGTGGCTCGGCAAAAAGTCCTATGCGACGATCACAGGCAAGGCTGACAGCGGTCAGAACGCGGCGCTGAACTCCGTGCTCAAGGGGCTGTGCTATGCAATTGCCCTGCCGTGGGCGGCGCTGACCTTGATCGTCTATTCGATGATTGTCTTTGGAAGCTTCGTAAAACTTTGGGGCTACAACCACAGCTTTACGTTCGATCACTACATCCGCGCCTTTGGCATTGATTTCACCAATTGGCGACTGACGGGCGTTGCGTGGGACAGCTATTTCACGACCTTGACGATTTCATCCATTGCGGCACCGCTAACAGCGATTGTAGGTCTGGCGACAGCCTACCTTCTGGTGCGCCAAAAGTTTGTCGGCAAAGACGCGTTTGAGTTCTCCACCATGCTCAGCTTTGCCATTCCCGGCACGGTCATCGGCGTCAGCTATATCATGGCGTTCAACTTCCCACCGATTGAACTGACAGGAACATCAATCATCCTGATCATCGTCTTTGTATTCCGCAATATGCCTGTGGGTGTGCGCGGTGGCATCGCGGCGATGAGTCAGCTGGACAAGAGTCTTGATGAAGCGTCGATCACGCTTGGTGCCAACAGCTTCACTACCGTGCGCCGTGTGATCCTGCCACTAATGGGGCCAGCGATTTTGGCAGCACTCACTTACAGCTTTGTACGGGCGATCACCTCCGTCAGTGCGGTGATCTTCCTTGTCAGCGCCAAGCACAACATGGCCACGGCATTCATCGTCGGGCGGGTTGAAAACGGCGAATTTGGCCTCGCTATCGCCTATTCGGCTGTGCTGATCGTTACGATGCTGGCCGCCATCCTTCTTATGCAACTGCTGGTCGGAACGCGCCGTTTGCGCCGCACCGACCGCGTCCAACAAACCGCAAAAGCGGTGTGAGGTATGACCATGACTGAGACACAAACAGGTTCCGTTCGCTTTGAAGGCGTCGTTAAGAAATATGGCGACGTCACCGCGCTCAAAAAATTCGATCTGGCGATTGAACCGGGCAAACTTGTCACCCTGCTGGGGCCAAGTGGCTGCGGCAAGACCACGACATTGCGTCTGATCGCCGGGTTGGAAATGGCGACGAAAGGCAAGATTTTCATCGGTGGCGAAAACGTCACTCACCTGACGGCGACGTACCGCAAGGTATCGATGGTGTTCCAATCCTACGCGCTGTTTCCGCATATGACAGTGCGCGAAAACGTAGCCTACGGGCTTACGGTGAAATCTGTGCCAAAGGCCGAAGCGAATGCAAAGGCGGAAGAAGGACTGGAACTTGTCGGTCTTGCTGGGTTCGGAGATCGCCTGCCAAGTGAGCTGTCAGGTGGCCAACAACAACGTGTCGCCGTGGCTCGTGCCATTGTGTTGGAGCCAGAGGTTTTGTTACTAGACGAACCTCTGTCCAACCTAGACGCCAAACTGCGCCGCCACGTGCGCGAGGAAATCCGCCAGATCCAGCAACGCCTTGGGCTAACGGCCGTCTACGTGACCCACGATCAAGAAGAAGCGATGGCGGTCTCAGACAACATCATCGTTATGAACAATGCCGAAATCGCGCAAATCGGGACACCGGCCGACCTTTATGAAGCACCGAAGTCTGCCTTTATCGCCGACTTCATCGGCGATGCGAACCTTGTCCCTTGCGACGTTGAAAAGGTGGCCAGTGGGTCTGCTACAGCCATGCTGGACGGCCAGCGCTACACCGTTCCGAGCACGGGTATCGCAAAAGGGGCAGCCCAAATGGTTCTGCGTCCACACGGACTGAACCTAAGCAGCCCGGGTAGCGCGGGGATGAAAGGCGAAATCACCTATGCTGCGTATCTGGGAAAAGAGATCCAATACACCGTGGACACCGATGTCGGATCGCTGTTTGTCATCTCTCCTGTCCAGGCACATCCTTTCAAGCAGGGTGACACCGTTTCGGTAGGAATTGTCGAAGATCACGCGCGTATCGTGACTGCTTAGGCATGCAATCGACATTGCACATGGCAGGCAAATCCACTCTTCTGAATTCTGAAGGCTGGTTGGATATGATCACGGCAGAGGCATTCGACGCCGTTATCTTTGATTGTGATGGAACGCTGATCGACAGCTCGGATGTTCATATTCAATGCATGCGAGAAGGCACACAGGACCAAGGGCACGAGATGTCCGCAGACTGGTATGCCACGCGCATCGGCCTGGACCGGATAAGCCTGTTTAAGGCGTTCCAGCGTACGTTTGACCGTTCATTCGACGTAGATCGCGCCTGCCGTACCAGCATTGCGCATTATGACAAAGCAGTTCACCTTGCGCGGCCAATTGGGGAAACCATCAATCTAGCAATAACGCTACGGGACCGCGCGATGCCATTGGCGGTCGCCACCAACGCGGAGCGTCCAGTCTGTGAACGCTTGCTGGGCGCAGTCAACATCCGAGAATTGTTTGATACGGTCGTCTGCATTTCCGACAATGTTCCACCAAAACCATCCCCCGCGATGTTCCAACTTGCGGCAAAGCGCCTCGGCCATCCAAAAGGCAAAGTTCTGGTTATTGAAGATTCGCTGCAAGGTGTTCAAGCTGCGCAGCTCTCGGGAATGCCAGTTATCGAATTGAGCGCGCCCACTCTTCAAATTAGGAAATCAAAATCGGATTGAATACGTGCTCTGGGGTGTAAGATCTATACCGGCTGCAAGTTCGGCTTTTCGCTCGCCGCGTTTTTTCTGTCGCTTGACGGCATGCAATGCGATCGTTTGCGAGGGCTTCCTATACGCCTTGCCCTACAGCCTTTGAATTCGACCTCTGATTTTTGCAACACGCTGCACAGATAAATGGTTGGTTTTCTTGCTGTGCAGCCGAGTCGAAATTTGAGCTTGCGCAGTAAGTTGCATGCTGCGAGCGCTCGCAGCAGGAAAACTGAATTTACAGGTTGGGCTCTTTCCTGCCGTTCGCTGCGTTTTGGTTGAGGGTCCGCTCAGACTTGCCACTTGTCCACTTCACCATCCCTTCCCCCACACCTTCTCCATATGCTCCCGCATTACCTCTAGGGCATAGCCCGAGCCATAGTTGGCAGCCACTGTGTTGGTGCTGTGCCCGAGGATGGCCAGGGAGATGGCCTCAGGACAGCCAGTGTTGCGCAGCTTGTCTTTCATGCGGTGCCGCAGGGAGTGCATGGTCAGCTTCCTGTCGGTGATGACTGAGCGTAGGCGCTTCATAAGCATAGCAGAGCAACTGTCGGCGCCTCGATCTTTTGCATAGTTTGGAAACAGGGGTGCCTCCGGGTCTTTATCTCGAGCCAGCTTTGCCAGGGCTGCGGCAGCAGTATGCGAGAGGGGCACAGAGCGCTGCGAGTTGTTGGTCTTTAGGCTTCTCCAAGGGGTGGCTGTCAGATGGAGGCACTGTTGTTCGACGTCACAGTCTTTGACCCTCATGCCTGATACTTCTGACACCCGCGCACCGGTATCACGCAACGTGACATACAGGGCCCAAGCCGTGTCATCCCTTGAGAAGGCAGTCTCTAGAGTGACCACCTGGTCATCGCTCAGTGGCAACCTGTCGTGCTTGGTGGCACCAGCTCCCTTTATCTTGAGCTTGGTGAAGACATTGGGAATGGTCAGGGAGTGTTCCACAATCACATGG
>Ga0209308_10005095_pt1 | contig 10172 bp, 5 predicted proteins | sample COGITO_mtgs_1204_3_FD_184806 | JGI IMG/M metagenome (GOLD analysis project Ga0209308, IMG submission 184806) | Pelagic marine microbial communities from North Sea - COGITO_mtgs_120405 (SPAdes) (version 2) | ecosystem: Environmental > Aquatic > Marine > Epipelagic ...
ACAGACTCTTCCCTGTTCATTCCCGATGAAGCGCTTGGTAGAAATCGCGTAAAGCCTTTCCCCACCTTCTTCATGTGCAGATGCTATACGATAGATCCTCGGCCATTCGGGCCAAGGGTTTTCGACTGCGCGCTCGTTTGGAGGCTGTGGCATGATTTCTAAACTCGTTACTGAGGCGGCTCCTTGTCTGTGGGCCGTCCCAATACAATCTGCCCCAGTATCACCACCACCAATAATGACTACGTGTTTACCCGCAGCACTTATAGAAGGCTCTTGAACACTTTTATCTTCACAGATTCTGTTTTGTAGTGGTAAGTATTCCATCGCAAAATGTATTCCGGAAAGACTTCGGCCAACAACTGATAAGTCACGCGAAGTGGTAGAACCTCCCGCGAGCAAGACGACATCAAAATTTTCTTTCAACTCCTTGGCATCTATATTCGCTCCTACGTCAGCATTGGTGCGGAAGGTGACGCCTTCTGCTGTCATCTGCTCAAGTCGTCTATCGATGACAGCTTTTTCCATTTTGAATTCTGGGATGCCATATCTAAGCAATCCCCCAATCCTGTCATCTCGTTCAAAGACAGTCACGTCATGACCTACCCTACAAAGCTGCTGTGCTGCCGCAAGCCCCGAGGGACCAGATCCGATGACTGCAACACTTTTACCAGTTTTAATAGCTGAAGGTTCCGGCATGATCCAGTTTTCACTAAAAGCTCGGTCGATAATGCTGAGTTCTATTCCTTTTATCGTTACTGCATCATCATTGATTCCCAGAACACACGCGCCCTCGCACGGCGCTGGACACAAGGTGCCTGTAAATTCTGGGAAGTTATTAGTTTTGTGAAGCCTTCGGATAGCATCTTTCCATCTATTTTGGTACACAAGATCGTTCCATTCTGGAATCAAATTACCCAGTGGACATCCTTGATGACAAAAAGGGATCCCACAGTCCATGCATCGGCTCGCTTGCTTCGTGAGTGTTTTGGGGTCATAAGGCGTGATGACTTGCTTGTAATCGCGCAAGCGTTCGTCTACCGGACGGTATTTTATAGTTTGTCGGTCATGTTCTAGAAAACCCGTCGCCTTAGCCATTCATAGCCTCCATCATAGCGTCCTCTTCTGTCATACCTTTACTTTGAGCTGTCTTGATGACAGCAAGGACTTTTTTGTAGTCTTTAGGCATTACTTTTACAAATTTATTTTTGTTTTCCACCCAGCTCGAGAGGATTTCCTCAGCTAAAGTGCTTGCAGTCATTTGGTGATGGTTAGAAATTAGTGCTTCTAAGACTGGCTCGTCATTCCTGCTTACCTTTTCTAGAAACACCATCTCCTGATTACACTGCGAGGGGAATATACCTCGCGGGTCAAAAATATATGCAGTTCCACCTGACATTCCAGCTGCGAAATTTCGCCCTGTGGGACCAAGAATAACGACCGTTCCTCCAGTCATATATTCACAGCCATGGTCGCCTATTCCTTCAATTACTGCTTTGGCGCCACTATTCCGGACAGCAAAGCGTTCGCCTCCAATACCATTAAAATATGCTTCCCCTTCAGTTGCCCCGTATAAGGCGACGTTGCCAATAAGGATATTTTCTTCTGCGGCAAAGGATCTAACACGAGGAGGGTATACGACTATTTTTCCTCCAGATAAGCCTTTGCCTATATAGTCGTTACTGTCGCCCTCTAAGGTCATCGAAATACCTGCAGGGAGGAATGCTCCAAAGCTTTGTCCTGCAGACCCATTGAAATGTAGTCTGATCGTGTCATTCGGTAACCCTGCACTGCCGTATTTTTTTGTTATTTCGTACCCTAGGAGGGTTCCGACTGTTCGATTGATATTTCTTATTGCAAACGCTGCATTCACCAACTTCCCAGACTCAATGGCATCGGTGCAAGCAGGAATTATTTGAGTTCGGTCTAATGATTGGTCGAGCTTATGGTCTTGCGTGCTTGTTTGCCTTAAAGCGCCTTTATATTCTTCAGGTCTATATAGGATAGCTGACAGATCTAGATCTTTCGCTTTCCAGTGGTCAGATGCTTCTATAGTATCGAGAAGATCTGACCTTCCGATTAGATCATCTAACTGAGAAATCCCTACGCTTGCCATATATTCTCGCATTTCATTCGCGATATAGCGGAAAAAATTCTCCACAAACTCTGGTTTTCCATTGAACTTCTTTCGGAGTTCGGGATTTTGGGTAGCGATTCCTACCGGGCAAGTGTTTAAGTGGCATACCCGCATCATTATACACCCCATGACAACAAGAGGAGCCGTTGCGAACCCGAATTCTTCGGCTCCAAGCATAGCGGCTACGATACAATCCCATCCTGTCTTGAGTTGACCATCTACCTGCACGACTATTCTATCTCTTAAGCCATTATTCAGGAGTGTTTGCTGGGTTTCTGCCAGTCCAAGCTCCCAAGGCACGCCTGTATGTTTTAACGAAGTGACTGGTGAGGCACCAGTTCCTCCGTCATAGCCTGAAATGAGAACTACATCTGCGAATGCCTTAGCTACACCTGCTGCTACAGTGCCGACTCCTGCTTCTGCTACGAGTTTCACATGCACGCGGGCTCTAGGATTGGCATTTTTGAGATCGTGAATTAGCTGTGCTAGATCTTCAATAGAATAGATGTCATGGTGAGGTGGTGGCGATATCAGTCCAACTCCCGGAGTCGAACGGCGAACTTTGGCGATCCACGGATATACTTTATGTCCAGGAAGTTGCCCTCCTTCACCAGGTTTTGCACCCTGCGCCATTTTGATTTGCAGGTCATCAGCATTTACTAGATAGTCGCTAGTAACGCCGAATCGACCAGATGCGATTTGTTTAATAGCACTTCTTTTTGAATCTTTGCCTTTTTCAACAACAAATCTTTCAGGGTCTTCGCCACCTTCCCCAGTGTTAGAGCGTCCGCCGATTCTGTTGAGTCCGATGGCTAAGGTTTCATGCGATTCTTGGCTAATAGAGCCAAGGGACATCGCTCCAGAATTGAAGCGTTTCATTATCTTTTCTACTGATTCCACGGTTTCGATTGGAATAGGTGTGCAATGTTTTAGCTTGAGTAAACCTCTTATCGTTGCGCGTGACCTGCTTTGATTATCAATCGCGGCGGTATACTCTTTGAAGATAGAATATTGTCCAGACTGAGTAGCATGCTGAAGCTTGAATACTGTTTCTGGGTTAAAGAGATGGTGTTCTCCGTCACGACGCCATTGGTATTCGCCTCCGGACTCTAAGGCAAGGTCTCCAGATTGTCTCTGTGGCCAAGCCTTTCCATGACGGATATTTACTTCTTTGGCAATTACTTCAAGTCCTACCCCACTAATTTTGCTAGATGTTCCTTTAAAATATTTATTTACAAAGTTGCAGCCTAACCCCACAGCTTCAAATATCTGAGCGCCTCGATAGGATTGCACAGTAGAAATTCCCATTTTGGACATGATCTTGGTCATTCCGGTATCAATTGCACGGATATAATTCTTAATTAATAGAGTTTGATTTGAGCGGTTACCTTGATCGCTCAAAACCGAGCGGTCGAGTAGGCTAGCGATTGTATCGATTGCCATATACGGATTAACTGCATCAGCGCCATACCCAATTAGAGTTGCAAAGTGATGGACTTCGCGAGCGTCTCCCGATTCAACGATCAGACCTATCCGTGATCGCTTCCCATTTTTGACTAGGTGGTGGTGTAACGACGATATTGCCAACAGACACGGGATCCCAGATCTTTTACGATTTGTTCCTCTGTCCGAAAGGATAATAAAGTCAAATCCGTTATCTATAGCTTGGTCCGCTTCTAGGAAAATTTCTGTCAGTACAGCTTCAATCGCGCTCTCGTCCGAGTTCGATGAGTAGGTTATATTTAAAGTTTTTGAGGAGAAGCCGTGAGAGTTTATTTTTTGTATTTGAGAAAACTCGTTATTGTTAAGGACAATCGAGTCTAAAAAGAGACGTCGACAGTTCACATCTTTGGTCTCCAGCATATTCTTTTCTGGTCCTATCACTGTAGAAACCTGAGTAACTAATTTTTCCCTCATCCCGTCTAATGGGGGATTCGTAACCTGTGCAAATTTTTGTTTAAAGTAGTCGTAGAGTAGCCTCGGCTTGTCCGATAGTACGGCTAAGGGAGTATCGGTTCCCATAGAACCGATAGCCTCAGTTCCGCTTTCCACCATCGGTTGGATAAGCAGCTTTAGCTCTTCTTCGGTATAACCAAAGGCAATCTGTTTTTCGAATAATTCCGCCTCGTTTAGAGCAGGGGCAGAACTCACTTTAGGAAGATTTTCAAGACTAAGTTTATTTGCTTTTAGCCAGTCACCATAAGGGTGTTCATTGATATAAGTGTCTTTTAGCTCGGTATCTTCAATAATACGTCCAAGTTCTGTGTCGACTAGAAAGATCCTTCCTGGCTGTAGACGACCTTTGACTTTGATCTTTTCGGGGGGGAGTTCGAGCACGCCAACTTCTGAGGCCATGACTACTAAATCGTCTGTAGTCACGTAATAACGTGAGGGCCGCAAGCCATTCCTATCTAGAATCGCACCGATCGATCGTCCATCCGTAAATGCGATTGATGCCGGTCCATCCCAAGGCTCCATGAGACAAGAATGATATTCGTAGAATGCTTTGCGGGCGGGGTCCATTGTTTCATGTCCACTCCAAGCTTCAGGCACCATCATTAGCACTGCGAGAGGCAGTGGTCTTCCCGCCATATGCAGAAACTCTAACACTTGGTCGAAAGAGGCCGTATCTGAATTACCTTCCAGAACTATTGGAAATAATTTTTCTAAGTCACCGCCTAACGCTTCGCTCTTGCATAAAGCTTGTCTTGCTTTCATCCAGTTACTATTGCCGCTCACTGTGTTTATTTCTCCGTTGTGAGCGATAAATCTAAAGGGCTGTGCCAGTGTCCATGAGGGGAATGTATTTGTTGAAAATCTTTGGTGTACTAGAGCCAGAGCTGATTCGACTCTTTCATCATGTAAATCAGGGAAAATAATTTCTAGTTGATTCGCAAGCAGCATACCTTTGTAAACAAGTGTCATAGAAGACAGGCTGGGGATATAGAAAAGGCTTTTTTCTTTTAGCTGACTGGCCCAGATTAGATGCTCTATCCTTTTACGAATAACGTAAAGTTTTCTTTCAAACTCGGCCCCAACTTTTGTGTCAGTACCCTTGCCTAAAAATATTTGACTGAAGTACGGTTGTGCTTTTCTAGCGCTGGGTCCTATCACTTCGGGCCCAAGAGGTATCTCTCGCCATCCTAGAACAAACTGTCCTTCCTCTTTGGCAATTTGGGATAATTTACTTATGCAGTCTTCTCTGTCGCTCGAATTATTTGGTAAGAATATATTACCAGCAGCGTACTCGCCTATAGTGGGCAAATTGATCCCTAGTTTCCTACACTCAGCCCTTAAAAATTTATCAGGAATTTGCAGCAGGATACCGGCGCCATCCCCCGTATTTTCTTCGGCTCCGGTAGCACCGCGATGCCATAGATTTTTTAAAATTGAAAGTCCTTGGGTGATGGTGGCGTGAGATTTTCTCCCCTTCAGATCCGCAACAAACCCCAGCCCACATGAATCGTGCTCATTAGTTTCGTCATATAAGCCACCCTCTGGTCTGCCAATATTTGGAAATTTTACTTCGGTAACGTCATCCATACTCTAGTAGTTTCTCCACGTGTCCATGCCCTTCGTGATAGGACAGATTTTTTACTGACTAACTTGTCAGCCGGTTATTGATTAATTCTTGGTTGGCGAATTTGCCAACCTAGATAAAATTTGAATCTCACAAAAACGAGCGCAGGCTTGGGAAGGTGCTATCACACTCAACTCTTATTTTATAAGATTTAGCATGTTGTGTCATCCTGATGAGGTAGGATTCGACGTTATTATAGAGGTAGAGCCTTAGTTCAACTTATCTAGGCGATAATCTTGCGTCACGAGCCCCGCACTATAATTTCTAATTATTATAGACATTCGAAGCTTATAGAAGAATTTGGTGAATATTGATTGCATTTAGGGGATAAATAATTTTTGTTTGTGGCTTACCCGTCTAGCTCGAGAAATCAATAATCATGTTTTCCTATCGTCTCTAGCAGGATTTCTTCTAAATAATCATTGGTCAAGAAGGCATTCCCAAAACTTTTCAGTAATACAAGACGAATACTACCATCTATATTTTTTTTGTCTTTGGACATAAGGGCTACAAATTGCTCAGGTGTGATTTGTTGCGGAGCTTCAGTAGGCAGAGAAAAATGGGTTAAGAGCAGTTTGATTCGCTCTATCTGCTCTTTACGCAGAAAGCCTAGCTTCCAGGACATAAAAAGAGCCATCATCATTCCCGCTGCTACTGCTTCGCCATGTAGCCATTTCCCATAGCCCAATGCAGTTTCTATTGCATGACCGAAAGTATGGCCAAAATTGAGGGTGGCTCTTATTCCTCGTTCTCGTTCGTCAGCTGAAACAATTGTTGCTTTGTTTTCACAGGAACGCTGGATTAAATAATTCAGCGTATCACTACTTTTGGCTAATATATCGGGAATATTTGCTTCAATCCAATCAAGGAAGTCTGCGTCGTTGATCAAGCCATATTTAATGACCTCAGCCATGCCAGAGTTAAATTCACGATTCGGCAGTGTTTTTAATGTCGAGGTATCAATAAATACAGCTTGAGGTTGGTAAAAGGCACCCACCATGTTTTTTCCTAGAGGAAGATTAATTGCGGTTTTTCCACCAACGGATGAATCAACTTGAGCGAGTAGTGTTGTCGGCATCTGAACGTAGCTTATCCCTCTTTGATAGCTCGCTGCAGCGAACCCCGCCAGATCGCCGACAACCCCGCCACCAAGAGCAATTAAGGTTGCATTTCGATTGATATTGTTTTCGAGCATAAAACTGAGTAACCGCTCAAGTTCTACAAAATTTTTTGATTCTTCACCGGCAGAAAGGATGAAAGTGTGACATTCATCTTTATAAAAGCGTTTTTTGACAGCGTTTAAGTGGAAATTGGCCACATTCGAATCAGTAACAATAACTACTTGATTGCCATGTATAGTGCTTAAAATTAATTTCGAGTCAGAGAGAATCCCGTCGCCAATGTAGATAGGGTAACTGCGACTTTCTAGAGAGACATTAATCTTGGTTAGCATGAATTTTTTTACTAATAGTTTGAATAATTTGATGAATGGGTAAGGTATCAGTGGATATTACATGATTTGCGATCTCACGATACAAGGAATCTCTTGCGAGCACAATTTCTGAGAGTTTTTTACGCGGATCCTCAACTTGTAGCAACGGTCTTGATTTATCAGTTTTCAATCTATCTAAAAGAGTATCGATCTGACTTGTCAGATAGAGTACAAGACCCCTTTCAGATAGGGCGCTTCGATTTTTTTTGCTAAGAATACACCCCCCTCCAGTAGCTACAACGATTTTATCGCTCCTTGAGATTTCTTCGATAACATTTTCTTCTCTCTTTCTAAAACCACTTTCTCCTTCTATCTCAAATATCATGTCGATTTTGACACCAGTCTTCTTCTCGATTACTGCATCCGTATCAATGAATTCATAGCTCAGCAACTGGGATAGCCTATGTCCTATAGTTGTTTTTCCGACCCCCATAGGGCCTATGAGAAAAATCCTGTTTAAGACCGACAATCGAATCCTCTCCTCTATAGACTTGGTTCAAGACATAATAACAATTTGCTATTAGTAAACATTAAGTCTACCTATGTATGTGATTTATTACAGTTCTGCAAGAGTATGGCTTCTATCTGGTGGAATTGCAGAGACTTTGATAAGAGGTAACTTTATTAAGCTGCCATAAATATAAAGTTTTTATTTATTACTCCGGGTCGAACTAGCATTATAAATAGTAAAAGGTACTCAGATGAATTTTGTCGAAAAAGAAAGGAAAGCGCTGTTAGAAGTTAAAGGGCTAGGACCAGTCGTTATTCGGCGATTCGAAGAAATTGGAACATATTCTTTGCAAGAGCTGAGTGAATACGAAGCTGACGATATTGCTGAAATAGTAGCTGATATGCTGGGAACCAGCTGTTGGAAAAACAGTCCTCAATCGAAAAAAGCTATTAATGCTTCAATTCAAGTAGCAAAAAAAAGCAATATGAAAGGCGCGGACAGTTCTCAATGAACTCAGAATGGATCTGGCCTATTTCACCCAATCTCTTAGGACTAATCATAGGGATAATATTTATCTTCCCAACGATTTACTTTATTCGTGCCAAAAATTGGGATTCGGTCGCATGGCCACTCTTTCTAGTAACACTCCCTGTGTACTATATGCTTTTCGGAGTTCTTGTGATGGATGGTTCCGCGGTTCTTTAGGAACTTTTGTATGGTTTACCATTCATAGTTACAGGTCTCCTAGTTTGGCGAATGCGATCCAAGAATGCACTTATTATTGTAGCTCTAGCATGGATAAGTCACGATTTTTACCACGACCATTTCTTTCAGAATCCAGGAGTATTCAGTTGGTATCCCGCGTTTTGTGCGATAGTTGATATTACAGTGGGAGTATATTTACTAATTTATTATAGGCGCGTTATCCCAACTATAAATGTATAAAAAACTAATTAAAACATTTACTTAAAAAATTAATATGAATGTAGAATATTTTTTATTTTCTTATAGGTAAAGAATGACCATAAGATTGCCCTCACTTATACTTAATCACCGAGATCAATCAACATCGATTTGCATCTCTTCTTGGAAGGTCTTAAGGATCTCCCCGGTCCGTGCATAAAATTCGCTGGAACTAATGATCTTACAGTTCTTTGCAAGCGACTTTAGTTCACCGATACTATTCGTGTTCGGTAGTTAAATACGATGGTCTGAGTGTGTGTTCTGGCGATAAATTTTGGAGAAAGATAATCGAATTTGGTGTATTAGTTTTCGTATATGTTGAGCATCTTCAAGAAGCATGATCGCGACTGTTGCTGTTTTTGCACCATTGCGTCGTCTGTATGATTATATTGCTTTGAGTACTTTACATCGGCCATTAACGGTAGGTTCCCGAGTCTGGGTTCCTTTGAGACATTCATTTCGAGTTGGGATCGTGGTGAAGATTAGGGGTGTCAATACCGAGAATGTATCCAAGCTTAAGTCGATAGTGGAAATTTTAGATGATGACTCTCTTATTTCTGAGAAAATGCTGCACCTTGCTTCTTGGGCGTCCGCATACTATCACCACCCTATAGGGGAAGTAGTAGCGACTATTCTTCCCGCACCTTTGAGAGGAAAGACTTTGGTTCCTTCTGTGGGCCGTGAGAGTTGGAGTCTTACAGAACTGGGACGACAGGCTCTTGAACAGCTTTCTGTGAAAGGGCTTCGGCAAAAGGATATCCTGGAAATCTTGCAGAATAACTCCTGCATTTGCGCGGAAGAACTTGGCGACTTGGATTATAATTGGCAGAGTCCAATGCGCGCGCTGCTGAAGCGCAACTTTGTCATGAAGTCAATTGTATCGGAACCGATCGGCCCAATTAGGTTGCTAGATAGCCCTATTATCCTGAATAAAGAGCAGGCGCGTGCTTCCAAAAATATTCATGAGACTCTTGGTAAGTTTCAACCCACTGTTCTGTACGGTGTTACAGGAAGCGGGAAAACAGAAGTATATTTTGATGTCATCGATAGTGTATTGAAAAGTGGAGGTCAGGCCCTTTTCTTGCTTCCGGAAATAGCGCTAACGAAGCATTTGGTAAAGCGTTTCCGTCAGCGGTTTGGTAGCCGAGTAGCAACCCTTCACTCTGGTATGAGTAAAAAAGAGCGCGTCGCCACTTGGATTAGATCTAAGAAGGCTGAGGTGGGTATTCTACTTGGGACTCGCTCAGCAGTTTGGCTAGAACTGCCCGACCTTGAACTGATTATCGTTGATGAGGAGCATGACGCTGCTTACAAGCAGCAAGATGGATTCCGATACTCTGCCCGTGATATTGCGATAGTCCGTGCGCAACAATTGGGTATTCCCGTGGTTCTAGGGTCAGCTACTCCTTCGTTTGAGACATTGGTCAATATAGAGAATAAAAATTTTACTTTTGAAAAAGATGAGCACCCAAGAAGTAATTTAAAATTGGAAGATTTACAAAAATTAAAAACTATTTTTAAAGAAAATGGAACAGTTACGGCAGGTAACTCA
>Ga0209308_10005097_pt1 | contig 10170 bp, 9 predicted proteins | sample COGITO_mtgs_1204_3_FD_184806 | JGI IMG/M metagenome (GOLD analysis project Ga0209308, IMG submission 184806) | Pelagic marine microbial communities from North Sea - COGITO_mtgs_120405 (SPAdes) (version 2) | ecosystem: Environmental > Aquatic > Marine > Epipelagic ...
GGCATCGTTCGTCCATCACATCTGCACGATGTCAGCCACCCAAGAGCGGAGCAGTCGACGACGGCAGGGGCATCGCCTTGGCTCATGTTTGACTCAACGCCATGGAACAAGGTGTTCCGTCGCGAGTTCTTCGATGAAGTGGTTGGCCGATGGCCTGAGCAGCAGCTCTACGAAGACATCGCTCCGATGACTGCAGCGATCCTCGAAGCACAAGCGATCGCCGTATTGACCGAGCGTCACTACCTGTGGCGAGTGCGCGGCGCCGGGTCGATCACCAACGCCCAAACAAATATCCGTGGCGATCTCGCGCAGCTAGACCAGCTGGCCGTTGCCCGAAGCAAAGTCATCCGGTCCAACAAGGACGAACTGCTCCAATGGTTCGATTGGAAGTCGATCACCCAAGACCTGTTGTGGATGACGCGAAAACTCATGGCGATCCCACGCGAAGGCCGGGCACAGCTACATTCCGCTATTCGAGTCGCACTGCAACAAGTCGACCCTGCGCTGGTCGCTGCGACGTTGCCTGCCGTCAGACGTTGTCATCAGGCGATCCTCGACCAACCCCACAACCGCTCAACACGACAGGTTGTGCAACGACGGGTGTCTCTACTTCAGGATCGCCGCACTCCTGAACAGGCACTTGCCAGCGGCTTCCACCACATCACCTTGCGCCGTCAGAAACAAGACGTTGATGGTGTGACGTTCTCGGTGAGCTCGCGAACAATGGACCTCCGCCGAGCGAAACTACGAGTCTCAGCGTCGCCGCCGTGGGCTCCGTTCCCGCCGGAACACCTTGCGACGCTCCCCGCCCAGAGGTCGTTGCGGAACATTGCCAGCTTTCGCATCAACGTGTCCGACGTTGTTCCGGTGAGCTTTGACGACCAGGACATCGAGCAGTACTACATCGAAATCGTTGACCACGCCGGTGTCTCAACCGAGATCACTCGATCGATCGCTGATGCTGTAAGGAGACGTGTTTTCCCGACGGCTACCGCGTCTGTCGGCCCTCTTACGGTCTTTGTGGACGACGGCCGGGTTCGGCTAGCCGTGGGTACCCCGACACCAACCATTGAGAGTGCACGGGTCCTTGGCGACAGCCTGTTGATCAGCGGCACCCACCGATCTCATGCAGATGCTGCCGACCACTTTGCTGCCGCGCTCACACCAACTCGGCCAGACGAGCGCGTCGATATACCCGTAACGACAACAGGCAATGGCCGCTTCTGTCTTGAGCTACCTTCCAACGCATTGGCGCTGTTGTCGACGGAACCGACGTGGATCTCATTGTTGTCCCCGGCTAACCCTGCGATCGCCACACCATTCGGGGTCGCCGCTAGCTTGCGCATCGATCGGGGCCCTTCGTCACAGGCGCTTCGTATCGAGTCTGGGCTCTTCGGCGAAGCCGCCCTGATGCTGGAGAGCACCTCAAGTTCCCGGGCTCGCACACTGACGAACGAACTTCGCTCCTATCTCCCGGCTGTCGGCCGAGAGTAAAACCAGCGCCACCGGGCAGAGTGTCAGCCTGGTGGAAGCCGTTTTGGCCGCCGAATACCTCGGATCGCGCTAACCAGGAACCCCGTTCCCCAACTGCAATGCATCGTTGCGAGGGCGAAAGGCACCCGTAGCCGATCACCGAATGTAGGTTCCTCACCAAGCACGACGCCAAAACCACCGAGCATGGTCACATATGCGGCTGGTACGACAAGAAACCATGGCGTGACCGCTGCAGCGAGCACACAGCTGAAGCTCAGCCCGAACACGATGATCGGAGCCACTAACTGGCGCACCCGCCACACTCGATGTTTGGCAATCATTCGCCGACGCCACCAGCCGTAGTCGAAGTACTGGCGGGCGAGCCCGCGAAGCGTCGTCCTTGGTTCGTAATCGACACGCAATCGCGGGTCGAGGACAACGCGATGGCCAGCCGCTCGTAGCCGCTGGTTGAGTTCGGCATCTTCGTTGCGTGCGAAGGTGACGTCCCAACCAGTGAGCGAACGCAACACATCCACGTCGTACACACCCAGGAAGGCAGTGTCGACCTCGCTCTGCTCAGCACCCCGTCGATACGCCGCTGCCCCAGAGCCGGCAACGTGTTTCATTGCCCGAGCGATCGATATCTGCATCGGTGCCGTACCGACCGGCACCTGAACAGCACCGACGTTTGCAGCGCCCGTGGTCGCCATCGTCTCCAGCGCATGGGCAACGTAGTCAGGCGGCAAGCTACATCGGGCATCGACACGAACGAGGACCGGAGTCGTCGCTGCCTCGAGTCCGGCGTTTAACCCAGCACTGATGCCGCCATCAGGATTTGCAATGACGTGCACGGAGTCAAAGTCCGCAGCTAACCGCTGTGCGACCTCATGAGTGTTGTCGGTGCTGGGGCCAACACAAATAAACACTTCAGCAACATGGCCGCCGGCCTGATCTCGTGATGTCCGGACCGCCTGCGGAAGACCTGCCGCGTCGTTTCGAGCTGGGATTACCACCGAAACCTGTCCGCTCACGATTGCCAATCGTAGGGTGCAGAACTGCGGTAGCGTCGTTGGATGCATCCACGTCATCGGCTCCTTTCTACGATGATCTCGCCCTATCAGCCATGAGCCGGCTGATCGGGATTGCTGGAGCGGGTTTCTCCGGTGCAGTGATTGCTCGCGAGTTGGCCGAGGCCGGGCATTCGGTCACGGTCTTCGACACTCGCCCGCACATTGGTGGCAACTGCTTCACCGAACGCCATGAAACCGATGTGTTGGTCCATCGATACGGACCACACATCTTCCATACCGACAACGAACGGGTCTGGGAGTACATCAACCGTTTCGGTGACATGCGACGTTATGACCACAAGGTAAAGACCACGGTCAACGATGCCGTATTCAGCATGCCGGTGAATCTGCACACGATCAATCAGGTCTTTGGCACCACCATGTCCCCCGCCGAGGCTGAACACTTTGTTCGCTCCGAGCTCGCCGATTCATCAATCACCGATCCGGCCAACTTCGAAGAACAAGCCCTTGCGATGATTGGACCGAGGCTCTATCAACTCTTCTTCGAGGGATACACGCGGAAACAGTGGGGTTGTGATCCAACCGAGTTACCTGCATCCATCCTGAAGCGGCTTCCCTTGCGCTTCAACTACAACGATTCTTATTTCAATCATCCTCATCAGGCTATCCCGGTCGAGGGTTACACCCCGATCATCGAAGCTCTGCTCGACCATCCGGGGATCGAGGTTCGCCTGACGACCGCGCTTGAGCCTCAAAGCGCCGACGGTTTCGATCACATCATCTGGAGTGGCCCTCTGGATGCATGGTTTGCGTACCGGTTTGGCCGCTTGGGTTATCGGACCCTCGACTTCGAAGAGTTCGTGACCGACGGCGATGTACAAGGGACCCCAGTTATGAACTACGGCGACGTCGAGGTGCCCTTCACCCGAATTACCGAGCACAAACACTTTGCTCCGTCAGAGGCCCACGAACAGACCGTTTGTTTCCGCGAATTCAGTCGGGCCCACGAACCAGGCGACATTCCGTATTACCCAATTCGCCTTGTAACGGACAAGGCGCTACTTGAGCAGTACCTCGACGAGGCCGAGCTTGCGTCGAAGGTGTCCTTTGTTGGCCGACTCGGAACGTATCGTTACCTAGATATGGACGTCACCATTCGAGAAGCCCTCGAAGCCTCTGATGTATTGCTTCGCTGCTTTGAGCAAAACACACCCCCACCTTCCTTCTTCGTTGACCCACGAGCATGACGCCTATAACAAGCGAGACACCCGAGTCGGTTCGCAACGCAGGCAAAGCGGACTTTGAAGCCGGCCGCTTCGCGAGCTCATACGAAACGTTCTTGCACGGCCACAGCCTGTGGCCGAACCGGCTCGACTTCTCGATATGGGTCGCTCGCTGCCTCGGCCAGCTTGACCGTCACGACGAACGCCGAGCGCTGCTTGATGACCTCATCATTGCCATCGACCCTGCGCCAATCCCCAACTGGGGAACCCGCGCACTGCACGAACAGGGTTATCTGATCCACCGAGATGTCCGGCTTTGCCTCAATCACGCCGTGATCTCTCCGTGGATGCATCAGCGGATGTCCCGAGGCGGCTACGAAGAGATCGAGGCCGACCTGTTGGCTTCATGTATTCAACCCGGCGAACGCATCCTTGAGGTCGGTGGAGGCCTTGGATTCATGGCGGCCTTTGCCTGTCTTCAGGCACCCGACGTCCAGGCGGTTGTCTACGAGGCGAATCCTGGCCTTGTTGCGGTGGCGGAGCACACCAAGCGGCTCAACAACGTTGACTTCGACTTTCGAAATGCCATGCTTGGCGCCCAGCAAGGAACTGCAGAGTTTCATGTACACGCCGCATTTTGGGCATCGTCTGCATCGCACGAGTCCGATGACTCGACAACGATCGATGTTCCCATGCACAACGTCAACCAGGTTCTTGCTGAGCAAGACTTCACGATGTTGGTCATGGATATCGAGGGCGGCGAGATCGACCTGATTCCGGAGATGAACCTGGAGTCGATCCAACGAGTCGTTATCGAAACTCACCCTCCGGTTACGGGCGCTAAGTCGGTGTCGAAGATGTTGCGCCATCTCAAGCGCCAATACGGACTGCATCCTCAGCAAGAACGCGAAGACGTCTTCCTTCTGGCACGAGACCGGTGACGGCAGACACCTTCCCGGAAAATTTGCCGTCTGTTTCTGTCATCGTCCTCACGATGGGCGACCGGATGATCGAACTCGAAGCACTCATCGAATCACTGGAGCCTTGCCAACCATTCGACGGTGTTCTCGTCGGAAACGGTTTTGAACCTCCGACGTATCCGGGATGGCGATCCGTACCCCTGAGCGCCAACGTCGGCATTTCTGCGGGCCGGCGTATCGGTGCAGACAACGCCACTGGTGATCTGCTTGTGTTTCTCGATGACGACGCGAAGAACCTCACTGCGCAACTTCTTCAGTCGATTCAGCAGGCCTTCCGTGCCGACGACGAGATAGGGGCGCTCGCTCTTCGGGTGGTTGTCGAAGGAACCGACTATTCGCTCAGCGAGTGGCAACCGCGTATCCGCGGCCGCGGTCAACTCGTCGCCGGCAACGTAACTAGCTTTCATGGCGCAGCTCATGCTGTAAGAACGTCGATCTACAACCGTGTCGGTGGCTACCCCGACATCTTCTGGTATTCTCACGAGGAGACAGATCTGGCGTGGCGGGTGCTAGATACAGGTGCCAACATCGCCTACCGGCCTGACCTCACCCTGTCTCACCCCCGAACAAAACCATCGCGCCACAATCAGTATTTGTGGTTTTCGGCCCGCAACCGAGTCTGGTTAGCTCGTAAACACCTACCGCTTGTGCTGGCTGGCGCGTATCTAGCGGCGTGGACACTGATTCAGCTCATGCGATGCAGAAGTATTCCGGAAGTAAAGAGCGTTGGGTTGGGAACGAGTGCAGGGTTGCGCCAGTCGCCAGGCCGGCGAAAGCCGCTCTCGTGGCAGACCGTGTGGCGTATGACGCGGCTTGGTCGCCCACCGATCATCTAGCCACAGACGTCATCGACCCACAAGTCGTTACCTGGCCCACAACTTCTCATCGCGACCTCGGCCGACGCTGGTTCCCACCGCAACAAGCTGCTCATCACCGAACTCCCAGGTGTGGCCCGTTCGACCGCGACATTGCAGGAACCCAGTCGGAGCGGCGCTGAGTACAGCGAAGCCCGCTCGCTCTGCGCGTCGCACGAAGAGGACGTCTTCGCCAAGGTTGCACTCCGGAAACGACACTCGTTTGAACACATCTCGATGGGCAACGATTGTTCCGCCAGCGACCCGACCGACGCGCCTGCCTTCGTTTCCGGGGTACACCAGCAACGTCTCGTCGCGTTCTTCGAGATAGACGAAGTAGGTCTTCTTGCCGACGACTCCTGCGTGTGTCCGCTGGATGACTGCGACGGCCGCAGCTAGATACGTATCGCTGTAATGGTCGTCGTCATCGAACTTTGCCAGCACTTCGCCCGATGAAGCGGTGACCGCCAGATTCAGTGCCGCACCAAGTGAGACTTCTGGTGCCGTCGCTATGTGAATCACGTCGGGCCGGCTGGTGATCCGCTCAAGCTGACTGATCGAAAAATGGTCGCTATTCGTTACCAACACGAGCTCTTTGTTCGTGGTTTGTGCGTCGTAGCTTGCAACCACATGGTCAAGTTGCGCGGGACGGTCGGTCACGACGAGCACCGACACGAGAGGGTCTTGTGATGCCGTGACTTGCCGCAGCGGCCGTACCAGCCGAACCCCGCGGAAAAGGACCTCATGGAGCTTAGGAAAGATGCTCTGGGTGAGACGTGTAGTCCATTCAACGGCTCTCATGTTGCTCCTCACCGCTGTAGAACATTATCACTGTCCCCTTCATCAACAGTTGTCACTTTGCAAAAACATCTGCAACACTCCTACTTCCTACGTTTTTGCTCCTGAAGGAATTAGATAATGGTTCACGTGACACGCTTGTTGTCCGCCCTCGGCGACGATGTGCGAGGCAACAGCGGCGACGACGAAGTCTTCGGCAACAACGGCAATGACACCTTGAGCGGTGGCATCTGAACCGATGTGTGCACCGGCGGTGCCGGAGTCGACACCTTTGAGCAAGGCTTCCGGGCCTGTGAAACCGAACTCGCCTAACACGCGGTTCCGAGGGCCTCGAGCGAGTTTGTGAGCGGGTCAAGGCACATCCCGATGACGCCCGCGACCAGCTTCGCGCTGTGCAAGGCGCTATCGGGGCGGCCATCGACCGAGCCAGCGGACACTCGACACGGCACGGCGCCGCTGTAGCGAGCAACGCTGTTGAACGGGCGAACGACCACCTCAGCGAAGGATCAACCGGCCAAGCACTTACGACGATTTCGCAAGCTTCAGCGCTGTTCCCGGCAGCAGAGCAAGTGGTGCGTACGCACCTTCAAATTGCCCGCGCTCTCGGTGATATCAATGAGTGGCGGATTGCTCTGAACCGCCTCGACGAACTAGTGCCCGAGGATGCGAGTATCCACTTTCAACGCTCGGTGTTCGCGAACCAGGGCGGCGAGCCATTCACGTACCGGCGGTCGTTGAACAAAGCAGACGACCTCTTCCACAAGCGAGCCCTCGACGGCGACGTGAGCGGTCTCGCTGGGCTTCTCCGTACTCGGAGACGAGCCGGAGACCAGTCTAGTGTCGAGTCACTACTTCGTGTCGCTGTCGCCGAAACTCATCGTCGCCCGGGCGCTACGCTCATCGACGAAGCGGCAACCACGCTTATTGCAACGGGCGACACGATGGGACGCCAACCCTGACATTGACGTTGCAGCCCTGTTCGCTCGGAGCTCTGCCACTGAGCTCGCAGTCACAAGCGAACAAGCGCTCGAACAGCTTAGCCAGCATCCCTTGATGAAATCGATTGTGATACCGCCACACCAGGGATCGTTGGCGCAAACAACGGACTCGCTGCGAGGCGCGCAGCGAGCAACATCGATCGAAGCAGGGCAAACACGCGCAAGGGGTGTTCGAGGAGCCAGCGCCAGCGTGGCACTCATCGATTCAGGCGCCGATTCCTCACATCCAGATATTGAGACCTCGGTTGTCTCACAGCATTGCTTTCAGGTGTTCTCGACCGGTACACGCCCGGATGGGACAGACCTGCAGGCAGGACCCGGACCGGGCGATGACAACGACGGTCACGGCACCCAAATGGCCAGTCTGATTGCAAGTGACGGAGGCAGCACCCCGATTGGAACAGCACCCGATGCTCGCCTTCATGTTCTGCGGATAACCGACCGGGTCGCGGTCGACCTACGCGATGTCCTGCTTGCTCTTGACCATATTCTGGATACCCAGAGCCCGATCGACATCGTGTCCATGAGTTTGGGAAGTTCTGCAAGATTCCCAGGAGTATGTGAACGGGACCTATGGCCCGCCTTTCACGACACCATCGCTGCACTGCTCGCCAACGGCATCTTCGTGACCGCCTCAACCGGCAACAATGCCGACCAGGCCGGGCAACAATTTCCCGCCTGCCTAGCGGACGTATACGCGGTCACGGGTCTATCGGTGCAGGGAGACGTCGTGGCATCGACAACCAACACGTCTGCCACAACGAATCTGGCCGCACCATCCACCGGCCTGGCAGTCCACGACCAGCCGATCGTTCACGGTGGGACCAGCGCTGCGAATGCGATCACCGCTGGCTGTGCAGCGCTGGCGGTCGATGCGGATCGCGGCGGCCCCGTCGCTATCGAGCCATGGTTGAGGAGCCCCAACGACGCCGTTCTGGGAACCTCTGGGCGGTCGATCCCGGTTCTGCAATGTGCGCCCTACTGTCATGATGCACCTGTGACCGTCAACCTGGCGCTTGGTGAACGTCCAACAGCGCAAAGCGACGTCATTCTCGGCACCGATGAATCGGATGTCATCCTCGCTGGAGCTGGTGACGACCTTGTCTGTGCATCCGGTGGCGATGATCTCGTCGTTGGCGGCCAAGGCAACGACACCATTTCCGGCGATTCCGGTGCAGAGCGACTGTGGGGAAACTTCGGCGACGACGTGCTCGTTGGTGGCGCTGGAGCTGACACATTGCATGGCAACGCGGGCAACTATGCGCTTCGGGCATGGCAAATGATGATCGACTCTACGGATACGAGGGAGATGACCTGCTCAGCGGCGGCCGCGGCGACGACCGACTGCACGGGAACTGGGGCGACGACCGGCTTTCGGGTGACTCGGGCGATGACGTTCTCTTCGGTTACGAAGGTGACGACCAGCTTGACGGCGGCGTCGATTTCGATACCTGTCGGGGTAACGAAGGCACCAACACGAGCAATCGTTGCGAACGTTGAGTACCCGCAATCGTTCGTTTCTGGGGCCGCTGATGGCACAGCTGGTAGCCCTACCGCCCGACATTCACCGAGTACTATGGTCTGGTGTCGCCCCAGATTTCCGTGGTCGTCTGTATCTACAACGTGGAACGGTATCTTCGAGACTGCCTCGAGTCGATCGCGGGCCAGTCCTTCACTGATTTCGAGTGCATTCTCTGCGACGACGATTCGAGCGACGCTAGCGGGCTCATCGCCTCCAGCTTCGCGGAATCTGACGCCAGATTCCGCTACATCCACCAAGCGAACCGTGGCCCAGGTCCTGCAGGTGGCCGCAACGGAGCTATTCCCCATATAACGGGCGACTACATCCTCTTCGTCGATTCCGACGACATCTTGTTGCCCGATGCGCTGGCGGTACTTCATTCCTCAGCGCAAGCCTCAGGGTCCGACTTGGTTATTGGTGGAGTCGATCGCTTCAATAGCAGCGGACGCTGGCCAAGTTTCCTGCACCAGCGGGTTCACGAGCGATTCCGCGAGGCAACCTGTGTCGAGGACTTCCCAGAGATGGTGTGGGATTCGACCGCGTGGAACAAGCTGATCTCGACGCAGTTATGGATAGATCACATCAAGCTGTTTGACGAGGGAAGGTTGTACGAAGACCTTTACCCCATGATCAGGCTCATGTGTCTCGCTAATTCGGTCGATGTGCTAACCGACACGGTCTACCTATGGCGAGATCGCGAGAGCAAGACCTCGGTAACACAACAGGTCGCGAGCCCCCGAGGTCTCATCGACAAAGTTGACCAGATGCTCAAGCTCGACGAATTCCTGACAACAACTGGTAATACCATCACCAAGCGGGCCCAAGACCACAAGCTGCTCACCGCCGACGTCATCTGGATGCTTGACGACCTTGATCGTGGTGGACAGGAGTACCACGACGCATTCTGGGTAGAAGCACCCAAGCTCATTGATGCGATGGACCCCGCGATCCGTGCACAGCTGCCTCCCAATTTGCGAGCACAGTACAAGGCGATTGCTACCGGTGACCAAGCCACCCTAAATGGTCTCCGACGAGAAGGTGGTGCCCGGTTCCGCCCCGACGAGGTTCGTCAGGCTTTCTCTGCAGACGACCGAGCTGAATTGAACGGCACCGAGAATCTGCTCACAGAGCTTTTTGGACGAGCTACGTCGGTTTCCGTGGATGGAGCGGACATCGTCGTCAAGGGATTCGCGGCGCTTGACCAAATCCGATTAGGACGGACCGAAGGAACGTTCGCGATCTGGTTCGAAATCTGGGAGACCGGCAAACGCATCGAGGTCGACACCCCCCT
>Ga0209308_10005099_pt1 | contig 10169 bp, 5 predicted proteins | sample COGITO_mtgs_1204_3_FD_184806 | JGI IMG/M metagenome (GOLD analysis project Ga0209308, IMG submission 184806) | Pelagic marine microbial communities from North Sea - COGITO_mtgs_120405 (SPAdes) (version 2) | ecosystem: Environmental > Aquatic > Marine > Epipelagic ...
TTCTAACTGTATCTTCAGAAAAGTATATGTAGTAATCATTGTCATCATCTTCTCCTTTTCTAAATATCTTCTTGTTAGGAATAAGTGCAGGACCCATAAGAATCCTTTTCTCTGCATCTACTTCTGCAAGTTTAATATCTTTATGTTCTTTTAGTGCAATAAAGTCTTCTTCTATTGCTGGATTTTCAACGACAGAAATAGCTTCAATACCACTAATTTCATTTTCTTCGTCTATAATAAGTTCTATTATCTTTTCCATATCTAAATAACCATATTAAGTTTATTTTGTTTTATTATCCAATAGAAGCTCCTGATATTGTACTGCGTTCAAGTTCTTGTGCTGTTGATACATCAGATGCTACAACATAAGCTTTTATAGGTTGTTGTTCTGATTGTGATATTGTTTGTGCTAACTGGCTTTCTTGTGTTGCACCGACTACATTAAAAGCTGGAGCTTGTATTTGTGGTGAAGAACCTCCACCACCACCACCAGACACACCTAATGATTGACTTGACAATGCTTGTATTTGCTGTTGTGCTTTTTTACGAGCTGATATAATAGTTGCAATAACACCTCCAATAGAAGCCGCATAAGCTGCTATACCAACAGGACCTAATTGTTTCATAAACTCACCTATAGACATAGTGGCAGAAGTAACTGAATTTGTTCCGTCTATAATTGTTTTTGTCATTGCGTTTTTTAACTGCAAACCAATTTTAGCCAGTTCCATAGCCATTTCAATTTGCATCATATCTCGCTGGAATTTAATTTGCTGTGTTTTTACTTTTCTTGTATTAGAATCGTTCTTTTTTAATAACCTATCTTTTTCATCTGCAGTTAAATTATCATTATTCAATATAACATCTCTCTCTGTATCTAATCTTTTAATTTGTGCTGTAAAAGCCTGTGTTTGTACTTGAGACAGTTTTTTAACTTGTGATGTTATTATAGATGCCAATTCTTCTCTTTTACTAAGCTCTGCATTTAACCGATCTATTTCTTTGTCGTGCAATTCTTGTTTAAAATCATCTACAGCTTTTCTTCCATCTAACTGCCTTTGTAAGCTGTCAAATATTGTTTCTTCTTCTTTTTTAATAAATTCAGATGCTGCTTCAAGACTTTTAGGTCTTTTAGTTGTGTCTTTACCTGGTTTAACTCCAAATAATATTTGAAAAAACGGGTTTTCTTCTAAGTCTGCTTTTACTTTTTCAAAGGCATCAACAATTTCATCATTTACCCTTATAAGATTCTCTTTATTTTCTTCTATTAAACCTTTAGTTCTTTTCATTTCCTCTTCTGCTACAGTAGCAGATGTAATACCTGTTCCTGCAAAAGGAGTAAATGCTGGTTGAGGTTCTTTAGCTGCTTCTGTTTGTTTAGTTAAGTCTCTTTGAAGCTGTATTAATTCAACAAGAAAATCTTTCTCTTCAGCCTGTAATATTTTTTCTGTAGCATTAAATAAAGATATCTGTCTTTTAGCATCTAAAAAATCTTCAAGAGATCCAATTAAAGGGTCGTAGCCATCATCCTTTAATCTTTGTAGGGCGACTGTTCTTTCATCATCTGTTCTATTTGCATCTTGAGCTATGTCTGCATATCTTTTTAATGATGCTGTTAATCCATCAGCGTCTGCTAACGCATCAGTCATTTCATCGGTAGTTTTAGTTGCTCCTTGTGACATTATTGACATTCTTTCAAGTGCAGCAATAACAATGTTAGCTACAACTAAAAAACCAATAGGACCTGTAAAAGCATTTTTAAGAGCGGTCCAAGCGTTTTTAAGACCACCTGTAGTTCCAATCAAAGTAGTCATTAAAGTAGTTAATTGAGATAAGTTGTTTGCTACACCTCTAAAACCATAGTTAGCATCTTGAACACCTCTACTAAATTCAACAAGAGTTGCAGAAGCTAATCCTGTTTTGTCTGTTTGTTGTTGCGTAACTAAAGTTAATTTTTTATATTCATTTTCTAATAAACGTATTTCTTCAGTTTGCTTTCTAAATAGATTGTTGTTAGATGTATTAGCATTTCTTAACTGCTTAAGCTGATTAATTTGTGCGAGCATAGCAGATGCACTTAACTTTCCGGCTTGTGCATTTTTAATCATATCAGCATTTAATGTTTTAAATAATGCTGAAGAATCTTTTACTTCTTTCTTTAATTCTTTAATTACAAAAGTACCTTTGTCGGTAACGGTTACTGTATATATTAAATTCTTATTATCTGCCATACCACCTACGTTTAATTACATTTTTTGCTTCTGCTATTGTTAAAGGAGCTTTATACTTTCCTTTAGCAATGTCTATATAAGGATTAACTCCATAAAAATTATCTGTCTTTAATAGTTCAATTATTAATTTTATCATTATTCCTCTGTTTGATCTGCTGTTGTAAATACTGAATCTGATGTTATATCTGTTCTATCTACTGTTAAGTTTCCTGTTTCTGGTGCAGGTGCAGGTGCTACACTACAAGTTGAGTCGTATTGTAAGTTGTTTTCACCACCCATATACCCGTGATTGTAACATTCATAACTTATAGTACCAAAATCACCTAATATGTTTAATGTAATATCTCCCCAGAAATATTCATATGTATTCCCATCAAGTCCTGTTTTGGTTCCTGAAGAATTAGTTCCTGTGTATGTAAATACTGATGTCTTTCCGTTATTGTGAAAAGCTATAGGATGTGTAGATGGAATGTCACTTAAAGTATAAACACCTTCAGCTGCCTGATAAACACCATATTTGTCATCAAAAACATATAGGAATCCTGATGTTATAGCCTCTACTCTAACTTGAAATATAATACTTAAACATAAGTAATTTATAACTTCATAATATGGAAGTAATTCTAGCTTAGATTTACCAGTTACTATGTCTAAATCTATTGTGTTGATTCTATATTTTTCACCTCTAACTAAAATTGTGTCTGCAAGAGAAAAGTTAGTTATAAATGCGTTTGTTAATATAGCATTTAATTTAGTTAATCTTGCTCTTGGACTAAATACGGACGAAATGTAATTTTCATAATAAAGTGAATATAAATTTTCTTTGTATGATGATGTAGATTCAGTGGGATTAGCAACACCATCCCATTCATTTACTTCTGCTCCAAAATGATTTGTTTTAGATATTTCTGTGCTTACAGTATTGCTTGGTATAAAATAACTAGATACGGTATCTATACCTATTCTATTGTTATACAAATAAGGAATTTCTTCTCCTGACGATATTAATATTGGATAAAACAAAACAGGTTTCCCGATATAAGGATTGTATTTTTCTTGCGTACCTGTATCAGCGTCTTCACTAGATTTGGTTACGCTAAAACCAACTTGAAGCTCCGTATCATTATTATTGTTCCCATCAATAAGTCTTTCATACTTCATATGCCCAAAATTAGGCTTAATAGTATATTCTTTTTTATATTTACTCACAACTTCATCTACTAGTAAGGACTCACCACCCCAAACTTTTCCGCTTGTTTCGCTGTGCTGCTTTGCAAGAAGTGAACCTACATCATCGTATTCGAATGTTATTTTTGTGTATGGTAACGCTTTATCTACCGTGCTGGTGGATATATCTATTTTTTCAGTTAAATCTGTTTCTTTTCCAGAGGACAAATAATAATTATCTAAAGTTTTTACAACAATGGTCTTTTCCGTTAAAGAATCATTCCTAACTTCAGCTACAAGATTAAACATTTTAAATAAACCTGTTAGAAACTCAAGAATTGTCATATCAGGCATATTATTATCTGCATAAAACACTCCTATAGTGTTTGATGTTAGCCCTGTAGCTGTTCTAGTAATATCAGGAACATTTACATCAAATTCTCTGTCTATTCTTGCAATAAGTCTTAATAAAAATCCTTGGTCAAAGTCAATAGAAACTCCTTCTAAAGTTTCTACAATAAAAGTATATGTTCCTGGATCTAGCTCAAATTGAACATAATCACTTGTTGTTTTTTTATCTTCAAGAACTTCTACTCTTTCATATTCAATACCTTCTCGCTTAACTATAAGTGTGTAAGGATTTGTTGTGTCTGTGCTACTTGCACCTGTAAATCTAGCAATAACACTTTCTACCCTATCGTTATTAATTGTTATCTTTACTTCATCACCAAAACCACCAGATTGTACTCCAGATGAATTTGTAAATTGCGCTGTCATACCAACAACATTTGTTCCAGATATAAGTGACTGTGCTGTTCCAATACCAAATGTACTTACAGGAGTAGATATCATTCCTTGTTGAACATCTTCTGTACTTTCAAGCTTACCTTCTTTTTGATGAAGCCACATATAGAGATTATAATAATCTAAATTGGTTGAATTAAAAAAGTCAGTAGAAAAAGAAACAGTTTCATCTCCTTTAGAAAGTTCTTTTTCTATTGCTTTAATTATTAAGTCAACTCTTATAGCTGGTTTTAATTGGTCCCAAACAAGCCCATTTGCATATCCATTTTTTGGATATGAATAAGGTGGAGTTACAATATTGCTACCATCATAATATAAATTACCATCTGCAACAGCTCCGTAGTAAGTTGAACTACTATTATAATATAATCTATCAGTATGAGTTATTAATGGAACAACTAGTGGTTGTGTGTGAGATGTTCCAAATTCATCAGTTATATTTTTAGATGTAGTTAGAAATTCTTTAATGCTATCTGTTCCTGTTGATTGATAATTAAGAGAAAAGTTTCTTAGAAAGCCAAGTTTAAATAATTTAATGTTATCTAATTTTTCTCTCAAGAATCTAAGATTACCATAAAAAGTAACTCTATAGGAATATGGCTTATTGTATTTAAGATCTACACCTTCAAGCATAATGTAACCCTCTCTAAACACTCTGTGATTTATTTCTATTCTAGCTTCTTGTGCAACTCTTGCTGAAAACCCATCTAAGACATTAGGATTGTAATAATGTTTAAATATCTTGTTGTTTATGTCAGAAGAAGGTAGCTTAAAGTTTTTGCTAAAGTCAGTAAATATTTTACCAGGATCTTTTACATCTTTTATAGATGACTGTATATTTATTGAGCCATCCTGAAATACATCTACTTCCTGATTATTTATAAAAAGTTGTACCTTTTGTTTCATTATCTAACCGAATTAATACTGTTAAAAGCATATTCAAATTGAACAGTGTAATTAACAAGCTTGTCGTTTAGATGTGTTTTATAATTAAAACTTGAGTCTTTAATAGAAACGGGATAAGAGTTTCCGTTTTCTACAATCCAAACATTCTCTGACTGCATTAACTGTCTTATTGTTTCATTGTATTCTTCTTTTAAATATCCTGTGTTTAATGTTAATGATTTTTTACTTGTGACATCTTGAACTATACTTGTTGCGTCATAAGTGTTAAAGTTTAATGCAGTGGTAGATGAATATATTGTGCTTGTATCAAAGCTATCTCTCTTGACATTTAAAGCATCTGTTCTTTTTTTATTAAACCATAAATCTTGTATAGCACCAAATTTATTTATAAATGCAATCTTATAGTTTTCATATTTACTACAATCTAAATAATTCACAAATATTGTCTCTGTTTTACTTGCAGATGTTATTTCTATTTTAGTAAAAGTCCCTGTTATTGAAATATATTTAATTAATGAGTTTGCGTCTTCTGGTCCTTTTGGCTGTTCTGCATATAAAGCTGAATCGTCAAAGTGTGACTGTCCTTCTACACCAGCTGAATCTTTACTATAAAATACAACATTAGCTGCTCCTCCTGGACCTTTATATACTGGTAAGTTTATCTCTTGTCCCTCTGGCAAGTATATATGTTGATTACTAATTAGTTTGGTTAAAGAGTTTGTTGAGTTTATTCCGTCTTGGAAATAAGTATATCCTTTTGTTCCTATTCCATATCCTGTGTGTATTGTTGTATATGTTAAATCTGAATATGTGTTTGTTTTATCATATCTCCACCAACAAGCCGTTTTAATAGAACCTTCTGAATAATTATTGTTAAAAACAACGTCTATATAATCCTGTACTAATTCTGATATTTCAAATCTAATAGTATTATTAGGGTCTGGATTATTTTTTTGTATTGTGTATTGTTGAGATGTAGGTTCTTCATCCCATCTGCCAGTCCAACAATACAAATCTAGCTGTGAGCTTATTAAGTTTGCCATTTTTCATTCTTTTATTATATAACTACAAAAATCAATATAGTACTATATCTCGTTACATAGTTTTAATTCACTTACTTGACCTGGATTCGTTGCTCCAATTTTAAACGTATATCCATTACTTGATTTAACAAAGTTGGTGCTTGTTGGCGTATATAGATTTGTTAATGTATCGTTTGTGTATAAATACGTTCCATCTTGCAGTGTACCAGAATAACCTAATTTTATGTCAAATAACTGAATATTGTTACAAGCATTTCTTGATGTTGTCTCCGTTTCACTCGAAACTGTAATTTTACCTGAAAAGTCAGGTTCTAATTCTATTACTGGACCTGCTGGATTTGCTACTGCATCACATTCTGCACAAGTTTCGAAGCTCAAAAGAGATTGAATATTTACACTTGACTCTAATCCAACAGTACCTAAATCTTTCATACAAAGACCTGAATCTAAAATAACTGGTGGATAGTATGCGTCTAAATTAGATGTAGCTCCATAACTCTTAAGAATATCGCTACCATTAGTTGCACAATCACCATAATTTCTAAAGAATCCTAAAGTTGCATCTGGGTCTTGTTCATCTGCTGTTGGCGTTATACTTTCTAAACAAGCTTGACAACCAAAAAATGTTGTAAATAAAGATAAATCAGTAGCATTTGTTATTTCTACATCATCTAAATACTCTCTACATTCATTACCAGTTTTAACAACCAATGATGTTGAAATAGGACTTGTAGAGCTAACTGCAGTTATATTTCCTCCATCAGTACCACATTTAATGAACCTTGCGTAATATTTCTGAATAACCACCTCTTCTTCTACTTCTTCTACAATTCCTAAACACTCATCACAGTTTGGGTAAGGTTGTTGTCTTGCAAGGTCTGTTAGTTGAATTTTTATATATCCATCTGGAAGTGTGTATGTGTCGTCAAATGTTTGTATTATTTCATAACATCCTCTTCCACCAACTTGACCTACATCTTTTATATCTAATATATGTTGACCTGCTAAATATCCCTCAAATCCATCAAACAGGAAATATTCATATCTACCTGGAGAATCTTGACCTTGACATCTTCTTGCATATACTTTTTGTATAGTACCTGTTGTTGGTTGAACTACTGGCGGTCCTTCACATCCATAAGGAACACAACCTTGTGGTATTCCGCTTGCTTCTATATATCTGAAATTGTTGTTTGTTCCGTCTGTAGAGTCTGAATAAGTTCCAGCTGCTATTCCTCCTGTTGTACCTGCTGCATTACTATAAAACTTTTCAGCAACACAAAAAGCAGTTACACCAGCTCTATCTCCATACAGAGTTACAGAGGTTCCTGTACAAGCACTTATTGAAGCTTCTTGACTTGAATAGTATTTTAAACTAAAGCTAGGTCTTGCGTCCCAAACTATTAAATAATTGCTTTCATCTTCAAAAGTATCATTTACTAAACAGTTGTAATAAAAAGTTCCAGCAGATGTTTGTGTTTCACCACCATCATTAATAACAAGAGTGCTGTTAGTTTCTCCACTTATAGCAGTTAATACAGAGGTGCCTCCTGCAGCAGTTGTTCCTTTATACCATTGGTATTTAGCCGTTGTAGTAAGACCTGAAACTGAAGCTAAAAGAGTCACTTTTTGCGATGTAAAAGCTGAATTTATTGCTGTTCCATCTGAACTACTAGCGGTAACATTTACAGTAACGTTATCTAATTCAGGTCCAACAACAGGTCCAACGGCTTCACCATCATCGTCAGTAATTATGTCAATTTTACATTGTGTTATAGAAAATATTATACCACCGAAATTTACTCTACAGTACCAGTCAATCAATTCTCCATCAGGATTTGGAATTTGTATGTGATGATAATTACCTACTCCTACAAAAGGAGATGTTAACTCGGGACCGTTAAATACTTGTATGAAATTTTGTAATGTACCTTGATAATAAATAACTTTATCTAGCTCCAGCTCACAAGGAAATTCACCTCCTGAACCAATAGTTTCCACACTAGTACTTGATATTGGAACTGAATTAGATGGTGGTAATTGAATTTCTTCTCCATTAGCTGTATCTGTACAAGTTGTTAAAGTTCCTGGATAATTAGAATATCCTGAAGGAATTGTAATGGTTGCTGTATATGTATCAGAACCAACTGTATATGTTGAAGGGCTAACAGCAGTTAGTGTTCCTCCCTGAACAGATGAGTTTACTAATGTTGAGTTTCCTTCCACACCATTTGTAATACTAAATTGTGCTATGTCACAAGTAAAGGCTGGAGTTGTAGTTCCTGTAGCTGTATCTGTACAAGACAGGTTTGTTCCAGCTCCCTGATAACCTGTAGGTATTTTGTGTATAAAGGTATATGTATCAGAACCTGCTAGATAAACTGTTCCTCCACTGCTATTTTTAATACTAACAATATCGCTGTCTTTTATTTCACTAGAATATGAATAAGATATACTTTCTCCAGTTGCACCATCCTTTACGTCTAAAGCGGTATTTGTACAATCCCAAGTAGGAAGTGCTGCTATACCAGTACCAGAAACTATACATTCTTTATTACCTCCAACTTCTTTATATCCTTTAGGAATTTTTATATTAAATGTGTAATCGTTAGCTCCTAAAACATACCCTGGATTTTCAACAGTTCCGTTTACTAAAAAATAACTTGTAACAGTACCTCCGCCATTTTTTATACTATAGTTTAAAGACTCTCCAACAACTCCATCATATATTTCAATTCCTGCGATAGCACAAGTAAAAGTAGGAGTTGTGTCTGCAATTGGTTCTTTTTGTACAAAATCTTCTCCATCTGTTCCTTCTGGAGGGTCTTCGTCTATTGGAACAATAGGTAATGTACATTCTGCAAAATTTGATATCTCTCCTTGATTGTTTGCACCTACTATAGCATTGTATTGAATACCATTGTATGTTATTTTATAGTATTTACCTGCAGAACCGTATCTTTCTGTTAAGAGCATATCCTTAAAAAGTATGGTACCATTACCAAACACTTCGCTTGATAAAAGACCATAGTGAGCATCTTCATTTGTTGTTACATTAGTAGCACAAGCAAGTGATGAGCTTGTGAAAGCTTCACTTATCTTTACAGTTTGAGCTTGACTTGTGTTTTTATCTCTTATAAGAACATCTATAGAAACTATAGGACTTATATCGTTTAATGTTAATGTAAATGTTTCATCTACTTCTGCCTGCAAATCATTAACAACTTCAAACGTCTGTGTAGCTGTGTTTTCATTTACAACAAAAGAACCTGTAATTGAATTTCTTTTTAAGTCAGCACTTTGTATTCCTGTAATTATAAAAGGAACTGCAGCTCCGTCAGGTACGTTTTTCGTATCTAGTGTTATTGTAAATGTATCACCTTCAATAACAGATGAAGCTGAACGTTCTAAATAATATTCGGCATTCAATGAAACAGTACCTGTTAATGTAGTTGTTACTGAAACGTGGTCCGTAGCAAAATTTCCTGCATTAGGTTGAGTAGGGCTGATTGCTAAATTAACGTCTGCCGTATATCCATCATTAAGTGCTAATGTAGTTGTAAAACTATATGGGTCTCCAGTAACACCAGTTACTTTAGCTCCATTTAAATCTCCTCCTATTGTATATCCTTGTGAAGGTCCTGTTATTTGATTGTCTATAGTTAAAGTTGCTTCGTATTGTGCTACTGTGTTCCAACTAACATTAATACTAGTTGTAAACTGTGTTCCACAATCACTTGTTACTGTAACACCATAATCAATAGCTCCTGAAGATGTTTCTGTAAATGTAATTTCTTTTAATGTACTTCCTGCAGCAGCTCCTCCCGTCCACAAATAACTTGCAGGTGTAAAATTATTGGCAACAACAGACAAAGTAATATCTGTGTTTACTGTTCCTGTATTTGGTCCGCTTATTGATATTGATTGTGTTTCTATATCACCACATCCTTCTGTTCCTGCTGCTACTATGAAGTAAGGACTTCTTGAGTTTAATTTAACTGTTGCCATTTATTGCATT
>Ga0209308_10005102_pt1 | contig 10166 bp, 10 predicted proteins | sample COGITO_mtgs_1204_3_FD_184806 | JGI IMG/M metagenome (GOLD analysis project Ga0209308, IMG submission 184806) | Pelagic marine microbial communities from North Sea - COGITO_mtgs_120405 (SPAdes) (version 2) | ecosystem: Environmental > Aquatic > Marine > Epipelagic ...
AAAAAAATTCTTGATTAGTCTAAGATTTCTTAATAGAAATCGTTTATGCCCTTGTAGCTCAGCTGGTAGAGCAATTGATTTGTAATCAATAGGTCCGCGGTTCGACTCCGTGCGGGGGCACCATCAATAATTAGATTAAATGTGATTGCTTAATTAAAAGTTTTATTAAAAGTGTTAGTTCTCTCTTTTTTTCTCAAAAATTTTTTTTATTTTTTGCAAAAATAATATGACTTTACTTTTGATATAATTGTAACAAATCAAAACAAAAGCCAAAACTATTGATAAAAACTGTAAGATGAGACTTGTACTACCTGGATCTAAATAGGCATATGAATTTGCTTGAATTGAAAATAATATACAAATAACTAAAAAGGAAAATTTAATTAATTTGATCATGTATTAAAATTATATATTTCATTATAACATTTAACAACTATTTATATTTTAAAAATCTAAAGAAATAAATTCGTTTATTCCTATTTGTTTAAAATCATTTAAATTTTGAAAAGCAGTTTTGTTAATTGGTATCAAAATTGTATCTTCATTCTTTATTTTACAATTTAATTTAAAGGGTAAGTAATTACAGTAAAAATTATACAAGAATTTTGATCCAACACTTTTATTAAAAATATTTATACTTGTATTAACTTTATTTTTTTCTTTGATCATAAAAAATGAATTATACCTACCAATTCCCCATCTTAAATTACCATTAATACCTTGGTTTAAAAGATCGGTTTTATGAAAGCCATTAGGTTTTCCATGATCAGACTTAAAAACTATAGTATTTTTGTCATATAAGCCATTCTGTTTAAAAGATCTAATTATTGATCTAATTTTTTTAATTACACACTTCGTATTTTTAACATTTCCATCATAATTTTGTAGTTTGTTAATATTTCCACTATTATCGTACATCGGAGTATATTTACAATTTTCATCAAAAAGTATGTACCAATGTGAAAAATCAAAATGAAAAAAATAAGAACTATCAGTATCTAAATTAGTATAATTTTTTTTATTAAAAATTTTTAAAACTTCAGCTGCGTTGATTCTATAATAGTCATTAAAAATACTCGTTTCATTTAACAAAAAATCAAAACTTATAAATTTTAAAATACTATTATAAAATTTAGAATTTCGAATATTATTATCAAAAAAGTTATATACTTTAAACGTTCCCCACCTTGAAAAAGAGGGAAATAAAACTGTCTGAAAGAAAGTATTTAATTTAAATGAGTTTCTCTCCATATAATAAGAACCTTGAATGATTTTATTTTTACCATAAAATATTTTGTTATATGATCCATATGTATAAATATTATCAAATATATTTTCGTTTTGGTTTATAATTAAATCACTATTTTTGACCTGCTTTAAATCACTCAGATGTGTTAATTCACTTGAAAGCGATAGATATGTTGCTGGAAAAGAGACAATATAATTTGGATATAAATCAAAATCTTTAAAGATTTCTCTATTTTCTTCTTCTTTAATTAAATCTGAAACAATATCACCATTAATTCCATCAAAAGAAATAACTAACAAATTATTTGTACCTATATTAATTTTTTTCAAATCAAAATTTGAATTTTTATTAAAGTGTAAAAATTTATTTGTAAAAATAAATGAATTTATACATAAAGAAACCATCAAAAAATAAAAAACAAACTTAATAAAGTTAGATTTTAATATTTCTATTTTAAAAATTAAAAATGTGATTATTAAAGCAAATAATGCTTTAAAAATTAGTATATAACGCATTCTAAAAGAGCCCAAATATTGTTTCCAAAAATCTGTACTTCCACCAATTGTGGGAAACATTAAACCATTTAAAATAATCCACACTAAAAACAAAACTGAAAAATAAATTATAAACTTGTTATTTGTAAAAGATTTTAATTTTTTGTTTACAAGAAAAACAATGAAGAAAAAAAAAACCACATTAATTAGATAAATAATCAAAATATTCATTTCAATTACTTTTGGAATATTCGTCAAATTATTCACCATTAATTGAAGAGGAATAAGTATAAAAATTAAAAAAAATATGAGGAATAATATTAATGAAAATAAATTACTATTCTGCTTATATTTTTTAAAATTAAACATATCTTAATTTCCAGTAATTATTTTAATTATTTTATCTCTTGTAACTTCCACAGGATTATTACTCATTCTTAAAATATTGATACCATTCATTATTTCTTTTGAATTTTTTTTTACATCAATATTTAATTTAGATAAATTATCTTCAAGTTTAGCTTCTTTTTTAATTTTAGAAATCTCTAAATTTAAACCATTAATATCTTTAACTTTAAATATTTTAAATATTAATTCAAATCTGTTACTTAAGTCAAAATTTGTTTTAGAATTGCTAATATTTTCATAATTAAATCTAAAAAAATTTTCAAAAAATAAAGAAACTGCGTGACCATGACCCAAACCAAAAAGTGAACTAAAAGGATATGATGCAGCATGAGGTGCAGTAGTTTTTGAGACATTAATTGCTTTACCAGCAAGATTTGCAGCCATACTCATTTGGGTTGAGTTATGAATGTTTGGTTTGTGTAAATAGCTAATAAAATGATTAAGTGAAATTACTAACGACTCACTTGCAAATTTTACACTTTTATCATTTGATTTTTTTGAAACTAGAGACTCTAAAGATTGTGCTATAGCATCAAATCCGGCTGAAGCTTTAATTTTTATTGGAGCAGTTTTAATAAATTGTGGAATTAGAAAATAGAAATCTGGAATTAAAATATTACTTTCAAAAGAATGTTTAATTCCATTTACATAGATAACAGCATTAGAGGTTACCTCAGCACCAGATCCGGCTGTTGTTGGAATTACAGCTAGTTTTGTAAATTTATTCTTATATGGGTAAGAGTAATTTACAATTAATTCTTCAAGATTAAGATTGGTATCTACAATATTTGCTATCTTAGCATAATCTATTACGGCCCCTCCACCAATAGCCAAGATTAAGTCTGGATTAAAATGCCTAATTTGATCAGTTATAGTTATCAATTCCTCTATAATAGGTACGTAAGATTTTTTATAATATATTTTAATTCTTTTATTTAACTGAAGTTCTTTTATAAAATTACTAGCACCAGATATGGTAAAAGATTTTTCCCCACATAAAATAAAAATATTTTTAAAATCGTTATTTCTTAAAAATTTTTCTAGATCTTTAGTAGAACTTATCATTTAATTCATAAATTCTTTTTTAATTTTAATAAGATTTTTAGGTCTAGGCAAGTTATTAATTTTAGAATTAGAAACTTTTACTTCTAGAAAAGAAAGGTCTTTGCTGGATAAAAAATTTTTAATTTTTTGCCTTAAATTTTTTTTATTGTCAATTAAAGTAAAATTTTTAAAACCTAAACTTTTAGAGAAATTTTTAAAATTAATATCATCAGAAAATGTATTTTGACCTCCAACAGAATCATGTGAGTTATTATTTAACAAAATATATTTGAAATTATTTTTTGCAAAACTTGCTATTGTTTTAATTGAACCCAGATGCATAAGAAGAGATCCATCACCATCCAAACATATAACTATATTTTTTTTTAAAATTGAGTAACCAAAAGCAACTGAGGTTGTATGACCCATACCACCTACCATATAAAAGTCATTACCTTTATTTAATTTATATTTATCCCTAATAAACATTAATTCTCTAGAATTATATCCTGTGCTAGAAAAAAATTTAGTTTTCTTACTACAAATTTCTAAAAGAGTTCTAAAAAAAAATTCTTTATCTAAATTATAAAAATCTTTTTTTTTAACTGAGTTTTTTTTCTTTAAAGTTTTTTGCTCTATCAAACAAGCGACAATCGAATTATCTTTTTTTGCTTTTTTTATTTGTTGATCAAATTTTAATAAATCTTTTTTAGTTCTAAGAATTGTATATTTTATATTTAGTAGTTTTAATAAATTCTCTGTGATTTTACCTTTAACATTATGTTGAGGTTCATCTTTTATTCTTGGCGAACCCCTCCAACCAATCATTAATACCATTGGAATTGAATAAACGTTTTTATGAGCTATTGATATAATCGGATTCATAGCATTTGAAAGTCCAGAATTCTGCATATAAATACAAGGTATTTTTTTTGTTGATAAATAATATCCTATTCCTATTGAAACAGCTGAACCTTCGTTGGTAGCAATAATATGATTTTTTTTATTTTTATTTTCTAATATAGATGAAAAATTTTTTAAAACACTATCCGGTACACCAGAAAAAAAATTGATATTATTTTTTTTGAAAAGATTTAATAAATATTTAACGTCAATCATTTTTAATTAGATTGATAATTTCACTTATTGATATTATTTTTTTATCTATTTCAAATGCTCTTTTATTTTTTAATATTGTTTTTGCCGCATGACTCATCGCTGGATATGCTGCTCTCAAAAGTTGGTTTGCGTAGATTACAAGTTTGAAACCATTTTTAATTAGATCCTTTTCATATACGCTTGAGTATGTTGAAGGAACTGAAACTAAGGGTATATGAAATTTACTACGTCTAAAAATTTTAGCAAATTTAAATATTTCTTTTGGTGTTTTTTCCTTGCTGTGAATTAATATCGCGTCAGCACCAGCTTTAGAATAAACTTCTGCACGGCGTAAAGCATCACTAAGACCTTTACCAAGTATAAAGCTTTCAATTCTTGCAATTACCATAAAATCTTTGGATTGTCTTGTCCTACAAATCTTATTTATTTTCTTAGCAAAAATGTTTGGCTTATCTTGTTTTGCTCCTGTTTGATTTTTAAATAAAGAATTCTTCTTAAGTCCAATTTTATCTTCAATTATAATCGCTGAAACACCTGATCTCTCAAGTGATCTAATTAGAAATGATATATGTTCTATTTGTCCACCATTATCAGCATCAAAAACTAATGGTTTAGTTGTAACGTCCATCATTTCATTTAACGAAGAAATTCTAGATGAAAAATCAACAGATGAATTATCTGGTTTTCCTTTTGTTGCTGAGTCTGTAAGACTTGAAGACCACATACCATCAAATTCAACTGTTTTATTTTTTTGTTTGATTTTGGTTTTTTCAATAATTAATCCTGTTAAAGAATTGTGTGACTCAAGTATTCTAGTCATATCATAATTTTTGATTAATCTTTTTAATCTTGAGACTCTATTTTGTGGATATGAAATAACTTTATTTATTTTATCTTTAATTAATGTAGATGATATATTTGGCGTATATTTTGGTTCTATTAATTTGCCCGACCATTTTTTGATGAGTTTGAGGACTTTTGCTCTTGTTGATCTTTGAACACCAAATTTCCAATCATCGCCGTGTACCACATAATCAGGTTTTAATAATTTTAAATTTTCAGAATAATCGAGGGTTTTTTGTGGAATAACTTCATCTACATATTTAATATTTTTAAGCACTACTTCTCTCTGTGAAAAATCTAGATATGGAATATTCTTATAAGAGGCTATTGCTTCGTCTGTTAACAATCCTACAGTAACTCTTCCAAGTTTGGCTGCAATTTTTAAAATATTAATATGTCCAGCATGAATAATATCTGCCGACAATCCTACATATACTTTTTTCATAATAAATTTTGTAAGTTATTGTTATATATTATATATAAAATTTAATGTTAAATACACTAACAAATTTAACTCTTTTTATACGAAAAAAACATAAATATGTTTTTTTTTCTGAGAACAAAAATTATCAAAAATACTTAATCGATTTTATTGCTGCGTTAGCTTCTACTCATTTAGAAATAATTTATTTAAGTTCTGAAAAAAATGACAAAATAATTTTGCCCAATGTAAAAAATATTTATATTGGAAGTGGATTAAAAAGACTATTTTATTTAAATTTAATCAAGTCTGATTTTTTTTTTATGACACTAACAGATTTAGGTAACCATGAAATAAAAAAAAACAAAAATATAGACAAGTATATCTATATTTTTCATGCCGCAAATAGCGTTCACAGAGCCTATACCCCAACAGCGTTCAATAATTATGATATAATTCTTTGTCCAGGACCCAAATATGAAATTGAGATTAAGAAATTAGAAAAATTAAATAATTTAAGTAAAAAAGAGATTATTAAAACAGGATATTTTTACCTTGATAAATTACAAAAATTTAAGAATAAAAAAAATACAAATTTAAAAACTGTCCTTATTGCACCTTCATGGAATTATAATGATGCAAATTTTTTAGTAAATTATTCTGAAGAAGTTATAAAAAAGCTTATTAATCTAAATTACAAGGTTATTTTTAGACCACATCCAGAACACTTTGTAAGAAATAAGGTATTTTTAGAAATATTATTAAAAAAATACATAAAATTTCAAAATTTTACCATTGATAAAAATGAAAATAATTTAGACTCAATGCTAGAGTCAAAATATTTAATCACAGACTACTCTGGTATTGCGATAGAATATCTTCTAGGATTAAATAAACCTGTTATATATTTTGACAAATATCCTAAAATTCACAATGAAAATTATAAAGATATTCAAGAAGACACTATAGAAGATGATGTAAAAAAACTTTTTGGTATTTCAGTAAATGATCCTGATATAGAAAATTTAGAAGATTATTTGATTATGTCAGAAAAAAAAATTGATAATAATTTACAATTAATTGAAAATTACACTAAAGAAAATTTTTTTAATTTGAATAATTCGATAAATTATACATTTAATCTATTTAAAGACCGATAATTTAACTAATTTATTTCATTTTAATAATACTTAAAAGTATAATCAAAACTAATTGATTTCCTTTCTAAGTTGTTCGATCTTAATTTTTTTTTGTAAACTTCTATTCTTGTCATAAAGAAGATTAAACTTGATTTTATTATTAGATTTAATTTTAATAAATTTAGCATTCCTTACTTCTAAATTATCAGCAACTGCACTAATCGGTCTTTTAGATGGATCTAAGTTTATAATTATAATTTTAAACTTATCACTAACAATTTTAGCTTTCCATCTTCTTGGTCTAAATGGACTAATCGGAGCAATAGAAAGTTTTTTAGAATTTAAACTTAAAATAGGTCCATGTACTGAAAGATTGTAGGCTGTACTACCTGCGGGTGTTGACACTAGAACACCATCTGAAACTAATTTTTTAATAATCTGTTTTGAGCCATGTTTAATTGATAAAAAAGCGGCTTGTCTACTTTGTCTTAAGATTGAAACTTCATTTATAGCTAATGATTTTCTTATTTGATTGTTATTATTTTTAACAATCATCTCTAACGGAGATATAGAAATCATATTTGCTTTAGATAAATTTTTTATAGTATTTTTTAGTGAAAATTTATTCATCAAAAAACCATAATTACCTGAATTAATTCCATAAAATTTCTTTTTAGAATTTTTATTTTTCTTCAATGTTTCAAGCATAAAACCGTCACCACCAATAACAATTGTAAGATCTTTTTTTTGAAATTTTTCTATAGAAATTTTTTTAAGGATTAGGTTTCTGATCTTTAGAGATTTTTTGTTTATATCGGATATTATCTGAACTTCAGTCATTTAATGGTGCCCTCGGCCAGACTCGAACTGGCACTCCAAAAAGGCACGGATTTTAAGTCCGTTGTGTCTACCAATTTCACCACGAGGGCATTTATTATTTTCATGAGTATCTATGTTAATATTTATAATTGAACAAGGATAATAAGTAAAATTTTTTTATTTTATTTCTCTATTATTAACTTTTTATATTGGCTTTTATATTAAGTAATAAAATCATGATCATAAAAGTAAGTAAAATAGGTTGGTATAACCAATCTAGATCTAGAATATGCTTAATTTGCCTACTTAAATAAAAAAAATAAATAATAAAATAAAAATTTATTTTATTTAATAAAGTATCAAAATTTAAAAGTGAATAGCATGCTAAAGGAAATAGAAGCACATAATCATAGTTTGAGTGTGGAAAAAAAATTAATGGACATAGTAATATCAATGACATTTTTAAAAAATTATCTTTGATTTTATTAATCTTAATCAAAAATAAAATATTAATCACAAAAATAAATATAATTGAAATATATTTTAAAATTTTATTCTCATCTAAAAAATATATTTGCAACAGGGAATAAATATCTGCGTCTCTTCGGTACCCATGTTGCAATGACCATTCTATAGGTTCAAAAAAATTTACAATTGGATTACTGTTTGTATATAAAAAATATATAGCCCACCCCAATAAATATAAAGTTGATGAAAGAAAAAAATTTTTCCATTGTTTTTTGACAATAAAATCTAAAAACAAAACATAACCAGTGCTATATTTTATTATTGATAGTCCACTAAAAAAAACAGCTAAGTTAGATCTATAAATGAAAGGTAAAATTAAAAAAAATAATACAAATAAACTTTGTTGACCATAATTAATTGTCATTCTAGTAGGATAACAAGTTAAAAAAATTAAGATTAATAAAATTGTTTTATATTTTGATATATTAAAATTCTTACATAGAACAACTGTGATTACGAGTGCTAAACAAGAATTAACTATTACCCATAAAAGTTTAGCCGTCTCCCATTCAAATAATGTAAATGGATATAATATTACATGAAATATTTGAGAATATTGTCCACCTTGACACATAAAATCCCAGTTTCCATTTGAAATAAATTTTTCATAATGATTAATACCTTGCCAGAACAGAACAGATGGCTGCCATTGAAAATCACATCCATTCAACATGCCTTTTCTAAATGTATCGATGAAAGAAATTGTACAAATAATTATGAGAAAAAATAAAATTAACTTTTTATTATTTATTAGAAATTTAGACATTTAAATCATTTAATACATTTGGCGATTAAAGATTTTCCAACTTTATTAAAAATAAGTAAATCGACTATTCTAGAAAAATTAATTAATTTGTCCCAAACTTTTATTTTAATAGAAAAATTTTTTTTATAATCTAGTTTGCTATTTTTTGATGCTAAACTAAGCATATAACCTATTGAATCATAATATTTGAAATCAACTTTATTAAAATCAAAATTATTTGTTAATTTGACTAAACTGGATTTAGAATATCTTCTAAAATGGTTTATATCTTTATCAAACTGTGAATACAAATGTTGAAAAGCAGGGACATTAATTATCAAACATCCATTTTTTTTTAAACTTTCATATGCTTTTTCTAACTCTAAACTATCCTCTTCTATATGTTCAAAAACATCTAAATATAAAATTGTGTCATAATAATTTGGTTTTTCAATAAAGTTGGAATTAATAATTTTAGTATTGTCTTTTTTTTTAGACTCTAAATTTTTTAAAAAATTTATTGATGGTTCATAGAGATCAACATCACCAACAATATTTTTATATTTATCAAAAAAAATTCCATTACCTGGGCCAATTTCAGCTACACGTCCTTTTAAACTTTTTTTTATTAAATCAAATTGGTAATTTCTAAAATTATCAGCTTTATCAAAAAATTCTAATTCCCAACCATCATAGTTTATTTTTTTTGTCATTATTGTCTATCTGATAATCCTTGTTTCAAAAATTTTAAATTTAATTTGCAATCTTTGTATCCTTTTTTAACAACATTTAAATATCTTTCAGTTGGAAATCTAAATTGTGATTTCCTTACCATTGTATAAGTCATCACTTTTTTTCCATAATAATTAAAATAGTATTTCTTGTATAGTGTCGGATAATCTTCATAAACGTCTAATTTTTTTTCATCACTTTTAGATATTTCAAATAAAGCCCCTGGAACAATTGAGTTTTTTTTAGGTTCTATATCAGCGGCTCTATATTTGCTTCTAAAAGTTAGTTTAAAATTAGTTAAATTAATTTTTTTTAAAAATATGCTGTCTTTGCATCTTCTTTTCATTTGAAAATGATTAAGATTACTTCCGTAAGCAAAATAAAGCATTAGACTATCTAACAACTACTTCTATCTTTTTTAGATTAACAAACTCTAATACTTCAGAGCTGCACTTATCAATTTTAAGTTGATCTTCAGATCTTATTACTATTGATACACCTAATTTTCCTGCATGAAAAAATGGATAACTTCCAATTTCAACATCTTTATTGTTATCTTGAACATTGGTTAAAGAGTTTGCAATTTCACTTTCAACTGTTTTTAAACTTATTGTATGGCTTAATA
>Ga0209308_10005111_pt1 | contig 10154 bp, 9 predicted proteins | sample COGITO_mtgs_1204_3_FD_184806 | JGI IMG/M metagenome (GOLD analysis project Ga0209308, IMG submission 184806) | Pelagic marine microbial communities from North Sea - COGITO_mtgs_120405 (SPAdes) (version 2) | ecosystem: Environmental > Aquatic > Marine > Epipelagic ...
ACTCGGATCAGGTCGATGTGATGATCGAAGCTTCAGCCGGTGATCTCCGGCGACTCGAGCTACTCACGAATGACCCTGGCTTCTCACAACGTTCCGTCTTGTGGCAACAATTGCCGACAACGATCGATGGCACCGGCGCAACTGCTGGCCGGTTGGTGCGCGAACTCATCGGGCTGATCAGCGCGGCGTCGGAACCGCTTGTTGCCCGCCAGGCCCGTGAACTCGAAGAGCTCGATGCACGCGAAGAGATGCTTGGCACTCGTGGGTCTGGGCGCAGCGGTGTCGACGCCCGCCACAAACGTGAGCTGCGTTTACTCCGTGTCGGCGAATTCCAGTTCGGCTTACGGGTGTTGGCCCGCCGGTACAGCCGGGAGTTGGCCGACGGCGGCGGTCGCGAGATTATCGATGCAATTGCCCGTCTTCGCCACGCCAACGAGGCGCTTGTCCGAAACCCGAATGAGACGCTGCTGCTCCACAACCTTTTCTGGAACCTCCCACCCCTGCGTGGTTGATGCGTAGGGCCTACAGCGATCTCTCGTGCCCAGGTTGCGGTACTAACGTCGAGGTGTTCGTATGAATCTCGTGCCCTCACTCTTGCTGCGCAGCGTTGTCGTAACTGCCTTGGTTGCAACCACGTTGCTGATGGCGATCGTTGGAGCGACGCCAGCGTTGGCGCAAGGGGTTGACTGCGAACGGGTGCCGTATAACGAGGTCATCATCGTGGTGTGTACGTCGGGCGGTGTCGACACCCCGACGCCGACACCGTCACCTACCCTGTCACCTACCCCGACACCGAGCCCGACGCCGTCACCTAGCCACCTACCCCGAGTCCGAGCCCGACTCCCGAGCCAGTGGCTTCAGTTACGCCGAGCGACAGTGACGCGGATGCGGATGCCGCCGGGGACACCGGGGTTACAGATGTCGACGGTGACACATCGACGAGTGATGACGATGATCTGGCCGATGACACCGACGATGCCGATGACATCGGTGATGATCTGGCCGACGATCTCTTGGACCGCCCCGATGGTGGCGACCCAGGAACTGGTAGCGCTGGGGCCGATGCGGATCTTGACGACGCCGCTGCTGGAGGTCCTGCGGAGCCTGAAATCTCAGGTGGCGAACCGGATGATGGTGCTGACAACGATGCACTGGTTGAGGCGGATGCCGGCCAAGACGCGACGACACCAGCTGGCAACGAGGTTGAAGAAGGCGTGAGCGGCACGTCGCTCCTGGTCGCTGACCCCGAGTCAAGCGTCCTGCCACTCGTTGCTGGTATCACCGCGTTTCTTGGTGGTGGCGGCGCGTTGTTTCTGGCCGCTCGCAGAGTGAACCGCTCTGACGCAGACCTCGACTGATCAACAATATCGACCTGGTCGCCGCCGGAAGCCGGCACGTGTTATTTCAGATGGCGGTCGAAGAAGTCCAGGATGAGCTCGGCGCGCTGCTTGCGATGCAACGGTGACCCATTTCGAGATAACTCGTGGGTCTCACCGGGGAACAGGTAGTACTCGACGTCGGGTTTGTCGAGCAGCTGGCATGCCACGAAGAGTTGTGTTGCCTGGTCCGATGGGCAGCGCAGGTCTTCCTCGGAGTGCACGATTAACAGCGGCGTGTTCAGGTCCTTCACATAGGTGATTGGCGACATGCGCATGAACTCGTCGGGATCGTCGACGAACCGAACACCGACCTCGCTGCTGAACATGCCAGCGATGTCGGAGTTGAACTCGAGACTCACCATGTTGTTGACGGCGCGTTCGCTGCAGGCTGCGGCGAACCGGTCGGTGTGGGTCACGATCCAGCTGGTCATGTAGCCGCCGTAGGATCCACCCAGCACGCCAAGACGGTCGGGGTCGATGAAGTCGAAGTGTTCGAGTGCAGCGTCGACGACTGCCATGCAATCGGCGTAGTCGGCGCCGCCCCAGCCAGTGCCCTGGGCTTTGTGTTTCGGTCCAAGAATGGACGATGCCCAGGCGTTCTCTCGACCCGAGCCGCCGCGCGGGTTGGAGCACAGCACCACGTAGCCAGCTTCGGCCTGCATCTGGAATTCGTCGAAGTGATAGTTGCCGTACTGCGTGAACGGGCCGCCGTGAATGTTGAGCAGTGTCGGGTATTTCTTGGACGGGTCAAAGTCGTGGGGGCGGAAGATCCAACCGTCGACCTCGTGGCCATCGGACGGTGCAAGAAAGTGTTCGCCGGGGCGAGGGTTCGTTTTGGCCAAGAACGACGCACTGACCGTGGTTAGCTGATGTGTCTTGCCGTCGACATACACATAGAGCTCGGTCGGCTGGTCACGTTTGGTTGCCGTGTACGCAATGACATTTGCGCCGTGTAGGTCGCCGACCGAGTAGCCGGTGATGTTCAGGTCGCCGGTCAGTACGGGCTGTGGCGTTGCGCCTTCGTCGAGCGCCATGCGATACAGATGGGTGTTGCCGCGATCTTCGACGGCGGCGATGATGCTTCCGTCGGTCGCCCACACGGGCGCTTGGCCAACCATGAATGGCATCCAGGTGCGATCGACCGCCTTGGTCAGCCAGTCAGGCGTAGCGATCTCGCCAGGATGCAGCAGGCCCAGATGGCAGTTCTGCGGGTACCAACTTGGGTCGTCGAAGCCGCCGACCACAACATGGCCGCCATCGCTGGTGACGAGGGGATTGGAGTAGCTCCCCGTGCCGTCGGTCATCAGCTCGTAGGGGGATTCGCCCTCGGCCGTGGTGGCTGCGATATCGGCGATAGCGATATCGGCGGCAAAATCGGTGCGGCGGCGATTGAGGCCAAACGCGATGTGCTGGCTGTCGGGGAACCATGTTGGCGCCGAGCACTCGTGAGAGCCGGGCGTGACATTGCGAGGGTCAGCTGATCCGTCGGTCGGTACGACGTAGATGTGTTTCGGACGATCGGTCGATATCGGCGATGGCGATATCGGCGGCAAAGTCGGTGCGGCGGCGATTGAGGCTAAACGCGATGTGCTGGCTGTCGGGGAACCATGTTGGCGCCGAGCACTCGTGAGAGCCGGGCGTGACATTGCGAGGGTCAGCTGATCCGTCGGTCGGTACGACGTAGATGTGTTTCGGACGATCGGTGATGAAACCTTCGCCGTTCAAGGTGAAGTTCAGATGTTCGATCTTGCGGGGAGGGCGCCGGCCGATTTCGTCGGAGTCGTAATGGTCGCCACGGGTGCGATGGGTCACGGCAAGCCATGAGCCATCGGGTGACCACACGAGTTCGCCGAAGGACTCGTTGCCCTCGGCCAAGGTGATGGTCTCACCAGGTACGCCATAGGGAAGCAGGTGTAGCGTCGACTTGGTTTTGCCTTTGGCATCTTTGGCCCGACTGGAGCTGAAGGCAAGCTGGCGTCCGTCGGGACTCCACCGTGGATTCCCATCTCGGTAGGTGCCAGACGTGAGTGCCCGAGGTGGTGCTGTTTGGTCGGTCGCCACCACCCAGATCTGGCTGCGGTAGGTGTTCTTCTCTTCATCGATGCGGGTTACGACATAGGCGATGTGGTGGCCGTCGGGGGAGAGTTGCGGATCCGAGACGCCGGTCATTGCCGCAATGTCAGAAGGTTTCATGCCGCCACGCTAGTCCTCCGCTTGTGCGGCTGTCTCAGTGAGATTCGGCCAATCGGGAGAAGTGGTGAATTCGAGCCGAACCGGGCCCAGGGACCGCTACTCTTTTGCCCACGCCCGGGTAGCTCAGTCGGTAGAGCAATTCACTCGTAATGAATAGGTCAGGAGTTCAATTCTCCTCTCGGGCTCCAACGCTGCAATTCCAACGACCTGTTGCTGGTTCGGGTGCGCACTTCGCTCTGACCTTGCGCTGTACGACCACCACGCTGCCGTCGGGGATTATCTCGCGTCACGAATGGGCCGATACCGAGCGGTCCTGGTTCAGCGAGCGTCGTGATTATCGGGCAGTGTTATCGGGCGGTTTGCGGACAGTGCGTGATTGTGAGCGCAGTTATCGAGCGGGTCAGCAGTTGGCCATGGCGTCGAGCGCATCGCAGATCTGTCGTCGCCCACCGCTGCCGAGTTGGCCGAGCCGCGTCGTGAGCACTGACTTGGGGACTGCCGCGAGGTTGTCGAAGGTGGCGACGCTGTCGTGGTCGATGCCCTCATCGGGCCCGACGCGAATGCAGGTTGGGATGTCTCGCAGCGTGCTCGTCACAGGTGCAACGACGACGTTGTTGAGGACTGGGATGACTTCATCTCGTGAGACGATGAGTACGGGGCGGCGCTTCTGATTCGGGGTTTCCATCAGCCAGATCTCGGCCTGGGCTACCAAGGCTCCGCCTCGGTCATCGCAATCGCGCTCGCCATTGCGAGTTCATCGTCCTCGTGCGTTTGGGGCTGCTCACGGTACGACGCTGCAATCGATGCGCCGACCCGAGCCCGGCGTACGGAGTCGGCGAGGTAATGGACTCCTCGCCTGATGACGGCCGAGCGGTTCTCGGCGATGCCGCTGTCGATGAGTTCGTCGATCAGCGCCAGTTCGTCGTCGGTGAATCGTGTCGGCACAGGTGTCGTCATACCAATCAGTATACGTGTTGTAGAACGAGTTGGCGAGGGTCGGATGGTGATCGTCACCGAGTCGCGCCGTGATTTCCGAGCGCACTGCTCGGGCCGATATGCGGCGCGGCTTGACCGCTGTCTGTCGGCGGATTACGGCGTGCAGTTATCGGGTGTCCCAGTGGCTCGATCAGACCACGAGATCGTCCGAATCGCAATCGCCGCACTCGCCAACCTTGCGAACAAGGCGGGTATGACCGCCAGTTCGTTACACCCGGCGGCGGGCTGATGAACCATGATCTGTGGGAGCGCGTGTGCGACCTCCCCCATAGTGAGCTCTTCATGTTGCTGGGCGAGGGCACCTTTGATCAGGTACACGGCGGTATTGCTACAAACTCCCCGGTGCCGCGATGGCCCGAGTTTGCTGCTGAGTACGAACAGATCCGCGGGCGCCGTTACCAACGGCGGCACGTCCCAGCGACCTATGTCGGCGAGTTGCGTCCGTCGATGCATCCCCCGCTCTGCATTACCGACCGGCGCTAACACGCGCGGACGCGATTCTTGACCAGCTATTACCTTGCTCTGGGGGGCGCCTTAGGTTCTGCGCCGATTGTGTAGGCATGGAAGAGCACATTGGATTGGCCTGGCTTGGCCGCAAGATTGGCTGGGGATTCACCGACGGCCAACTCGATGAGTGGGCGGGGCTTGGCGCCGCTGCAGTCATCGAACGACTGGTCGACCCGGACGAGCACGGAGTGCCGGCGAGGACCGATCCGTTTGCCGACATCGACCGCACAGATGAACAGCAAGCGCGTGTCGTTGCCACCGGGATTGTGAGATGGATCGATGCTGCCGTTGAATCACCCCGTCCGCTCGAGACGTTTATGGAGTTCTTCTGGAGCGACTATTTCGCCGTATCGGGCCGGGTGGTCAGGCCTCGCCACTGGATGTTCGACCACATGAACCTGCTGGCCAGCCATGCCACGGGGAACTTCGCCGAGCTACTCCGAGCGGTGACCATCGATCCGTCGATGCTCCGTTTCCTAGACGGCGGCACGAACACAAAAGAGAACCCCAACGAGAACTTCGGGCGGGAGATGCTCGAGTTGTATTCGGTTGGTGTCGACAACTTCACCGAAGACGATGTGAAGGCTGCGGCTCGAGCACTCACCGGGTGGCGGGTGCACAGCCGAGATGGGGCCGTCCGTCTGGTGGCAAGTCGTCATGACAACAGCCCGCAGACGCTGCTCGGTGTCGAAGGCGTGCACGACCTCGACACCACGATGGCGGCGGTATTAGCTCACCCCGCAACGGCCGAACGTGTTGTGCACAAGCTGGCAACGGCGGTGTTGGGGCAGGAGTACGACGTCGATCTTGTGGCCGACCTGCCGACGGCATTCGCCGAGACATGGGAGCTGAAACCGGTCCTGCGGCGCCTGCTTGAACTTGGTGTCGCAGGCCACGCTGTCCCTTCAGTGCTGGAGCCTGTCGCCTGGTATGTGACCGCCCGAAAGTTGCGAATGACTCAAGCCGGCAGAGAGCAACTTCGTGAGTTCTTCACTCTGGCGGGACAGGTGCCGATGCAACCTCCGAACGTGGGTGGTTTCCCACCGCCAGATGCCTATCTGTCTACGTCGGCCACGATCGCTCGTTTCAATCTGGCGGCACATCTGGCCGACCAGACGGGCCGCAACAACTCCCGTATTGACCCCGCAGCGTTGACGAACGACCTCGATCTGTTGGCACAACGGTTTGGAATCGTCGACGGCTTTCGACCAGCGACGCAGCAGGCCTTAGAGAACCTTCGGCCCGGCGTAGATCGCCTGGCTGCAACACTCGCTTCGCCAGACCTGGTGGTTGTCTGATGACGATGAATCGACGCACATTTCTTGGACTGAGTGGCGGGGTTGCCGCATCCGGCCTGTTCGGTGGTCTGGCGCTACCTCGAAACGCAGCGGCTTTGCACTCTTTTGCTCGCCAATCTTCCGGCACGGCGCGCACGTTGGTGGTCGTTGACCTGCAGGGAGGGAACGATGCGCTCAACACGTTCGTTCCCCAGTCGGGTCTGTACCGAGATCTTCGACCAACGATTGCTCTGCCAGAGTCTGACCTGCTCACCTTCGCCGGTCTTGAATACGGCGTGCACCCGAGCTTGGCTTCGTTGCAATCGTTATGGGACAACGGCCAGCTCGCAGCCCTTTACGGCACCGGCCTGCAAGGGCAAGGGCGATCACACTTCGTTGCCCAAGACGCATGGCGCACCGCCCGACCCGGCGAACCCGCCAGGTCTGGATGGCTTGGCCGGTGGCTCGAGGCAACTGAACCTGACGAGGAGGTGCCGCTACGGGCCATCGCTCTTGGCCAAAGCACGTTGGCCGCGCAGGGTGAACAAGGTCGTCCGGTAGCGATCCAGTCGGTCGAAGGGTTCCGGCTCAACCCACCTCGAGGTAACGATGACGTGACCGCAGCGGTGCTGGCAATGTCGGACCCTGCTGGTCGCGGCGTGATGGGCGAAGCGATGGCTGCCTTCCCTCAAACCGTCGAGGCTGTCATCCAACTTCAGGAGCTCGTGGCTGATGTCGATGTCAGCGACAACGTCGATCAAGAGATCGATGTGGATGGTGACCAGGCACTGTTCCAAGCAACGCAGGCAATTATCCAAGGAAACGTAGGCGCACAGATCCTTTATGTAACGATCAATGGCTTCGACACCCATTCGGGGCAGGCCTCTCAGCAGGGGGCGCTGTTACAGCTGGTTGCCGACGGGCTCGCTGACCTGTTCGCTGCGCTCGAAACATCAGGTCACGCCGAGAACACACTTGCGCTGGTCGTGTCGGAGTTCGGCCGTCGGGCAGCCGAGAACGGCTCGCTGGGCACCGACCACGGCCACGGCGGATTGTCCTTCCTCGTCGGCCCGCCGGTGGCACAAAGTGCGATCATCGGAGAACCTGATCTAGGCGACCTTGCCGACGGCGACCTGCGCATCACGATCGACGCCCGTTCGATGTACGACCACGCGTTGCGGTGGCTGGGTGCCTCCGACGAGATCATCGTCGATGTCCTCGGCCAAGAGTGGAAAGGCCTCCAGCTGCTCCGCCTCTGATGTCACGCGGGGTCTGACCCCTCGTCACGCGGGGTCAGACCCTCCGTGACCAACGAACTGTTGAGCCCGACGAGAGCTGTGTGACCGGTGAATGGGCGCAGGGCGAGGGTTTCGGAGGAGTGTGCAGCAGATAGCCGCGGGTTCACTTGGCCTGCTGAGCTTGGAGCGCCGGTGCCAGACTCTGTTGGCCTCGGGGTAACGGAGAAACTATTCGCTCAGGTTCCGTGTCAGCGGGCTGGCACGGGCGTCAACCGTCCGCAGTGTGACCGCAAGCATGGGTCGAAGCAGAGATAGCTACACCGGTTCAGAGTTGACGACTTTGGTTTCGCGCAGCGAAGCGATCGATGCAGCGTCGTGGCCAAGTGACGCCAAGATGGCATCGGTGTGTTCGCCGGCGAGCGGAGCGGCTCGGTAGTCGGGATTCAGTCCGCCCACGGTCACCACGGGACCCCAACGACGCAGACGCCCGAACCGGGTGTGATCTACCAGCGGCGCCCAGCCATTGCCGACCATATGCGGATCTTCGCCGATGAAACGATCGACCTCGATCGAGTCGGCCCGTACACAGCCCACGCCAGCGGCCACAAGTTGTGCTTCCCACGCTTCGGCACTCTGGCCAGCGAACACCGCTGTCAACTCGGCGGCCAGTGGGTCATCGTCCATGGAATGCGTGGCCAGACGTTCGCATCCGGCCGAAGCGCAGAACCGAGCGAACTCGGCATCGGTCGTGGCTGCAAGAAACACCCAGCCGTCGGCGGTGGGGTACAGGCGGTAACGGGCATGCAGGCCATGGTGATCTGAGTCGACGGACTGGCGCTCTGGTTTACCCTCGTAGGCCAAGAAATCATCGTGGTTAGCCCATGCATTTGCGACCTGCATGTTGATCCGCACCATCTGGCCGCCGCCACCACGACGCTCACGTGCGAATAACGCCAGCATGACCGCCGACGCCGCAACCACGCTGGTGTTGGGATCAGGGTTCGCTTCGTTCGCGGCCATGATCTGCCGCGAGTTCTCGCGCACGTCTGCCAAGGTCGGACAATCGCGGGTGAGCGCCTCGCCGGCTTGCAGCGCAACGCCTCCGGTAGATGCGCCCATCACCGGGTGGGTTGCTGGCCGCTTCGCACCTGGCCCATGCGGTCCGTAGCCGTTCACAACCGCCCAGATCAGATCGGGGTTGATCGCTCGTAGTTGCTCGTAACCAATGCCGAGCTTGTCGGGCACTTCGCCACGGAAGTTGTGGATGAGCACATCGGCATCGACCGCCAACTCGTGCAAGATTGCTTGGCCCTCGGCGGTCTTCAAGTTGATACAGATTGACTCTTTGCCAACGTTGGTCTTAACCGCCATGCGGCCCTCGATGTTCATGGCCCGAAACGGGTCGCCACCATAGGGTTCGACCTTGATCACGCGTGCGCCCAGGTCGGCCAGCATCGCCATAGCAAGCGGCGCTGCAATGATCGTCGACAGATCAACGACCGTTATGCCCTCGAGCGGCCGCCCTGGCGCGCCCGCAACCCCAGCCCCGGGAGCCTCGGCTGGTTCGACGGCAACGCGTGGGACCAGTGCGTCCAAGACTTCGTGGGTGTGCTGACCAATCGTCGGCGACCCGCCGAGCACCGATGCTGGTGTAGCAACGAGTTCGGCGATCGGCGCGATCTGGGTCACGGCGCCAACGGAAGCGTCGTCGATCTCGACCAGGCCCTGCCCTTCGACCAGATCGATATGTGACAGCGCTTCGGCGGCACTGATGATGGGCTCGGCCGCAACATTGCCGTTCTCGGCGAAGGCCTGCATCCACTCGTCGGCGGTGCGTTCCTGCATACGGATCAGGATGCGATCGCGGGCTTCCTCGATGGCCTCGACCGACCACACCGCGGGACTTCCCTGGAACTTCTCGTCGATCAGGAACTCACCGAGCAGGTCGATGGCATCGAGGAATGAGTAGAACAGGTGCTCGAGCAGATTGCCGCACTGAATCCATTTGCCGTCGCTGGTGCGAAGCGGGTGGTAGTTCAACGTGGGCATGGGCGAAAGTTGGGTTGGCGCAGCGGGGTGAACGAGCGGCCGTCTCGCACCGCAATCTGGCGGGCGAGCAGATCGACAAGGTCAAACGGCATCAGTGCTTGCACCAGGCTTGTTTCGACCGCTGCACCACGACCGGTCTGTTCACGCTGCAACAGCGCAGCAACGATTCCTTGGACAGCGGCCTGGCTGGCGATATGAGTCGCGACCTGCACCGCGGAATACACCGGCCGGCCTTGGTCAAGTTGCACATCAAAGGCCGCCATCCGCCCCGATTTGGCAGCGACCAGGCCTTCGGGAAACTCGTCACACAACGACTGGTCGATACCGAACGAACGAAGCCGTGACGGCGGGCCGCCGGCGACAACGACGTCGGCCGACGCCACCAGTTCGCGAGCCTGACCGCGATCGCTCTCGGTGGTGAGATCGAGCACGACAGACCGTTTCCCTCGAAGCCAAAACGGGCTGGAAGGCATCAAACGAAATCGATCACCAGCAGGCGGCTCGACCTTGATCAC
>Ga0209308_10005117_pt1 | contig 10145 bp, 3 predicted proteins | sample COGITO_mtgs_1204_3_FD_184806 | JGI IMG/M metagenome (GOLD analysis project Ga0209308, IMG submission 184806) | Pelagic marine microbial communities from North Sea - COGITO_mtgs_120405 (SPAdes) (version 2) | ecosystem: Environmental > Aquatic > Marine > Epipelagic ...
GGCAAAATAGCAATAGAGGTTTATGTTTTAAGGCTTCGCTTCGCTCGCTGATCCTTTTGCGTTCAATCTTGAAAATAAAAAACCCGCTTTAGAAATTTCAAGCAAGCTTGAATTTCATAGCGGGTTTTTTATTTATATGTGATCGCGAAAGGATTCGAACCTTTGACCGTCTGCTTAGAAGGCAGATGCTATCGGCTAACGCCTTGACGGGCTGAGCCCTACTATCCGCTGAGCACTTAAGCACTTCTATTACAGCTAACTTTTGTTTAACTGTCAAATAGGTGTCAAAATGAATGTCAATTACCCCAAGATTTGTGTCTGTAAAGACAAACGTGTTTATGTATTTTTCTATATAAATAGTAAAAGATATAGGTTGTTTAATGGAAAGAGAATCGGTTTACAATTAGACCCTAACTCTTATCCTGTAGATATTAGATATGATAAAGCGCAACTATTAGCTGCTGAAGTGTATAAGTATATATCTCAAGGAGGTGTATTCAAAGAATTTAATAAAGAGTCTTTAGTCACAGGTAAACTAACTGATAAAGAATACTTGAAATTGTCTTTAAATATAAAATGTAAAGAAGATTATACTAAATCATACAAATCAGAACTGAACTATGCATACAAACTTCTTTTAAACGCTTCTAAGAGCCCTAAATATGAGAGGAGAGATATTATAAAGGTTTTAGAATACTACAACAACAGCAGCTCTTACAACAGCCTACTTAAAAATTTAAAAGTACTCTTTAATAAAGCTGAAGAATTAGGTTTGGAAAATAACCCAACAAAGGGTTTAAAGAGAAAAAAATCTAAAGCTAACCTCAACAAACCGTTTGAAGATATCTCTGCAATACTAAACGAAATAAAGACTTTCAACTACAATCTATACCTGTGCTGCATAATGACTTATGGTTGTCTTCTCAGACCTCATAGAGAGGTCAGAGAACTTAATTGGGGCGACTTTACAGTAGACTTGTCTTATATTAAATTATCAGGAAGTAGAAATAAATCAGGTAGAAATAGAATTGTTCCCGTGCCTTCTTACATTAAAGAATTGTTGAATAAAGGAAATAGTAACCTCAACATATTTACAGGTACAACTAAAGCACCAAACCCCGACTATTTTAAAACCATTTGGGGGCGTTTTAAGAAGGTTTCTAAGCTACTTGAACAAGACCAAACGCTTTACAGTTTTAGACATTCAGGGGCTATAGAAATCTATAAAAGAACAGGTTCACTAAGTAAACTTCAGAAAGCTATGGGGCATAGTTCTTTAGCTGTTAGCTTAACCTATCTAAGAGGACTTGAAGTAAGTGAGTTAGAGGAAAGTGATATGCCATTAATATAAAAAGCCCCCAAAAGGAGGCTTAGTTGTTTGTTATTCAGGACAAGTCCCCCATATAGGCTTTGGTAATGTCCAAGCTGTTGCTCCAGTATCAAAATCAAGTGGAACTGAAGTGAAGTTTGTTACACACCAATTTGATAAATCTTGATTAAAAGTTGAAGCATCCCAAAACATATATCTCATATTATTTACATTTGAGACATCCCAATTGCCAATAGGTTGATTAAATTGACTTTTAGCAAACGTCCCCTGCATACTTCTAACATTAGAAACATCCCAATTACTTATGTCCTGATTAAAAGTAGTTCCGTAAAACGTATCATACATATTTGTAACATTTGAAACGTCCCAATTACCAATGCTTTGATTAAACTCAGTTTTATTGGAAAATAACCTCTCAAAATTAGTTATTTTACTTGTTACAACTTTAGTCACATCTTGTCCATTAGCTATCATCCTTCTTAAAATGCCCTCATCTACTATGGTGTACTCAACTCCATCAATAATTCCTTTATCTCCAACTTTAGCCCAAGGCTCCGCTTTTATAGTTACTCCATTTTTATCTATATATATATTAGACTCTTCACTAGACTCATTAGTCCACAAAGTTTTGTTTTGATTGATTGAATTATCCCAATTATAAAATAAATCCCACCAGTTAGTTAGTTTGCAATTCCTTCCATCTATTGAATATGGTATATTGTTATTTTCTCCAGGTATTGATTGAAACCAATAAATCATCCACCCACCTTGTGGATCATTCCCGATAATAGATCTATTGGTCTCAGATTTATAATCGTTCCAGATTGGCATCGAAGTGCTTATAGTAATATCTCTTTTCCAAGAATCACTATTAATTAGTGTTTGTTCTCCAGAATTATCAGGTAGCCAATTTTCAATATCAGACAGAACAGAACTGGAGTTGTTGTATTGATAATCTGAAGTAGCGTTGACAGGATAATGAACCGTCCCACATCCACGTTCTCTTCCATTTTCTCCTATATTAAATCCCTTAAATTTTCCCCAAAGAAAATTACCATCTTCAAAGTAACTCATTTGCCTTTCTATTTGATGGCCTCTAACGTGAAGAGTAAAATCATAGCTATTATGAAGCCAATGAGAATATACTACGTAAGTTCTGTCATAAATTGGAAGGTCTGTATTTTCATAATCATTATTAAATTGATATCCCTGTCCATAGTAAAGATTTGAAATGTCTCCTGACGTAGGACTGGACATATTTGATTCTGGTACCGCCAATGATTTTCTATTAAACCATATCTCCTTAACATTCTCATTTTCTACTAATTCCTTAATTTTTAAGTCTTCAAACAACTTATGATAATCAGGATAATATGCCTCCGTACTGTCAACAGCAAAACTCTCTTGTGAAAGTGATCTCTCTGTTTTAGGTATTTTATATATGTTTATGTATTTGATAACTTTTATTCCTATGTAGGGGTCATTGTTTGTTTTGTAACCTCTAAATCTAGACCCTTCCTCTATCCCTTTTTTCACCCTAATAGTTTCTCCTAAAATCCACTTTTTAAAATCTTTTACTTTTAATTTTGGATCATAATTCCCACTATCATCTCTAAATGGAAAGGTATTTTGATCTACCGTATATCCATTATCCTTAGATGGGATATAATTCAATACAATTACATTTATTTGAAGTTTTGAATTAAGTACTGGTTCAGCTAAAAAAGGATGTATTTCTTCATATTCAACAATTGAATTATTTAAACTCAATGGGCTTAAAATGAAAATTGCTTTTACTGTTTTTGCTTTGTCAATTGTTATTTGTGTGGAGTTGTCTGTTCCAGTTAAATCACCTTGCCATTCTATAAATTCCCACCCCTCAGCAGGCAATGCGGTTAACTTAACAGTTGTACCTGAATTGTAATCAGTCGTTCTACCTGCATTAACTATTTCTTCTAATACTTCACCCTCACCTTCTATGTTAACCGTAAGAGGATATTTCTTCTTTTCAAATGTAGCAGTAACCGTCTTAGATTCTATGATGTTTAGTTGTATAGGATTCTCTGTTGGGTCTATGTCTCCAATGTCTCCACTCCATCCTGTAAATAACCATTCGTCTTCTGGTTGTGCTGTTAACTTCACAGTTGTACCCGAATCATAGTCTGTAGTTCTACCAGCATTAACTATTTCCTCTAATACTTCCCCTTCGCCTTCTATGTTGACTGTTAGAGGATATTTCTTCTTCTCAAAGGTTGCTGTAACTGTCTTAGACTCTATGATGTTTAGTTGTATAGGGTTCTCTGTTGGGTCTATGTCTCCAATGTCTCCACTCCATCCTGTAAATAACCATTCGTCTTCTGGTTGTGCTGTAAGTTTAACGATAGTTCCAGAATCATAGTCTGTTGTTCTTCCTGCATTTACTATTTCTTCTAATACTTCTCCTTCTCCTTCTATGTTGACAGTTAATGGATACTTCTTCTTCTCAAAGGTGGCTGTAACCTCTTTAGGCTCTCCTATTACAATCTGAACAGATTCTTCAGTAGATTCTACATCACCTGTCCACCCTACAAATACCCATTCAGCTGCTGCTTGGGCAGTCAGCTTCACGGTAGTGCCAGAGTCGTATTCAGTTGTTCGCCCTGCATTAACTATTTCTTCCAAGACCTCTCCCTCTCCTTCAAAGTTTATAGTGAGAGGATATTTCCTTTTCTCAAAGTTGGCTGTTAGCGTTGAGTTTGAGCTAATGGTTATTGTTCTGGTAGCATCTGTAATGCCATCAGACCAACCAGTAAAAACATACTCACCTTGTGGGGTAGCTGTAACAGAAACTGTCTGCCCTGCCTCATATTCACCTCCTGTGGTAGATACAGTTCCTCCCTCTCCTGCAGATAGGGTAATAGTGTATTTGGCTACTGGAGCAGGTGGCGGTGTAACAGGTGTTGAGGTTTCATCTGATGAACAGGATAAAACAATAGTGAATGCAGTAAGTAGGAAGAATAGCTTTTTCATAAGTAGTTAATGGTAAGATTTTATCTTAATAGCCAGGATTCTGTGTCATTGAGCCATTTGAATTTTGAATAATATCTGCGGGAATAGGCATTACAATTCTATAAGCATCAGAATTTTGCTTCTCCCACCACGAATCTCCCCATTTTCCAAACCGGATTAGGTCAGTTCTTCTTGAGTTTTCCATAAACATTTCACGTCCTCTTTCTGCTAAGAAAGAACCTGCAGTAATAGAACCAAGTGCAGAAACACCTGCTCTTGCTCTTATCGTATTTACGTCTGGCAAAGCCATAGACCAGTCTCCTGCTACTCTAGCTTTCGCTTCTGCCCTCATTAAATAAACATCTCCTAATCTCACAATTGGGTAGTCATTATCAGTGTTGTTTTTTGCTCCTATTTTAAATGAGAATTTACCTAATCTAGCTCCATTATTTCTATTTGCATTAGGCTCAAGTTCATTAATTTTAGAATCATATTTCAAAACTCCATAATTATTAATGTTTGAAAAATCATATATTCTATTCCCATTATAATCAGATTGCTCTCCCACAATAAAGTTTGCTTGTTTACGAGCATCTATGTCTTGATAAGAATTATAAAACTCTTCTAAAGCAGAGTATCCATTCCAAGGTTGATCTTGAAATAAGTATGTTAACCGAGACGCGTAGTTTAATGTCATTAAATGAAAGTTCATTCCTCCAGTCCCTTGTTTTAATTCATCAAATTCTATAGACCAAATTATTTCGGGATTGTCATAGTTTGCAGGAGAGAAAACAGCAGCATAGCCTGTTAAGTTCTCAGGATCTGAAGAAACCAATGGTCTCTTAGATGGATTTGAAATAGATACTGAATTGTCAGACAATCTGTAAGAGCTATTAGATATAATATAATCAGCTGCATTATGAGCTTCTTGCCATCTAGCAATGCCTGTGTAAACCTCTGCGTTTAAGTATAACTTTGTTAAGATACCTAAGGCAGCAAATTGGTTAATTCTATACTTAACATCTTCTGAAGTTAATGCAGAACCACTTAAATCCATTGCTGTAGACACTGAAGATACACCTAAAGCAGAAAGAATTTCTCCTTCAATACGATCAAAACCAGCAGATCTTGACAATTGTGCTGAAGCACCATTCTCATCTACGTAGCGAATACGACCATACAGATCTAATAATCTCCAGTGCAAGTAAGCTCGCAACACCTTTGCTTGTGCTAGTTTATTTGGAGTTAAATAATTGTTTCTAATAGCATTATTTACTTCTGCAATAGCGTTGTAATTTTGATTCCAAGTTTCTAGAACTCCTCTATTCATTGAATTTTGACTATGCCTATGTATATCTAACCAAGTCCCCCCCTCATACCAGTCACCACCTTTTTGTGTAATAGCTATTTCATCTGAAGAAACTGATTGTAAAGAAAAATATCCGCCGTGTGTTGCACTACCGATTTGAAGATAATTAAATGCTTTTGAGAGTTCATCGTTAACAGAGTTTCCTGAAAAAGAAACATCCGAAACACCATATTTATCCGAGTAAAAATTAAATTTTGGTTCGCTACCTGAAATAGATATTTCTTGTATTCTATTTTTTTCAGTTGACACCCATTTCCGAATATAATAATCATCATAGACAATATCTATCGGATAGTCACTAATAACTGAATTTAAATAAATTTGTTTGGCTCCAGGAAAACTTTGCACCACATATAATCCATTTATGTTAATGTCTTTTGTATATACTAAGGCATCGTGATTATATTTGATTAGAATTTCAGGGGATTCATACGGGAAATTAAATCTTTCACTATAAATTTTATATTCAAGCCTATTAGTGTTTGATAAATCAGTTTCACTCCATTCTATTACCTTCGGCGCACCTGTATCTGCTCCAATGTAATAAGTAACTTCATCATAATAATAAACCCCGTTTTCTTTAGGCAACGGTATAGATAAATTTACAACTTCATTAGGGTCATAAATTAGAGAATCTACTACTTTATTTGAATTATCTTTTAAATAGATTAGCTTTCTAAATTTATCAATTCTAGGATAAGCATTTCTACCTGGAGATTGAGTAAAAAATACGTGCTCAAAATCTACTCCCTCTGGAATAGGCAATAAATTTTCACTTAGATTATATATTAAGCTTAAATTTTTAAAAGTTGCAGTTATTACTTTAGATTCTATTATTAATAATTCTTGCGGATTAGATGTTCCATTAATAGCTCCTTCCCAACCTGAAAATTCCCATCCTTCAGCAGGTACGGCAGTTAACTTCACAGTTGTCCCTGAATCATATTCAGTTGTTCTACCAGCATTTACTATCTCTTCAATTACCTCACCTTCTCCTTCAAAGTTTATAGTGAGAGGATACTTTCTTTTCTCAAAGTTTGCAGTTAGTGTTGAGTTTGAGCTAATAGTTATTGTTCTGGTGGCATCTGTGTTGCCATCAGACCAACTTGTAAATACATACTCTCCTTGTGGAGTTGCTGTAACAGAAACAGTCTGTCCTGCCTCGTATTCACCTCCTGTGGTAGATACAGTTCCTCCCTCTCCTGCAGATAGGGTAATAGTGTATTTGGCTACTGGAGCAGGTGGCGGTGTAACAGGTGTTGAGGTTTCATCTGATGAACAGGATAAAACAATAGTGAATGCAGTAAGTAGGAAGAATAGCTTTTTCATAAGTAGTTAATGGTAAGATTTTATCTTAATAGCCAGGATTCTGTGTCATTGAGCCATTTGAATTTTGAATAATATCTGCGGGAATAGGCATTACAATTCTATAAGCATCAGAATTTTGCTTCTCCCACCACGAATCTCCCCATTTTCCAAACCGGATTAGGTCAGTTCTTCTTGAGTTTTCCATAAACATTTCACGTCCTCTTTCTGCTAAGAAAGAACCTGCAGTAATAGAACCAAGTGCAGAAACACCTGCTCTTGCTCTTATCGTATTTACGTCTGGCAAAGCCATAGACCAGTCTCCTGCTACTCTAGCTTTTGCTTCTGCTCTCATTAAATAAACATCTCCTAATCTCACAATTGGGTAGTCATTATCTAAGTCTGGTTTAGCAAAGTTTTTAAAGGCAAATTTTCCTAATCTTGCACCATCCGTTCTTCTAGCATTTGGCTCTAATTCGTTAATACTAGGCGTATAATTTACTCTTGGGTCTTGTGCACTAGAGGCTAGATCTACTATAAAATCTCCTCTAAAATCTGTTTGCAGACCCACAATAAAGTTAGCTTCTTTACGTGCATCTCCATCTTCATAAGAATTGTAAAACTCTTCTAAAGCAGAGTAACCATTCCAAGGTTGGTCTTGGAATCTGTAAGTAAACTGAGACGTATAATGTAAAGACATTTGGTGGAAGTTCATTCCTCCTGCTGTTGCCTCGTCATATTCTACAGACCAGATAATCTCTGGATTGTCATAGTTTGCAGGAGAGAATACCGCAGCATAACCAGTTAAGCTTTCAGGATCTGATGAAACCGCTGGTCTCTTAGACGGGTTTGGCACAGAAACTGAACTGTCAGACAATCTGTAAGAACCATTGGAGATAATGTAGTCAGATGCGTCGTGAGCTTCTTGCCATCTAGCAGTACCTGTATATACTTCAGCATTTAAGTATAATTTAGCCAAGATGCCTAAAGCAGCAAATTGGTTAATATTATATTTGTAATCACTTTTATTCAAATATGAGGATCTTAAAGACATATTTGATGAAATTGAGGAAACACCTAGTGCTGAGAGTAACTCACTTTCAATTCTTTCAAAGCCTTCCTTCCTGTCCAACTGCTCTGAAATACTATTTTCATCAACATACCGTATTCTGCCAAACATATCTAAAAGTCTCCAATGTAAATAAGCTCTCAATACTTTAGATTGTGCTAATTGATTTAATCCTAGTTTACCGTTTTTAATAATATTATTAACAGTTGAGATTGCATCATACCCACCATTCCAAGTGTCTTTGATTGGTCCGTTATCAACTTTTTGGGTGTGTCTGTGTAAATCAATCCAAATACCATTATCATTCCAATCACCCCCTTTTCTTGTAATAGCCATTTCATCAGAAGAAACAGATTGTACAGAGAAGTACCCTCCGTGTCCAGCAGTTCCAGTTCCTCTCAAGGCACCGAAAGATTTTTTTAACTGATCACTTCCAGAGTTCATATCTAATTCACAATTGAATAAATAACTAGCAACAGGGTCTTTTTCCCAATAAAATGCATTCCCTTCCATTTGACTTCCTCCATTTGGACTTCTTAATCTTCCTAACTGATCTGGACTTGTCTTTATACATTTCAGTTCTGTATTGTTTTGAAGAAAACACTGGTTTAGATTTAAAAAAGAAACGTCAACACTTGTTAAGATTGAATTAGATATCTGTAAAGATTCAATTAAGGTATTACTACTAAGGTCAATTGATTTAATAGGAGCATCTATTTCTAAAAATTTTAGTTTGTTGTTTTCAGTCAAATCAATTTCGCTAAAACTACCATAAGCTTTGAAATTTTCAAGTTTATTTAACATACTCACATTAACATATCCTTCAAAAGATGAATATAATAATGTGAGCTTTAAATTGTTTGAAAAATTCCAATCTTTTTTTCTAATATTATCAATCCTAAGGCTTTGAAGATCTTTTAAACGATTAATTTCTAAAGAAAGAGATTCATTTTGACCTACTAATAATCTACTTATATTCAATAAATTATTCTCATCAATTGTAGTTAGTTTATTACCCACTAAATCTAAATTAGTAACTGAGTTTGTTTTGGGAAGGTCAATTGCTTGAATGTTGTTTCTTCTAAAATCTACCAAGCTTAGTTTTGAATTATTACTCAAATTAACATTTGACAATTTATTATATGGAATCAATATACTTTCCAATGAGACGAAGTCCTCAACTCCTTCAATACTGTAAATAACATATTTATTTATATCATTAATTGTTAAATTTTTGATTGAGATTATTTTATCAGTAATAACATAATTATCTAGATTATCATCATAACCGTTGTTTATTAAATATTGCTCAAAACCATTGTCAGGAATATAAGTTTTATCTTCAGAGTATCTAGTATCCTGCTTAGTAACACTTACTTTAGTACAATATTCATTTAAGCTAAAAGTTGCCGAAAGTGATGAGCCTTCTACTGATATTTGTGAAATCAAACCTATTGATTTGTCTTCTATCTTTAATTCAATGGAATTATTTGAAATACTAAAATCTCCAAACAAAACAATGTTACTAACATACATTTTGAAGGTCATATCTGTGTTAAAAATAATAGAGAGAATTGTACAATCATTTCCATTAGCAGTTTGATTGCCTTTTCCTGAAGTACTTGATGTTTCAAAATCCCATTTACCTACAATACTTTGTTTCAAATCATCATTGAATACTGCTGTCACACTCTGTGTTTGTATAACCAAAAGGTTTATTGGGTTATCATTAGATTCTATAGCTCCTGCCCATCCAGAAAACTCCCATCCGTTTTCAGCAGGCACAGCAGTCAGTTTAACTGTAGTTCCAGAATCATAGTCTGTTGTCCTTCCTGTATTTACTATTTCTTCCAAGACCTCTCCCTCTCCTTCAAAGTTTATAGTGAGAGGATACTTTCTTTTCTCAAAGTTTGCAGTTAGTGTTGAGTTTGAGCTAATAGTTATTGTTCTTGTAGCATTTGTATTGCCATCAGACCAACTTGTAAATACATATTCTCCCTGTGGAATAGCAGTAACAGAAACAGTCTGTCCTGCCTCATATTCACCTCCTGTGGTAGATACAGTTCCTCCTTCTCCTGCAGACA
>Ga0209308_10005125_pt1 | contig 10134 bp, 8 predicted proteins | sample COGITO_mtgs_1204_3_FD_184806 | JGI IMG/M metagenome (GOLD analysis project Ga0209308, IMG submission 184806) | Pelagic marine microbial communities from North Sea - COGITO_mtgs_120405 (SPAdes) (version 2) | ecosystem: Environmental > Aquatic > Marine > Epipelagic ...
AGTGGCTGGGGAGCGAGCAAGGTAAAATTGAATCAAGGGTAGCCGCCAAAGGACGCAATGATCAAAAAACGGAGCGGCAGTTTGTTTCTTGTTTCCTTTGTGGCCATCCCGGAACTGTCCAGCAACTTTCGCCCGGCTATTCCGATCCAGACGCATTCATTCGATCTCGTCGCGAGAGGCGGCAGTGCGCTTCAGGTGGGCCTAAGCGTGAGTCAGACGAATGGAATTTTCAGTCCGGCTCGAAGGCACCGGGCCAGTAGCGGGCGTCTATCACCGTGTGCCCCTCATAGATAAGCTCCACGACGTCGAAACGGCTGACGATCTGCGGGCGTCCGAGATGCCGGAGGTAGCGTCGGGCGGTGGCGATGATGTGGCGCTGTTTCTCCTTGGTCACCGCGTCAATGGGCCGTGCAAACGAGTGCTGCTGCCGAGCCTTGACCTCGACGAAGCAAAGGACGTCTCCGTCACGGGCGATGATATCCAATTCGCCATGCGGGCCGACGACATTGCGGCAGAGAATCTCTAGGCCGAGGTTTTGAAGAAGGCGAGCAGCCATGCGTTCGCCACGCTGGCCGAGCCGCAGATGCGCGGCCAGCCTTCGCCGCAACTTCATGCTGGGCGATTGATCGCAGCCTCAATCAGCGGCCAGGCCAGGTAGAGGCAATAGCTGATCAGGCAGATCGCGGCAATTCCGAGGCCGAGGAAGAAGATCGTAAAGATACAACTTGATCCGGGGTCTGGGGGCGGGGCGTCCCCCGGCTGTTGGCCACTATGATTGGGAGGCGTTTTGGTAAACGGCATACTCTATTCTTCAGTGTACTTATTCTTCGGTGTACAAATCTACGGTCGTCGCCCGATGCGCAAAGATCCAGTAGGCAGTTCCAAGGGTCAAGGAAGCCGGCACGGACCAGGCGTCATTCCAGTAGATAACCGTGGGCGAGAGCGCCGCGTTGTCGAGCGGCAAAGCGCGGGAAACTGCGGGACCGATCAGATTCCAGCCCATGGCCAGAGGATGAGGGCCGGGAAGCTGTGGCATCCCCTCCAGAATTGTGTTTGTGCTGGTAAAGAAATTCGCGTAGTATCCTTCAAAGGGGCGAATCTCGTCGACTTGTTCAAACTCGCGCGCGCCGGCATTCCAGCGCCAGACGGCGTCTGCCCCCGGCAGCAGCGTGCTCCGGGACGGCGATGCGTATTGAATCGGAAAAGACAGGAGGCGCCAGCCTGGCTGAACATCGAGAGCCACGTCGTTATCTAGAATGGTTCCTGTTCCGTCTAGCACGCTGCGGGCGGCATCAACCGGCGCAGCATTGGTGAGGAGCAGGCGCACCGTTTCCCCTCCCTCTACGGCCACGTCTTCGCCGATCTGGACACTGATCATAGTGCTGGACGCGCCTGGGCCGATGAGTCCGGAGCCAGACAGCCCGGCGTAATCAGCCGGCGACACTGCCGTGCCGTCCGCTGTCGCATAACTAAAGGTCACGGTCTTGCTCGACAGCTCGTCCAAGCTTACCACAAAGTCGAGATAGCCTGCCTCGTTTAGAGAGGTTGGCGTACTGATCGCCATCGCTGGGGGCAGATCATCGTCCACAAGCGTAATCGTCCGCTGTGTCGGCGGTCGAATCGGCGCGTTCTGTGCCGGCCCCAGAATCAGCCGCAGCTGGCTGTCATCCTGATCATAGGGGTTATCAAAAGGACTCAGGTCCAGGTCGAGCTGCTGGAGGCCACTGGTGCCTGCGGGCCAGACCACAGTTCCTTGAAACCAAACACTTTCGAATGCCGAAAATGCCTCCTTTCCCAACAGCAGATAGTTAACCGTAACCTCCGGGTTCTGGTCATCTGCCGTGGTCAGGTTGAAGGGGATGCTCAAGGTGCTGCCCTCGACCACGGACGCAGGCGGCGTGGTCGAGATGATGGTGCCAGCTTCGGTCCAGGTGAAGGTGACCGCGGCCCCAATGGCACCAAGGTCATTGACACCGATTACTTCGAAGCTGTGCGGCCCGGCACCAAACGTGACCTGATGCGACGCGGCGTTAAAGAGCGGCGTCGTGATGGTCTGGTCGTACAGAGCGCCGTCATCAATCACGATCCGGTAGTGATCGATCAGGCCCTGCCCTTGCGGCGGATCCCAGGTCCAGTAGGGCTGGCCGCCGTCGATTGCACCGCCATCTGTGATCTCCACCGTCAGGGTAGAATCTGTGTAAGCTCGCAGGTTGGTCACGGTGGGCGTAGCCAACGTGGCCAACGGGCGATAGGCATTGAGTCGCTTCGCAAATCCAGCGCCGCAGTAGGCGTCGTCAGAGGTGAAGTAGGGGCTCGTGGTGGCGATGCACTCTCCGCCCTGAAATAGATATTCACGCACATCCGCAACCGTCAGCTCTGGTCGAAATCCCCAAATCAGAGCTGCCACTGCTGCTGCTTGCGGTGCCGCCATCGATGTCCCCGATTTCTGTACATACTTTTCGTCTACAGAGAGGCTGTAGATGCTCTTGCCGGGCGCCAGGATGTCCACATAGAGGCCCCAGTCTGAGCTCGTCCAGCGCGTGTCATGATTATCGCTGGCGCCCACATTGAAGACATTCGGTAGGGCATCCCAGCAGCCTGCCACGGTGTGCCCGTAATCAGTCGAATCGAACCAGCTGCTGCCGTTGTGCTCCCGGTTAGAATTGCCCGCTGCGCCCACGAAAAGCCCCGGGAAATCGGCAATCGCGTCATACAGCGCGCGATCCCCGATCGGCAAAGTCGTCTGCCCTTCATCGCGGATCGTCTGGCAGGTCGAGGCGGCATAGCCCCAGCTCGCGTTGATCACCGTCGCGCCGTTGTGGGCCGCAAAGTAGATGCCCTTGACGAAGTCGACTGACGAGTAGTTGGACGAGCGTACGGCCATAATTTTAGTATTGGGCGCAATTCCAGCGATTCCGATCCCGTTGTTGGCGGCCGCGCCGATCACCCCAGCCACGTGTGTGCCGTGATCGCTGGACACCGGCATCGGGTCCGTATCCCCCAGTGACGTGGAGTAGTCGTAACCATGAATGCAGTCGCCCAACGGATCTCCGTTGTGGTCGAGGCAGTTTGTGCCATCCCACATCTGGCCGTTGAGCTCTGGGTGTGTATAATCGACCCCGTTATCTAGCACAGCCACGATCGCGCCATTGCCCCCGCTTGCGCCCTGGTTGAGCTCCCAGGCAGCCAGAACCTGCATATCTGCGCCGGGCACGCCCTGAGCGTTCTGGCCCGTACCGATCGCCTGTCCAGTATTCTGCAGCGCCCACTGAATCCCGAAGTCAGGATCGTTCGGCACTTCTCTTGGTTCGTAGACGTAGTTCGGTTGGGCGTAGAGCACCTCGGCGTGCTTACTGAGCCGGCGCAGCGCCGCGGTCACCGATTCATCGTCCTTCAGGGTGAGGCAGATCCAGCCACCGGCTCGGTGGACGGATGCGCCGCTATCGCATTGCAAATCGCAGGCCAGATCCGCCATGGATCGCATCGGCGCCGCCACCTTGATCAGCACCTCACGTGGACGCCAGCCCGACTCATCAACCGCTTCGGTCGCCTGGCTTGGCCCCGTTGCAACCGCCACTTCGCCGCGAATCCGCACAAAGTGTCCTGCCTGTTCGAGATCGTTCGAGACGATGCGCAGCGACCGCTCGAAATGCCCGCTCACCTGCGATGCATCCAGCTGGATCACGAGCAGGGTTTCCTCTCCAGGAGCCAGGCGCTCGTTCTTCAACTCAGCCGCCAGGCAGCCACAACTCACCTGAACGCGGCTGATCCGCAGCGGTTTTTTGCCAGCATTGCGCAGCCGTAGCTGTCGCTCGACCCGCAGGTCGGCTGTCACCAGCCCGAAATCCAGCGCGCCGTCCACCACCAGTCGCTGCGCATGCGCGGACAGTGCGGCCAGCGATGCGAACATCGCAATTCGGAGCCAGTTGCTCATCATGAGTTCCATCGTAATAATCGTCAGGCAGTGAGGGGAACTGTGCATCGCAGGCAGTTCTGACACACAAAGACCACCCGTACTACTACAAGAATTCGCTGGTGTTACGATTCAACCGGGAAAGCCGTGGAATAGCGCTATAGTAACGGCATGAAAGTCACCACAGTCATTCTCTTACTTGCTCTCCCCGCGTTTGCCGGCGGCATCGTCGTCAGCGATCGCCATCTCGTGCCGGATTCGTACTCCGCGCCGCGGATCGAGCAAAAGGCCAACGGGTCCGTCATTTTTCATCCCGCTCGCCCTGCGAGCTTTCGCACTGTGAGCTACGGCGTGGCACTCGGCGTACGCGGCGTGCAGGTCAGCCGCAGGTCGTTCTCGGCACCACGGCCGCAGGTGAGCCGAGACACGTCGAACGCGGATAGCCAGCTATTCGGGTTCCAAAGTCGGAAGGGAACCGTATTCCTGGCTCGAAAAGGAGAGTTGCTGACACTGGGTTCACGCGAGTACAAAGTGCTCGGCCAGAAGGCATCCCACGTCTACCTGCGGAATCTAGAGACCGGGAAAGTTACCCGCGCCCGCGCCACCCAATAGCCCATCGGGCTGCTTAACTCGGAGGGCCGGAATCCGGCTCACAGTTCCATGTTTGTTGATCGTGTATCTATTCAAGTCACAGCCGGTAACGGTGGCAACGGGGTTGTAAGTTTTCGTCGCGAACGGAACCTGCCGAGAGGCGGTCCCGACGGCGGAAATGGTGGTGGGGGCGGCTCTGTGGTCCTCCGCGCAAACGAGAACGTCTCCTGCCTCGCCGCACTGAAATATCTCAGTCACTATGAGGCCGAGAACGGTCGGCCCGGCGGCGGGAAGGGACTGCAAGGCAGGAACGGCCAAGACGTCGTGATCAAGGTCCCCATCGGGACCCTTGTGACTGATCCTGAGGATGGCGCTCTGCTTGCTGATCTCGAGCATGACGGGGACGAGTACGTAGCGGCGGAAGGCGGAGTAGGCGGCGTCGGGAATCGTTCTTTCGCGAGCAGCACCAATCGGGTGCCCCGCGACGCCACAGAGGGAAAAGAGGGCGGCGCAGCTGCCCTAGACCTAGAACTCAAGATTGTGGCTGGCGTCGGCCTCGTCGGCTATCCCAATGCGGGAAAGTCCACGCTACTCTCGGCGCTTACCGGCGCCGATCCAGAAACGGGGGCGTATCCGTTTACGACGCTCACGCCCAACGTTGGTGTGATGAATCTCCCAGACTACAAGACTCTGACCATCGCCGATATTCCCGGCCTGATCGAAGGGGCCCATCTTAATGTTGGCCTAGGACACGAGTTCCTGCGTCACATCGAACGCACACACGTTCTGGCCTACGTACTTGATCTTTCGGCCATAGACGGTATCTCACCGCTCGATGCATTTCGTTCTCTGCAGGCCGAGCTGGAGCACTACCTGCCAGGCCTTAGCGATCGCCCCAGCATCGTGGTGGCGAACAAGACCGACGGAGACGACGCTGCCGAGAACCTCGCCGAACTGCGGGAGGCTCTGAGCTTGCCGATCTTCCCGGTCTGCGCCGTGCTGGAAGAGGGCACTGACGCCTTGCGCCCTGCCTTGCAAGCACTGCTGAAGCAGGCCCCTGGGTGACCCTGCCGTGGATCCAGGCAATCCGCCCCAAAACTCTTTGGGCCGGATTTGCGCCTGTGTTGATCGGTGCGGCTCTCGCTTTTGCGGAGTCCGCATTAAACTGGCTGTTTGCCGCCCTGTGCTTGTTATTTGCGTTGGCGCTGCAGATTGGCTGCAACCTTGCCAATGACTACTTCGACGCCAAGAAAGGTGCGGACACCCCAGACCGCCTTGGGCCCGTGCGGGTCACCCAATCTGGGCTGATTTCCCCCGCTGCAGTGCGCCGCGCCGCGGGCCTCTGTTTCGGCATTGCCAGCCTGATCGCGCTGGCCATGATCCAGCGTGGCGGGCTGCCGGTGGTGATTATTCTCGTGACCGCGGTCATCACCGCCATCTGCTACACAGGCGGCCCCTTCCCGCTGGGGTACAACGGCCTGGGAGACGTAGCCGCCTTCATCTACTTCGGCCCCGTAGCCGTAGGGGGGACGCATTACATCATGACCGACTCCTGGAGTACAGATGCGATCATTGCAGGCTTTGGCCCCGGCTTTCTCTCTGTCGCGATCCTTACCGTCAACAATCTGCGCGACCTGGAGACAGACCGCGCGGCCCACAAGCGTACCCTCATCGTCATGTGGGGGCGAACCTACGGCCGCATCCATTACACGGTGGCACTGATCGCAGCGGCGCTGGTTCCCGTGGTGCTGATTCTGCGAAGCGGCAGCCACCACGCGGTGGCGATCGCCTCACTCGCCTGCGTTCTAGCTATCGTTCCGCTCGTGCGCGCTGTCTGGCGTGAAACCGGTCGCCCACTAAACCAAACGCTTGGTGCCACCGCCCGGCTGCTGCTCGTTTACAGCATCCTTTTTGCCGTTGGCTGGAACTTACCCCGAGCTACTTCTTCAGCCACCAATTCTCCGCCAGAGTTCTTGCAACCCGCGAATCCGGGGAGCTAAACTCCGAAGCGACGTGCTCGCCATAGCGCAGTTCCAGCCGCCAAAAGACCAGATGCCTACTCTCGGTGTCGTCAACGGCGGGTCTTGAGAGTTGAACTTCAGGGGGCAGGCGTACCTGGCTGTGAATGGTGCCTTGGCCGTTTACCATCTGCACCGAGGCAGGAGAGTCGGTGTGTGTCACGAGCTCTCTCATTCCGTTATTGTCTGCCAGCAAGGTGTAGAGAGTCACGGTTGGGACTGGCGCAGACTTTTGGTCCGCAGCCACGGTGAAGCCGTAGGATAGATGCATGCCTTCTTGGCCGAGTTTCTGTGCGACTCTCGCGAAGCGAATCTTGGCCTGTGGGCCCTCCGCGATTCGCTCCCGTGTGACTACGGGCCCGCCCGGGTCCATTTCATGCATGGTGATGCTGCGCTCGAGCGGAAGGTCTCGCCACCAGCCGGGCTTGGACTTACCGAGTTCTTCGCGCGACTCGATCAATTCACCGTCGACCCAGATCTCCGCGCGCCAGCTAATCATCGAGCCCACTTCGGCCAAATACCCTTTGCTCCGAAAAGCCCGGGCGTTTACCTCCGGCACGCCGGCCAATCGAGTCGGGTCATCTTGCTTTCGATTGCTGAACTTGCGGAGCTTGCGTTGGCCATCTGTATCTTCCACGAGCACGAAAACCCGCACATATGGGGCCTGCATGCGCGCCTTCCGATGCAGCACGCCAAGCTTCAATATCCGTGCCGGGCGGCGACGATTTGGGAGCGCGTCAAAGGACACAATCTTCGCTCGTTTGTTGGTGGGGGCCAGTCCTTCCTCAGCTGGATGCTCGTCTCCGTCGTCAGCGTTGTCGTCCGCCGCCTCCGATTCTATAATCGTCTTGATGTCGAACAGCTTGACGCGCCCTTTTTCCCTAGCGTCCCCATGCGTGTAGTATAGATAGCCATTCTGAACTGCCTCCACAGTGACCTTGCTGATCGGGGTGCCTTTCCACGGAATGATCGTGGAGGCGCTCGTGGAGAGCACACAGAGTAGTGCTAAAGCGCCCCACCTCATGGCGCGACCGTCTTCAAAGGCCGCAGCTTGATGTACTCATCTCCGTCGTAGAGGATCGTCACCGACTTCATCGGGCTGAATTCGATCGAGCCATTCGCTGCCTTACTCACAAGAACCCCCTGAATCACCTCGCCATTTGCCTTATGAAGCTCATGGTCGGGGATCCAAAGCTTGGTGAGCCTCAGGGTGCCAAGCTGGGTCAGTTCACCGCGAAAAACCAGCACTTTCTTGCGAATCGGCGCGTAGCCAGCCTTGCGCACTTCCACCAGATGCGGCCCCTCGGCCAGGTCGGCAAAATCGGTGATCTTGGAAACCAGACGCGTTCCCTGTTGCCGCGTGGTCCCCAGATTCTTTGCGCCCACGTAAATCTGGCAGCCCGGCGGCTCAGTGGCCAGGGAGAATCCGCCCAGTACCGATTCCATATTTGTGATGATCTTCGTGGTCTTGCCAGGCCCGATGCTTGCGTTCTGGTGCACGTCGTCAAACCCGGTTTTAGTCAGCCGGAGAATCAGAATTCCGGGCGCGAGGTTCTTGCGCTCGAAAGGCGTGGTGCCCAGCAACTCATCGTTGCCATACACATCCACCCCGGTTGGCGTAGTTTCCACGCGTAGTGCACCCGGCTTGGCCTGAAATGCTGGCAGTGGGACTCGCACCTCTTGATCCTTGAGGAGCGTCACCGAATTTGAGACATTTTCGTGTCCGGCCAGGCGACCCTGTACCTCATGGCGACCCGCCATCAGATCCGTCAATACCAGCGGGCTATTGCCCCGGTACTGGCCGTTGATGTAGATTGACGCGCCCTGGGGGGTGGTGTCCACCCGCAACTTCCCCAGCAGGCTTTCCAGCAGGCAATGCAAACCGACCGGTCGTTCGTCGGGCACTTGCAGCGTAATCGTCCGGCTTTGGTGTCCCGCAAGGCTGAACGTGACCTCCTTAGTGCCGAGTGGAAGTGGCACCACGCAGGGAGTGGTTCCCAGCGGCTTGCCAGCCATCAAGATGCTCGCGCCAGGCGGTGAGGACGTAAGCCGTACCGGTGGTCGAAACGGCTCCAGTCTTACCTCTACCTGATACGGATCAATGGCACCCGGTTGAATTCGCTCGAAATGGGGATGATGCCCCTTCTTGCGCACCTCGACCATGTGCCCCGCCACATCGATCTGCAGCACAAGCGGCGTCAAGCCTACCTGCTTCCCGTTCACCGTCACCTCAGCCGACTCTGGCTGGCTTGAGATCTCCAATGTGCGCACTTCTGCGCTCCAAAGTGCGAGCGCCAACAGTGCCCCCAGGGCAAGGTGCCAATTTTGCGGAGTTCGCATCACCGTTTCCTTCGCCGCTTCTCGATCTGTGCTTCAAGATACCCTAATTCCTTCCGTGCCCGCGAAACCCGTGGGTGCTCTCGATCCGGCACCATCTCCACGATTCGCAGAAATGCCGCCCTGGCCAGCTCCAACTCCCCAAGCTTGCGGTGCGTCTGGCCCCGAAAGGTCAGATCCTGCAATTCCTTGTCCAAAAGATTCTGTGCTTCCCGCTTCAGCATCAGCGCCTTCGCGTAGTACTCCGGCCGGTTATCCAGATCAGAAACCAACTGCAGCACATGGCTGAACTCCTCAATCGCCAGATAGACATTCGGGGTATTCACATCTCGCTCGGCAAACAGCCGCTCGCCGTGGGTGAACCGGCGATGCGCGCTTTCCAGCAACTCCTCACGGGAGATCGCAATCGCCGCCAGATCCAAGTGCGACTCCGCAAATCCGCTCAGTTCTGTCGCGACAATCTCGAAATCCGGCTCAGCTGGCGAGTTGATGTAGGCTACATGGTTGCCCTTGCGGCCCTTCCGTACGGTCAGCTGGGCAATCTGCGTCCGACTCCCCGTGCCGCGCACTGCTGGCGTTCGCAGCGCCAGAAAACTCTCTTGGAAGACGATACTCTCCAGCTCAGCCAATTGCTCTGGTGACAGGAGCTTCTCGCGCTCGAACTGCCTTTCATTGGCCAGGTCATCCACCGACGCGCTGAGCGTGCCCCGGTCCAGCTCGAGATAGAATCGAAACACATTCTGCGGCGTAACCTGCAGCGTCTCGTATCGCAACATTAGGTGCGTGGCGTTCTCCGGCACAGCCGAGACAACCGCTGGCGGCGGCGCGCTCTGGCGCAATCCCACCGCCAGGCAGACAATCACCAGCATCAACACGAGTACGCCTGCCAACAGCGGCACGCGGTGTCGCTTGCTTATCAGCTTTGTCTCCTGAGAAAACTCCGCAGCTGGGAGCACGACGCTATCGTGGCTGGTAAATACGAAGCGCTTGCTACCGGTCTGGATGACGTCCCCTTCCGAGAGCATCGCGCTATCCCTTACCGGCTGGCCATTCAGCGCCGAGCCGTTCGTACTCCCCAGATCCCGCAGCCGCCAGAGACCGTCTACCTGCTCAATCTTCGCGTGGTAGCTGGACACATCGGGGTCTTCTAGCACGAGATCGTTATCGTTCTCGCGGCCAATGCAGCAGCCAAGTGGTGGCAATGTCACCACCTCGCCACGCAGCTTGCCCTCAATGTGAACCAGCTTCATGCCGAAGTCCGACGGTCTTGGAGTC
>Ga0209308_10005129_pt1 | contig 10125 bp, 5 predicted proteins | sample COGITO_mtgs_1204_3_FD_184806 | JGI IMG/M metagenome (GOLD analysis project Ga0209308, IMG submission 184806) | Pelagic marine microbial communities from North Sea - COGITO_mtgs_120405 (SPAdes) (version 2) | ecosystem: Environmental > Aquatic > Marine > Epipelagic ...
GCTGGTTCTTTTGGATACCGCGCTCTTCGAGGAAGTGTTGCCCCCGGTTTTCTTGGAGCAGCGCAAGAAAGTATTAGAGACCCGTTTGATCCAGTAGGTACTGGCGAAGAAACCGCTATGAATATTGGCTCTGCTTTTGTTATGGGTGGGCTTCTTTCAGGTCTTGTAACCATTCCTATGCAACGCCGCGTTCAGGCCCAGATTGATGCAGAAGCAGAACTAAACAAATTTAAAACAGCAATGGCTCCTGTTGATGGCGAAGCTCCTGATGCCTCTATTGCTTCTAGTATGTTTACTGACTCTTGGCTTTACAATGCCGTCACCACACCGATGAAGCGTATACTCCAGAGCAAAAACATACCGAATGAAGTTAAGCTAACTACACTAAAGATTGCTAATGATTCCGGCGTTCTTCTCGAGATGAACCGAAAGGGACAGAAGGTAGGGAACTCAGTCTTTCAGAACGCAAAGCAGTTTGAGGGAGAGTGGGTAGCACTTCAAGCCGATATGATGCCGCTATGGGGTGAGTCAACGGGCAAAGGTGTTGTCAGTGCTTTAGACTACACTCTTAATCGCTCAGGTTATGAAAGCTGGCTGCAAGCTATAGACCGGAAAGCTATCAAAGGTGAAGCACCTACTGATGCTATTGAGTCTCAGGTAATGGAGAAGATCAACAACTTCTACAGGACGTGGGAAACTAGGCTTGGTGAGCAGGGCTTGATTGGCTCTAAGGCTTCTCTTGAGCGTGTAATCAAGACCCGGGAAACACGCATTGCTGGGGTTCAAAAGCGTTTAGAGGGTAAGATTGGCGGTGAGTATAGAGCCAAACTTGAAGCTCAACTGCGTCGATACGAAGAAGAAATAGAGGTAGCTCGAGCAAACATAGAAGACTTAGGCGATAGCGCGGCGATCCGCCCACCTAATGAAAACTTATTTAGACCTCGTTACTTTGACCTAGACGCTATCGTTAAAAACCGTGAAGCGTTTGAGGACATTCTCAAGGCTTGGTTTAAAGAAAACCCTCAAATAGTAAGGATGGTTGGCCCTAAGTTTATTAAGACAACATTGCCTACAGACGATAAGTCGATTGCATTAAGGGCAAAAGAAGCCACGGATAATATTCTTGGCATGAAAGATGTTACAGACCCAGAGATGGGTTACTATGGAGCAGGTAAGTCAAAGCACTTTAAACATCGTGCGCTCGATATACCTAACGAGTTAGTCATTGATTTTATTCAAACAAATCCAGTAGCAGTAATGAAGGCTTACACGCAGCGCGTTGGGCCTCGTTATGAGTTTGCTCGTCAGTTTAACGGCGCATCTATTGACGATGTTCTTGATGACGTAATGACTCAAATGATGGACGCAGGTAAAAAGCCTGAGCAAGCCTATGCTGCTATGAAAGACATACGTCATCTCTATCGGCGGGTAACTGGCGGTGTGTTGCGTGATCCAGACTCTTGGGATCAGACAACTGCAAAGATACTTAGAGACCTAGCAACCCTTAACTATCTTGGCAAAGCTGGTGTAGCTACGCTGACAGAGCCAGCTAAGATTATGATGGAGCATGGTGTCGGCACAACAATGAGAGCATTGTTTGGCGTACTAAACGACAACAAGTTAAAGCTGGCAAGCAAAGAGGTCCGGCTTGCTGGTGAAGCACTAGACAATATTATGAACTCTGCTCACTTGCGCCTTACGGATGACCTAAACAATAATCCGTTCAAGTCAGACATCTTTGATAAGATGAAGAACCCATTTTTTCTTCTTAACGGCCTTGGCCCAATTACAAAAATACTCAAAGACTTTGACGCAATGGTTCGCTCTCACACGCTTATTGATTATTCGGTACGTTGGACTCAAGGTAAAGCTGACAAGATGGAGCAAGAGTATTTGCTTCGCTATAACATTGACCTTGATTTAGCGACTAGGTTTGCAAACGCACCTTGGCAGAAATCCTCTGACGGCTTGTACTATGCAAACACAGAAGCATGGACAAACACAATTGAGTTTCCAGCAACAACTGCTGACATTATCTCTGGACCAACAAATTCTTTTCAACTTAAAAAAGTAAAGAAAAAAATAACTCCAGAAAAAGGTTTTGCTCGTAAGGATATTGTAAATTATTTAAACGATGAATTTCCTAATTATGACAAGGGGTCTGATTTAGCATTTCATGCTACAGATAACCCAAAGTCTATTATAGATGAAGGTTTTGAAACCGGAGGCGCTACAATAGATTATCCACATTTTGATTATGGGTATGGAGATTATATTGTTGTATTTGATATTAGGGATGTAAAAAAAGAATTTAATGTAGCTAGTAACGAAAACTTAAAAACTAGATATCGTGGTCGTGCAATGGAGCCAGAGCATGATAGCAAGTTTGCATCTGATATGTATGGAGATGCAGGTTTTGCCCTTAAAGGGAAAAAGCCAATTGCTGTTATTCACGTAAGTGAAATACCAGAGTTTGGCATATTAAGAAGAGCAGGTGCTAGAGCTGAAGAAAGCGGAATATCAGGATCAGAAGCTATAGAAGCTGAGTTTTATGCAGAGCTACAATACCTTGCTTTAAAAGGAGACGCTAAAGCAATTAAAGAGTTAGACGGGTTTGGTTTTCTTTACGGAGACCCTGATGACCCAAAAGTTATTGCAATGGCTATTGATGAGTATCAAGCAATAGCTAAAGAAAAAGCTATTTATAAAGATTACAAACCATTAGAAAATCTTTATGAAGAAGTTACTGAGAACGGAAGGTACAAACCAGCGTTTTATCGTGAAGAAGATAACTCAATATATATAGATGAAGATTATATTCGAGATGAAATGTATCCTTTGCGTGGCTGGGAAGATCCTAGAGTAGAAGGTGTAAGACCTCTTAAAGCTGGTCTTATTAACTCTCCAGATGATTACGTTGCTTTCATTAAAATGCACGAAATTATGCACTCTCTTAACAGGCCACAGCAACTTAACTTTAAGGTAGATAAGAACGGCAAGGTTATAGATGAGGCTGGTTATGAAAATGCAATCAATGACCTTGCTGTTGCGGAGATAGAAAAACAGGCGCGAGTTAGCCCTGATACAGTTCGAGACTTTCGTAGCGCACTTAGCTCAGGTGTTCTCAATACAATCTTGATGGGTACGCCTGCGGATAAACCAATCATTTCAGACGGGATTGCGTATGTTCCTATGCGTGTTGCTCGTAAGTTCGGGATGAAAGAAGACCCTGAGTTTACAGGCTATGCAAGAATAGAAAATGGTTTGCTTGCAATGCCGTTCCAATTCTACAGCTACAGCCTTGCTTCAGTAAACAAGGTGGCTGCCGCATATGCTCATGGCCAACTTAAAGACCAGTTCTTGGGGACGTTAATTGCTATGGGTCTTGGTTACATGACTCTTGAGCTAAAAACTCCTGACTTTGTTGACCTGTCTTTCCAAGACAAACTAGCGAGATCGTTCGATTACTCAGGTATAGCTGCGCTGTATTCAGACATGATGTATACCGCTATGTCTACAAGCCTTGCTCTTGGTGGGCCTAACCTTACTGGTGGAATATTAGAGCCAAGGTTCCCTCAGAAACCAGACGGATTTGATGCATTTACAGGTATTGCTGGCGCTGGGGCTAGTACTGCTGATGACATCCGAAGAGGGATTGTAGACATTGCAACTGGAAATGCTGGAGAGGGCGTTGGCGAACTAATAGATAGCGCTCCCATGACGGGTCTGTTTATGGTCGATGGTATGTTCAAGGCATTTGGAGACATGCTGGAGAATACCATTGATGGTGAGCCTACGGCTGGATTCAAGCGGTACTAATCTGTCCTAGTTATTTTGTGCGTTGGTCAAACAAAACGCTGTGTGCAATAAAGAGGGAAACAAGGTGAGCAAACATGACAATTGATATTTCAGACAACTCTTCAAGGATTAGTTACACGGTAGCGCAAAACGTAACGCAGCAATCGTTTGCTATTCCTTTTGAGTTTTTTGACGATAGTGATATCAGTGTTTATGTTGACGAGACTTTAAAAGTTATTACGACTGACTATTCTATTAGTGGTGGTAACGGCTCTACAGGTACAGTTACTTTTAATACTGCTGGTGAGGGCGAGACTCAACAAGTTCTTGGTGCGGCTGGTGGTTCTACAGTTACTATTGTTCGGTTTACAACAATTGAGCGCACGACTGACTTTACTACTGGCGCAGATATTAACAGAGCTGCGCTTAATACCCAGTTAGATACTCTTACTGCAATTGCTGCTGATAATAAAGATCGCACAGATCGAGCCTTACACATTTCAAACACTGAAATAGCGCCTAACTTAGAGCTACCATCTATTAATGCTCGTAAAGGTCGTGTTCTTGATTTTCACCCGACGTCTGGCGCGGTTCAAGCTGGTCCACTTTCAAATGATATTGCTACGATTGCAAACAATATTACAGAAATTCTTGCTGCTGACAGTGAAGCTGCTGCGGCTGCTGCATCTGCAACTTCGGCTAGTGCGTCTGCATCTACAGCAACGACAAAAGCCTCTGAGGCGGCAGCTAGTGCTACTGCTGCGGAAACAGCGGAAGCCAATGCAGAAACAGCACAAGTCGCTGCGGAGGCTGCACAAACTGCTGCGGAAGCTGCACAAACTGCTGCGGAAGCAATAGATGTAATCACAGATGCAACTGCAACAGCTACTACTTTGGCCGCTGGGGCCTCAGCTACAGTGTCCGTAACAGCGACTAATGGAACAGGTGCTTTTACGTTTGGAATCCCTACTGGCCCTGCTGGCGCTGCTGCTCCGGTCCTTACGGCGTCTGAAATAAAAACTTCATATGAAAGCAACTCTAATACTAATGCTTATACTGACGCAGAAAAAACTAAGCTAACAAATATTGAAGCTCTAGCTGACGTAACCGATACGGCTAACGTAGTTGCTGCGTTAACTGCTGGAACAAATGTTAGCATTGCAGCCGACGGGACGATATCTTCTACAGATACCAATACTACATATTCTGTGGGTGATGGGGGTTTGACTACTAACGATTTTACTGACGCGGATCACACTAAACTGGATGGCATTGAAGCTGGAGCTACTGCTGATCAAACTGCTGCACAGATCAAGACAGCTTATGAGAGTAATGCTGACACTAACGAGTTTAGTGATGCTGAAAAGACTAAACTTGCTGGTATAGAAACATCCGCTACCGCAGATCAAACGGCATCTGAGATTAGAGCGCTTGTTGAGAGTGCGACTGACAGCAATGTGTTTACAGATAACAACCTCACTAAACTAAACGGCATTGAAACTGGTGCTACAGCCGATCAAACAGGGTTACAGATTAAGACTCGGTATGAAGGTGAGGCTGATACTAATGCGTTTACTGATGCAGAGAAAACAAAGCTAACAGCTTTAGACACAACCGCAGAAGAAAACCAAAACGCTTACGCCAGTTTTACTATTCTAAATGCAAGCGGGAGTGTTATATCTGGAACTAGCGCCTTAAACAAACAAGAGCTTTTAGTGCTTCAAGAAGGCCCCGGCGTCAGTATAAATAAAATAAATACTCAACAGTTTCAAATATCTGCTATTCCTGATTTATACTCCTCTTTTGAAGTTAGCCCCACTGCTCAACCATCTGCTACAGGAGACAATGCAGTAGCTATTGGAGACGGAGCCTTAGGTTATGGCGATGACGCAATATCGATTGGGGAGTCATCAGAAGCAACTGGAAATAAATCAATTGCGCTTGGCAAAAGTGCCTTATCCTCGGGGGTTGAATCAGTTGCGCTTGGCAAAAGTGCAAGTATAGGAGTCAGCTCTGTTTCTATAGGAATTACCGGAGGCTTCACCTATGGTAGTGTTGGTGTTAACAGCATTGCTATTGGACAACTTGCAAAAGCCACACAAGCCAACAGTATTGCAATTGGTGACGCTGCCTTATCTGCTACAGCAAATCTAATTGCTCTCGGCGGCACAACAGACACCGTACAGATCAGTGGCGCCTACACTCTCCCCACCACAGACGGTACTAACGGACAAGTTCTGACGACAGACGGCTCTGGCGCTGTTACCTTTGCGAATGCTGGTGGCGGTGGTGCTGCTTTGCAATACTTTGCAGAAGATGCTAACGCTCCACCCACAGCACCGTCTGCTACTGGCACTTATGCAGTTGCCATAGGTGATAATTCTACTGCATCAGGTATTCGTGCTACTGCAATTGGCGGTGCAACGTGTAGTGGTAATAGTGAAAGTATTGCGATTGGTTCAGGTGCTGTTTCATCGGCGAACGTATCAACAGCAATTGGCCCAAATAGTGACGCAACATCTGCGGGTTCGCTTGCCATTGGATATTCAGCGCAAGCTGTTACTGGTTCTTATGCAACAGCAGTATCAAGAGCTTACGCCTCTGGCGCAGACAGCTTCGCAGCAGCCATAGCTAACAACACGTCTAGCTATGGTGCTACTGGGTCTAACTCGGTGGCTATTGGGCAAACTGTAAAAAGCACTGCAACCGCAGCAGTTAGTATAGGCAGAAATGCTATTGCCTCTGGGCAAGATAGCGTTGCAATTGGTTTGCAGTGTACGGCTGACGCATCAAATAGTATTGCCTTAGGTTCATACTCTAGCACTAAAGGTGTAAAGGGGCGAATTGCATTTAGTGGTGTATCCTCAAATTACCAGCAAGGTACATTCGTTTTAGCCAAACAGACAGCAGACGCAACACCTAGTGTTTTGACATATAACACGGCTGGTGCGTCTACAGACAACCAAGTCATCCTCCCCAACAACTCAGCCTACAGCTTCTCAGGTACAATCATTGCTCGTGAAAGTGCAGCGGCTGGCAGTGACTACGCAAGCTGGGAAATCAAGGGTGCGTTGCTGCGTGACGCCAACGCTGCATCGACTGTGCTTGGCAATGGCATCAAGAATAAACTTTACGCCACATCAGGTGCATCAGCATGGGCGATTGCTCTAACGGCTGACACAACCAATGGCGGCTTGAAGATAGAGGTCACTGGCGCAGCAAGCACAAACATTAGGTGGGTTGCCACGGTCAACACAAGCGAGGTTACATACGCATAATGGGTAAAATTGAATTAGATCACACAGGCTCAGGCGGCGGCGTTACACTTAGCTCTGACGGCACTGACCTGCTTTTAGATGGTACAGCGGTTGGTGGTGGTGGCGGTGGTGCAGCTTCAGAGCTTTATGCTGAGAACCCAAGCAGTCCCACTGCGCCTTCTGCTACGGGTACTAATGCTGTGGCGATTGGGACAAGCGCAGTTGCTAGTGGCTTAAATGCAATGGCATTTGGTGAAGGCTCAACTGCAAGCGGTGACGAAAGTTTAGCTTTGGGCGATAGCGGAGCGGTTGCGTCTAATGCTGTTTCTATTGGGCCAAACGCTTATGCTGCGGGGGTTTCTTCAACATCTATTGGCGTAAGTTCAGATGCTAGGTCTACTGGGTCAACCGCTATTGGGTATAACTCGCAAGCATTTACTGGCTCAAATGCTACTGCTTTAACCAATTCCTACGCCTCAGGCACAGACTCCTTAGCAGCAGCTATTGGCAACAACACGTCAAGCTATGGTGCTACTGGTGCTTACTCGGTGGCGATTGGGAGGACTAACAAAGCGCAGTCAACATGGTCTTCAGCTATAGGTGGTTCATTAAACATTGCGAGTGATACTGGGGCTACTGTTACTGGGGGTTATACTAATACGGCTTCGGGGTTGTATTCCCGTTCTGGAGGCAGAGACGCAAAATCTGACAAATATGGCAAAGATGCGTGGGCTTCTGGTCAATTCTCTGCCCAAGGCGATGCTCAAACAGGAACCTTCGTCCTCCGCTCTGACACTACAGACGCTACCCCAGAAGCTCTAACCACAAGCAACGGCGCCGCAGGTACCACAAACCAAATCATCCTCCCCAACAACTCTGCCTACGCCTTCCACGGCACCATTGTAGCCCGTCAGCAAGCCTCGGCAGGCACAGCAAGTGCAGCATGGAAAGTAGAGGGCTTAATCCGTAGGGAAGGTTCTGCTGGTACAACAGTGCTAGTCAACAGCGCAACAACTGTCTTAGACAATACTCCATCTTGGGGTATGGCCCTAAGTGCTGACACAACAAACGGTGGCTTGGCAATCACAGTCACAGGCGCAGCATCTACAAACATTCGCTGGGTCGCTACGATCCACACATCTGAAGTAATTTACGCCTAAATAGGAGAATCCAAATGGCTATTCAAAACAACATCGCAGAAGGTGCCTCCCAATATGGCATCGCTTTCAACAACGCTTACTATCGCATCGTGACAGCGGCAATCAGCCGTCAACGTGGGACTGATCCTAAGTTCACAGTGATGATTGACCTGTCAGCATATGCGACAGCTACACCCGGTGACGACACTCGTGAGGTGGACTTTAAGCGTTACAACGCAAACCTAGATGACGTTCAGGCTGCATCGGGTGACGCATTCATGGACAAGTGCTATTCTTGGGTAATGGCTCAGGATGACATGGCGGGATCGACTGCCGTTTAACGGAGGTTATTATGTCTTTAACGATTAACCATCAGACCAACGACATATCCGCAACAAGTGGGTATGTCGCCATTGGCGGGTATAAGATTGCTGTGGTCGCATCACTGCCAGCATCACCTGACAGCAACACGATCTACTTTGTAACTGGATAAGCAATGGTTCAGACAGCATACCTTGGCTCTACCGCATTCAGCAACGTAACTGTTGGCAGCACAACTGTGACTGCTGTTTATGTTGGCAGCACCAAGATATGGGAAGCTGGGTCTAGCTGGACTGATCCTGACATTGCGAATGCGAGTTATGATAGTGTTAGCTTTAGCGTAACTAATGAAGAGATAACGCCAACAGGTATTCAGTTTAAACCTGATGGCACAAAAATGTATATTATAGGTTTAGATGCTGATAGTGTAATTCAATACAACCTCAGCACTGCATGGGACATAACCAGTGCATCTTACTCTCAAAGTTTTAGCGTAAGTACGGAAGATAGCAGTCCTCAAGATTTATATTTTAAAGCAGACGGCACTGAAGTTTATATTGTTGGTATCAGCAGTGATAAAATACATCAATACAGTTTAAGCACGGCTTGGGATATATCAAGCGCATCATTTACTGGTAGCTCAGGTTTAGTGGGCGATAATACCCCTCGTGGCCTTCATATTAGCCCAGATGGAACTCATGTGTATGTTTGCGGTGACGCAGTAAACCGAGTTTATGAGTTTGAGCTTACAACTGCTTGGGACATTACAACTCTAACGTCTGTTACAAGCATTATAATTCAAAACGAAGACACTAATCCTCAAGGTGTTTGGTTAAATCCAGACGGTACTAAGATGTACCTCACAGGAGGGAATAATGATGATATATTCCAGTACAGCCTTAGCACTGCGTGGGATTTATCAACTGCATCGTATGATAGCATTAGTTTTGATATGGGGTCTCAGGATGGCGGAATAACAGGATCAACTGCAAAGGCAGATGGTTCTAAAATATATGCTGTTGGAAATACAAATGACAAAATTTTCCAGTATTCAACGTAAGGAGGCATCATGCTGCCGTATCGACAGGCACTTTGTGATATAACAGGTCAAGCTGGCTTTCCATACAGCGTAACGTGGCCCACTAAACCGTAAAAGTAACTAGGGTAAATACAATGGATAAAAGAACAGCAGCATCAGCACATGAACGGATTGACAACATGGAGAAGCAAGTAATTGCAATTCAAACTGAGATGAAGATCCAATTTAAAGATTTGTTTGGTCGCGTCAAAAGAATGGAAAGTATTATGCTTGCAACTACAGGCTCAATCATTGCGCTCTTACTTGCAGTCCTGACGAAGATGGGCTGATGATCTGTGTTCTCGCCTTTGTTTCATTCAACCATGCTTGGACACAAGGCGGGAACCAGTTGTTCCAATACTGTTTCTATAACTGCGGCACTGCAAAGAATGGCTTGTGGTACGATAGGGTCTATCGTGTCAGCTACTTGTTTGTCTGCCCCGCGAGGTTTGTTGAAACATGATTGATCCTATCTCAGCTCTTTCAATCGCAGCTTCGGCTGTATCCAGCGCCAAGACTTTGCTGGCTGCTG